>ERZ779629.981-NODE-981-length-10371-cov-9.905196_pt1 | contig 10371 bp, 10 predicted proteins | sample MGYA00514192_ERZ779629 | MGnify/ENA primary metagenome ERZ779629 (study PRJEB29562, sample SAMEA4376709) | mouse gut metagenome | isolation source: Cecum | study: EMG produced TPA metagenomics assembly of the A DSS colitis mouse model was used to assess the... | reverse complement strand
CGATGGAGGTCTTGCCCACCCCCGGCGGGCCCACCAGGCAGATGATCTGCCCCTTGAGCTGTGGGGCCAGCTGCTTCACCGCCACAAATTCCAAAATCCGTTCCTTCACCTTGTCCAGTCCGTAGTGATCCGCGTCCAACGCTTTGGATACCGCCGCCACGCTCACCCGCTCCCGTGTTTTCACCTGCCAGGGCAGCTCCAGGCAGGTATCCAGGTAGCCCCGCAGTACCGCCGCCTCCGACGAGCTGTAAGGCTGCTTTTCCAGGTGCCGGACCTCCTTCAACAGCTTTTCCCGCACCTCACTGGGCAGCTTCGCCTTGGCGATACGGCCCCGGTACTCGGAGATCTCATCGTCCTCCTCTCCCTCCCCCAGCTCCCGCTGGAGGACCCGCAGCTGTTCCCGGAGGAAATAGTCCCGCTGGCTGGCGGCCACCTGCTCGTGCACCTTGGCCGCCAGCTCGCTCTCTACCTCTAAAATCTCCACTTCGCGGCCCAGAATCCGGCAGAGTCGATCCAGGCGGCGGGCGGGCCGCAGCTCCTCCAGCACCGCCTGCTTGTCCTCAAACCGCAGGGGCAGGTGCTGGGCGGCGTAGTCGGCAATATAGGCCGGGTCATCACTGGCCAGCAGCTTCAAGTAGATCTCCGGCGTCACCCGGTCAGACAGCTCGGTATACCGCTCCAAATAGTTGTAAACCTGCCGGATAGCGGCCTCTGTCCGGGATGAATTTCCCTTAGACGTTAGAATTTCCGGGATCAGCTCCACCTCTGCCGTGAGATAAGGCTCCGATGAAGTGATCCGCAGCAGGCGGCCCCGGCTGCGTCCCGCCACCATGACCCGGACGCTGTTTTCCGGCAGGCGGAGGATCTGCTTCACCTCCGCCACCGTGCCGATGGCGTAGAGATCCCGCGCCTCCGGGTTTTCCACCGTCAGATCCCGCTGGGTGACCAGAAAAATCTCCCGGTTTTCCTCCATCGCCTCCTCCAATGCGTGGATGGACGCATTCCGCCCCACATCAAAATGAAGCAGAAGCTGGGGAAAAACCGTAAGCCCCCGCAGGGTGAGCACCGGGATCGTCAGCCGATCGGGTCCATGCTCCAGTATCTCTGTCATGAGCATCCTCCTTACTGTAATAGAACCGCTTCTGAAGTCCGCAGCGGCTCTCCGCCGCAGACTTCACAGCCATCGCCAGTGCGCGGAGCACACAGCCGGCGGGCGGTATCAGGCAAAGGGGCGGGCCGAAACGCCCGCCCCTCTCAATTGTAAAGCTTGTTTTCTTTGCCTCCTGCTCAGGACGCGTTTCCCCGGGGATGGGCCTGCTGTCCCCCCCGCTCCGCCCGCAGCTCGGCGGCACCCAGGCGCGGCCGGGCCGGGCGGCCCTCCTCCCGGAGGATTTCCGCCTCCCCTTCGCCCTTGATGGCGTCGGCGGTAATGGTCACCTTGGCAATGCTTTGATCAGAGGGCACCTCGTACATCACCGGGGTCATCACGTCCTCCAGCACCGCCCGCAGGCCGCGAGCACCGATTTTGCGCTCCAACGCCTTGTCCGCCGCGGCCTCCAGCGCGCCGGGGGCAAACTCCAACTCCACATTGTCGTAGTCCATCAGGCACTTGTACTGCTTCACCAGGGCGTTCTTGGGCTCGGTGAGAATGCGCACCAGTTGATCCCGATCCAACGCCTTCAAGCTGGTGAGGATGGGCAGACGGCCCACCAGCTCCGGAATAATGCCGAATTTCAGCAGATCGTGGGGCTGGACGTGCTGGAACACGTCCTCCTTCTCCCGCTCCGCCGAGGTTTTCACGTCGGAACCGAAGCCGATTGTCTTTTGATCCAGGCGTCGCTCGATGATCTGATCCAGCCCGTCAAAGGCCCCGCCGCAGATGAACAGGATGTTTTTGGTGTCGATTTGCAGGAACTCCTGGTGGGGATGCTTGCGCCCGCCCTGAGGCGGCACGTTGGCCACGGTGCCCTCCAGGATTTTCAGCAGGGCCTGCTGGACGCCCTCGCCGGACACGTCCCGGGTGATGGAGGTGTTCTCGCTCTTGCGGGCGATCTTGTCAATCTCGTCCACGTAAATAATGCCCCGCTGGGCCAGCTCAATATCGTAGTCTGCGGCCTGGACCAGCCGCAGCAGGATATTTTCTACATCATCGCCCACATACCCCGCCTCAGTGAGAGTGGTGGCGTCGGCAATGGCGAAGGGCACCTTCAAAATCCGGGCCAGGGTCTGGGCAAACAGGGTTTTGCCGCAGCCCGTTGGGCCTACCATGAGGATGTTGGACTTTTTCAGTTCCACATCGTCCCCGCCGCCGAAATAGATGCGCTTATAATGGTTATATACCGCTACGGACAACGCGATCTTCGCGTTCTCCTGCCCGATAATATACTCGTCCAGCACCGCCACCATCTCCTGGGGGGTGGGGATCACGTCGGGGATCTCGGGGGCCTCGTCCGGCCCGTCGTCATAGTCCTCCCCCAGTATGTTCATGCACAGGCGGACGCACTCATTGCAGATATACGCCCCGGGTCCGGCGATCACACGCTCCACCTGCTCCTGGTGCTTGCCGCAGAAGGAGCAGCGCACCGATTTATAGTCGTCTCTTGCCATGGTTCATCTTCCTTTCAAGGAAAGCGGCAAAGAGCGGAGACGGCAGCCTCCGCTCTTTGGACCGTATCAGCGATTGGTAATAATCTTGTCGATCAGGCCGTACTCCAGGGCCTCCTCGGCGGTCATGAAATTGTCCCGCTCACAGTCGGCGGTGACCTGGGCCAGATCCTTTCCGCAGTTGTCCGCCAGGATCTTGGTCACCCGTTTCTTGATGGTCTCCAGCCGCTTCAAGTGGAGGGCCATGTCGGTGATCTGCCCCTGAGTGCCCGCGGAGGGCTGGTGGATCATGATCTCCGCGTTGGGCAGGGCCATCCGCTTGCCCTTGGCCCCGGAGGACAGCAGGAACGCGCCCATAGACGCGCCCATGCCCACGCAGATGGTGGACACATCGCACTTGATGTACTGCATGGTGTCATAGATGGCCATTCCGTCCGGGATGGACCCGCCGGGGCTGTTGATATAGAACTGAATGTCCTTGTCCGGGTCCTGGGCCTCCAGGTAAAGCAGTTGGGCCACCACCAGGGACGCGGTGGTGGCGTTGACCTCCTCGCCCAGGAAAACGATCCGGTCGTTCAGCAGCCGGGAAAAGATGTCGTAGGAACGCTCGCCCCGGCTGGTCTGTTCCACAACATAAGGTACTAAGCTCATATGAATTGCTCCTTTCTGATGGGGGAATCGCAGTCCCCCAACCGCCGGCAGACATCAGTATACCCACCGGGGCTGGGAACTTATTCCCTCCCGCCCTCAAAAAAGCAGATTAGTTTTCCTCACTGTCGGACGCGGCCTTACCCTTGCCCTTGGAGGCGGTCTTCTTCTTGGCGGGCTTTTCCTCAGGCTCGTCTTCCTCGCCCTCCGCGCCGTCGGCCTTCTTGGCCTTTTTGGCGGGCTTCTTGGCCGCGCCCTTCACCAGATCCAACGCCTTGCGCATGGCCAGATCGGTCCGCAGATCCTCCATGCTCACCAGCTCCCGGACCTTGTCCGCCTCCAGCTTATACTGCTCCGCCAGCTTGGCGATCTCCTCGTCCACATCGGCGTCGGTGGCCTCAATGCCCTCGGCGGCGGCCACGGCCTCCAGGGCCAGATCACTGCGCACATTGCGCTCGGCGGCCGTCTTGGACTGGGCCCGCAGCTCGTCCAGGGTCATGCCCATCATCTGGAGGTAGTTCTCAAAGCCGATGCCCTGGCCCTGGATGCGGTTGGCGTAGTCCTCCAGCATCTTGTCCGCCCGGTAGTCGATCATGGCCTGGGGCACGTCGCACTCCATCTTCTCGATCAGCGCGTCGATAACGGCAGTCTCGAAATCCCGGTCGGCCTGCTCCTGGCGGCGGGTTTTCAGCTTCTCGCCCAGATCCTTCTTGAACTCCTCCAGCGTGTCAAACTCAGACACGTCCTTGGCGAACTCGTCGTCCACCTCAGGCTCCTGCTTCTCCTTCACCTCGTGGACCTTGACCTTGAACACCACGGCGGCTCCGGCCAGCTCGGGGGTGTAGTTCTCCGGGAAGGTGATGTCCAGATCCTTCTCGTCTCCGGCCTTCATGCCGATCACCTGCTCCTCAAAGCCGGGGACAAAGGAGCCGGAACCCAGCTCCAGGCTGTAGTTTTCGCCCTTGCCGCCCTGGAAGGGCACGCCGTCCTTGAAGCCCTCGAAGTCGATAACGGCGGTGTCGCCCTTCTTGGCCTTGCGATCCACGCTCACCAGGCGGGAGGCCCGGTCGATGTACGGCTTCAGCTCCGCCTTGATGTCGGCGGCGGACACCTTCACGTCCGCCTTGCCCACGGGCAGGCCCTTGTAGTCCTTGATGGACACCTCGGGCTTGACGGTGACGGTGGCCTTGAAGGTAAAGCCGTCCGCGCTCACGTCCAGCACCTCCAGTTGGGGGTAGGCCACGGGCTTGAGCCCGGTCTCCTTCAGCGCGGCTTCGTAGGCGTCGGGATAGGCCAGGGAGATGGCGTCCTCGAAAAAGATCTCGGTGCCGTACATCTTCTCCACCATCTTCCGGGGGGCCTTGCCCTTCCGGAAGCCGGGGACGTTGATCCGGTTCTTCTGCTTGTTGTAGACCTTGTCGATGGCGGACTGGAACTCCGCGGCCCCCACCTCGATCACTAACTCAAACGCGCTGTTTTCTGTTTTCTCGTTGCTTTTGATGTTCATGGTTGTTCCTCCAAGCTCGGCCCTGTCAATGCTCCGGGCCTTCTTTCTAAATAATCCAGCCTATTCTATCAGATAGGCGCGGAAATTTCCACTGTTTTTTTGCTCAATCTAAAATTTTTTTCGGACGGAACCCGACAAAGTCCGCGGACACCAGCCGGTAGTCCACATTCCCCTGCACCCCCTCGATGGCCAGACGGTGGCTGGCCCCGTGGAGATGCCCATAACAGCATACCCGAACCTGATACCGCTCCAGCAGATCGATGATCTCCTGGCAGCGGTACCCCCGGTACAGGGGCGGGTAGTGGAGAAAGCAGAGCTTTTCCCGCTCCCCCGCCGCCTTCAGGGACGCCTCCAGCCGGATAAGCTCCCGGTTGAACACCTTCTCCCAGTGGGGCGTGCCGTTCTCCTCGAAGAACCAGCCCCGGGTGCCGCACAGGGCGGCGTCCCCATAGAAAGCGCAGTTATTGTGGAGAATATGGAGCCGGGTGAAACCGTTGGCCGCGAAAAAGGCGTTCATCTTGGACGCGGTGGTCCACCAGTAGTCATGGTTCCCTTTCAGCAGCCACTTTTCCCCCGGCAGCTCGGAGTTCAGAAACGCGAAGTCGTCCCGCGCCTCCTCCAGGCTCATCCCCCAGGACAGGTCGCCGCACAGCACCACCGTGTCGCTGTCCTTCACCGGGGCAAAGCCCTCCCGGAGCTTGTCCACGTAGCCCTCCCATCCCCCGCCGAACACGTCCATGGGCTTGTCCGAACGCAGGGACAGGTGGGTGTCTCCGATGGCGTAAAGTGCCATCCCCTCACCTCTTATTTCAGGAAGTCCAGCACGCAGTCCGTCATGCCGGCGGGATCAATGGAGCCGCTGAACCGACGCTGCCTGTTTTTCAGCCGGGCCAGGGGCATAGGCACAGGCACTCCGGTGTGCTGGCTGAGCTGATCCAGTATGTCCACCCCAGGCTTGTGATCCCGCACCCCCAGGGCGGTGAGGACGCTGGAGCAGAACTTGAAGGGGCTGGCGGTGGACACCACCAGGGTGGGGGTGTCGTCCCCCGTCTCCGCCCGGTACTCATCCAGCACATGGAAGGCCACGGCGGTGTGGGGGTCGATGAGGTACTCCATCTCCTTCCACATCCTCCCGATCATGACCAGGGTCTGGGCGTCGTCACAGCAGCCCGCGCTGAACAGCTTTTTCAGCTTGGTGCGGATGGCACTGTCCACCCGGTAGCTGCCGTACTCCGCCAGCTGGGACATATATTCCCGCACCTGCTTGTCGCTCCGGCCGGACAGCTCAAAGACCATCCGCTCCAGGTTGCTGGAGATCAGGATGTCCATGGAGGGGGACAGGGTGTTATAGAAGGTGCGGTTGCGGTCGTACGCTCCCGTGTGGATGAAGTCTGTGAGGACGTTGTTGTGGTTGGAGGCGCAGATCAGGCGGTTGATGGGTATGCCCATCTCCTTGGCATAGTAGGCGGCCAGAATGTTGCCAAAGTTTCCGGTGGGGACGCACACATTGACCGCCTGCCCTTTGGTGACGGCCCCGGACTTCAGCAGATCGCAGTAGGCGGAGGCGTAATACACGATCTGGGGCAGCACCCGCCCCCAGTTGATGGAGTTGGCGGAGGACAGGAAATAGCCCCGCTCCGCCAGGGTATGGGCCAGCTCCTGGTTGGAAAAGAGCTGCTTCACCCCGGCCTGGGCGTCGTCGAAGTTCCCCGCCACCGAGGTCACCCCCACATTGCCCCCCTCCTGGGTGACCATCTGAAGCTCCTGGATGTCGGACACGCCGTTCTTGGGGTAGAATACCAGGATCTTCGTCTTGTCCACGTTGCGGAAGCCCTCCAGGGCGGCTTTGCCCGTGTCGCCGGAGGTGGCCACCAGAATGCACACCGTCTTTTTCTCATCGTTTTTCTCCAGCGACGCGGTGAGCAGATGGGGCAGCATCTGAAGGGCCATATCCTTGAAGGCGCAGGTAGGCCCGTGCCACAGCTCCAGGCAGTAGGTGCTGTCGTCCAGCTTGCGCACCGGGGCCACGTCCTCGTGGGAGAATTTCCCCCCGCCGTAGGCCTCGGACGCATAGGTGGTCAGCTCGGAGGCCGCGAAGCCCTCCAAAAAGCTGTTCATGATATAGACCACCCGCTGCTGATAGGACATCTCCTTCATGGTCTCCACCGCGGAGGCGGGCAGGCGGGGCAGCACCGCCGGGGTCAGCAGTCCCCCATCCGGGGCCAGTCCCTTGGCAATGGCCTGGGGCGCGTTCATCCGGAGGTCTCTATTTCTCGTACTCAGGTAATTCATCTTTCACTCACTACTCTCATTAAATTGTTATAAAACAGGTCGCGCACGACTGTTTCATGATAACCGTGGTGAAGCAGATAGTCGTAAAAATCCCCTATCCTGTCGATGGAGGGGAGCGCGGGGATGGTGTCGCAGCCATCCCAGTCGCCCCCCAAGGCGACGTGGGCCGCGCCGCCCAGCCCCAGGATGCGATCCAGGTGGGCCCGGAGGGCGTCGAAATCCCGTCCGCCGCCCACGAAGTCCTCATAGAAATTGAGGCCGATCACACCTTGATTTTTTATTATCGCATTTATTTGCCCATCCGTCAAGTTTCTTGTGTGATCCCGCACAGATTTTGCGTTGGAGTGGCTGGCAATAAAGGGCCTGCGGGCCAGATCCGCCAAGTCCCAGAACCCGGCCTCCGACAGATGGGACACATCCACCAGGATATGTAACTCCTCCATTTTTGCCACAAACCGCCGTCCCAGAGGGGAAATCCCCCGCTCCGGTTCCTCCGCCGAAGAGCCGGAAAGGGCGTTGGCGTGATTCCAGGTGAGATTGATGGCGATAACGCCCTCCGCCGCGGCCCCGTCCAGCCGCTCCGGGTCACAGCCCAGCAGCTCGGCCCCTTCCACAGTCAGGAACGCCGCCGCCTTCCCCTGCCTGTGGGCGTTTTCCGCGTCCTGGGCGGTCCGGCATTGGACGATCCTGTCCCCGTTGCGGGCCATCTGTTCCTTGAAACAGCGCAGAAGGGCCTGATAAGCCCGCTCCACCGAGTCCCCGCCGGAGGGGTAGCCGGTGTAGCCGTCCGCCGTCCACAGGGCAAAAAACTGGCAGTACCGGGCAAACCCCGCCGTCCGCTCCAGGGAAATCATCCCGGTGTTGCGATCCAGCCCTTCGTACTCCCGCCAGCAGCGGGAAATGGTATCGCAGTGGGCGTCAAATACGCAGATAGGCTCCATAGCTGTCCCCCTAAAAGGCGTTCTCAATATAATATATGTCCGGCTGCTCCGTGCGCGCCCCCTGGGGGGCGTAAACCTCGGCCACATCAAACCGGGGCTGAAGCTCCGTGGGACGGTGAAGCAAATAGGACTCGGCGGTGAGCCGCAGCTTGCGCTGTTTGGAAAGGGTTACCGCTTCACAGGCCGCGCCATAACTGCCATCCTTGCGGAGCTTCACCTCCACAAAGGCCAGATACCTCCCGTCCTCAGCAATGAGGTCGATCTCCCCCATGCGGCACCGGAAATTTCGTGTTACAATCCGCCAGCCCTGGGCCTGGAGCCGCTCCGCCACCTGATCCTCACCCCACTGCCCCAGGGCGCGGGCACCTCCCCCGCCCCTCACAGGTTTTTCAAGAAGGAGCGGCGGTGGATAGGACAGGGCCCAAACTTCCGCAGCAATTCAAAGTGGCGTTTGGTGGGATAGCCCTTGTGGCGTTCGAACTCATATTGCGGGTACCGCGCCGCCATTTCCACCATCCAGCGGTCCCGGCTGACCTTCGCCAAAATGGACGCCGCCGCAATAGAATATGACAAGTTATCTCCCTTTACAATCAGCTGATGCTCTACGGTGATGGCGTGCTTGCTCCCGTGATCCCGGTTGCCGTCGATGAGGGCGAAATCCGCCTTTGGTTCCAGGGCGTCGATGGCCAGCTGCATGGCCTTGATCCGGCTGTTGAGAATGTCCAGCTTGTCGATCTCCTCCGGCTCCACCCAGGCCACGGCCCAGCTCACGGCCTGCTCCTGGATCTGGCCGAACAAGATCTCCCGCCGCTTCTCCGTCACCCGCTTGGAGTCGTTGAGCCAAAGCAGCTCCAGCCCGTCCGGGAGCATGACCGCCGCCGCGTATACCCGGCCCGCCAAGGGGCCCGCGCCTGCCTCGTCACAGCCGCATACCGCGTGGTATCCCCGCTCTGCCGCCGCCCGCTCATAGTCCCAGCCCGGCATGGCCTTCCCTCCCCTTCTCTATTGCTTCACATCTTCCGGTGCTTCCAGTGTAAAGCGTCCCAGCTTGCCGCCCCGGAACTCGTCCAGCAGCAGCTTCGCCATCCGCTCCGTGTCCACCTCGCCGCCAGAAATCCGCATACCCCGGTTCTTCGCGCAGTCCTCCAGCAGCTCCCAGCCCTGCCTCCCCTCTAGCTCCGCCACCTTGTACCGCTCCTTTACGGCCTGGGGGTAGCGGTTCCGCAGCAGCTCCAGCAGGGCGCAGGCCAGCCCCTCCAAGTCCGTCACCTCGTCCTTCACCGCGCCGGTAAAGGCCAGGTGCAGGCCGGTGGTCTCGTCCTCGAACTTGGGCCAGAGGATGCCCGGCGTGTCCAGCAGCTCCAAACCGCTGTCCACGCTGACCCACTGCTTGCCCCGGGTGACGCCGGGGCGGTCTCCGGTCTTGGCGGACTTGCGCTTGGCCGCCTTATTAATAAAGGTAGACTTGCCCACGTTGGGCACGCCCACCACCATGGCCCGGATGGGGCGGCCCACCTGCCCCTTTTCCTTCCACCGGGCGATCTGCTCCTTCAGCGCGCTCCGGGCCAGGGCCGCCATCTGGCCCACCCCCGTCCCCGCCCGGGAGTCCGCCGCCGCAGCGGGAATGCCCAGCGTCTTATTGAAGTAGTCCGCCCAGGCGCGGGTGAGCTGGGGATCGGCCTGATCCGCCCGGTTCAGCATGATGACCCGGGGCTTGTTCCCGCAGATGGCGTCGATGTCCGGATTACGGCTGGAGATGGGAACGCGGGCGTCCACAATTTCCACCACAATGTCCACGTGCTTCAGGTCGGCCTCCATCTGCCGCCGGGTTTTGGTCATGTGCCCCGGATACCACTGGATGTTCACAGGCGCGCCTCCTTATCTATCGTGCTCCTTTGAATAAAAAAGGAGCGGTCCCCCGCTCCTTTTTTATTCCACAGCTTACAGATCCTCCTTAACCTTAGCCGCCTTGCCCACGCGGTCGCGCAGGTAGTACAGCTTGGCCCGGCGGACCTTGCCCTTCCGGACGGTCTCCACCTTCTCGATGGTGGGGGCGTGCAGGGGGAACACCTTCTCCACGCCGACGCCGTAAGAGATGCGGCGGACGGTGAAGCTCTCCTCCACGCCGCCGTGCTTCTTGGCGATCACGGTGCCCTCGAACACCTGGATACGCTCACGGCTGCCTTCCTTGACCCGGATGTGCACGCGGACGGTGTCGCCCACGCGGACAGAAGGAGCTTCGTCCTTCATGTACTTCTCGCTGAATTGCTGCAGCAGATCCATTTGTATTTCCTCCTATAGTCAGGCGTTCATGCGTCCAGGCCGTTTCGCCGCGCAGAGGACCACCCGTTTTCAGACCAAGGTAGTTTATCATATCAC
>ERZ779629.980-NODE-980-length-10375-cov-4.845446_pt1 | contig 10375 bp, 9 predicted proteins | sample MGYA00514192_ERZ779629 | MGnify/ENA primary metagenome ERZ779629 (study PRJEB29562, sample SAMEA4376709) | mouse gut metagenome | isolation source: Cecum | study: EMG produced TPA metagenomics assembly of the A DSS colitis mouse model was used to assess the... | reverse complement strand
GGTCGCTCCCCGTGCGGGAGCGTGGATTGAAATCCGACATGGAGGAATTTAAGAAAGCGGCGCAACCCCGTCGCTCCCCGTGCGGGAGCGTGGATTGAAATATCAACGGCAGATTGGGGAAATTGTGGCTGTCAACGTCGCTCCCCGTGCGGGAGCGTGGATTGAAATAGAAAATGAAAAGAGAAACTTTTACTCCGGCAGAATGTCGCTCCCCGTGCGGGAGCGTGGATTGAAATTTGTAAATAACATTAGAATCTGCCGGAACTCTCTGTCGCTCCCCGTGCGGGAGCGTGGATTGAAATTCTCGCCCTCACGGTATCCATCATTGTATCCATCAGTCGCTCCCCGTGCGGGAGCGTGGATTGAAATACATTAAGCTGTTTATTTTTGAAATCTATATCTGTCGCTCCCCGTGCGGGAGCGTGGATTGAAATGAGTACGCCGTCTGCAAACATTGGTTTGTCCTCCGTCGCTCCCCGTGCGGGAGCGTGGATTGAAATACCGTCAGAAGCCGCTGTTTATTCTTGTGTTCGAGTCGCTCCCCGTGCGGGAGCGTGGATTGAAATAATCTTGTCATAGTCTCCCAGCGTCTTGCATTCTGTCGCTCCCCGTGCGGGAGCGTGGATTGAAATCAGAAACTCATTCACTCCATTAAGCATAAATCGTCGCTCCCCGTGCGGGAGCGTGGATTGAAATTCCGTGTTCGTGTGCCAAGATGATTGATGCTGTTGGTCGCTCCCCGTGCGGGAGCGTGGATTGAAATACCGAAAACCGCCGAAGAAGTGCTTCATCTATCGTCGCTCCCCGTGCGGGAGCGTGGATTGAAATCTTATCAAGTCATCCTCTACTGCCATTTCCAAGGCAGTCGCTCCCCGTGCGGGAGCGTGGATTGAAATCCCAACCATCTCCGAAGATGAGGGCCAGGATTGCCGTCGCTCCCCGTGCGGGAGCGTGGATTGAAATAGAAAAGTTACTCTCTGAACCGTCCATGTCTCCGTCGCTCCCCGTGCGGGAGCGTGGATTGAAATTGGAGGACGTGCTGAAAAGCTGCGCAGCCGACGACGTCGCTCCCCGTGCGGGAGCGTGGATTGAAATTGGAGGACGTGCTGAAAAGCTGCGCAGCCGACGACGTCGCTCCCCGTGCGGGAGCGTGGATTGAAATGTGTGGGGCGAGCTCCAGATCCTTGCCAACAACGGTCGCTCCCCGTGCGGGAGCGTGGATTGAAATAACATGTGGCAGAGCTCCAGCAAGGGCCGCGTGGCCGTCGCTCCCCGTGCGGGAGCGTGGATTGAAATACCTCCCAACGCGAAGACGACAACAAACACAAGCAGTCGCTCCCCGTGCGGGAGCGTGGATTGAAATCCTCCCCCACTTTTACGTATTATCCTCCTTACTTGTCGCTCCCCGTGCGGGAGCGTGGATTGAAATTGAGGACGGATGTATATGTCCCCGGTTTTACTTGTCGCTCCCCGTGCGGGAGCGTGGATTGAAATGGAAAGCACTATCTCTTGGAACACATCACACAGAGTCGCTCCCCGTGCGGGAGCGTGGATTGAAATAGCCTTTGCCTTCCAACTGTCGCGCTCCGATACCGTCGCTCCCCGTGCGGGAGCGTGGATTGAAATATTGCCAAACAGCGTGTAATCGGATGACGGGAACTGGTCGCTCCCCGTGCGGGAGCGTGGATTGAAATAGATTCACGCCGCACCCAAAACGCCGGATAATAGAGTCGCTCCCCGTGCGGGAGTGTGGATTGAAATAAATATTGCGCGTCAACAGCGGGCGCAATGGGACTGTCGCTCCCCATGCGGGAGCGTGGATTGAAATGGACATTGGGAAATGGATAGGGTTATGGGCGAGAGGCCGCTGCCCGTGCAGGAGCATGGACTGACAAAATAAATAAACGCAATAGTATCGCTGCTGTACTTAGGGAGCGACACTATTGCGCCATATAATCTCCTGCTTTTCCGCTATCTCTTTACCACCGGTATCCACACCTCATACTGCGCATTCTGCGGGTCGGGATTCAAATAGACCTCAATGTCGGGAGCGCTGCCATACTCGTAGCCGGAAGTAGGCAGCCATTCCGTCACGATGCGCCGCTCCAGCTCTTGAATGGACTGGTTTGTGCCGGTGCCGGAGAAAATTGCCCAAGTGGCAGCAGGCACGGTGTATTCTTCGAGGCCATCGGCATCTTTTGAAGAGGATACGGATATATAATACTTCCAAGCCTCTTCATCATTGCATAAGCTGATGCCCAGAACCCCCATGGGCGGCGTGTCCATCAATCCGATCAATTTCTGCAGGGTGCCGTTCATGGACACTTCCGCCCATTTGGACGGGATAACCGTGAAATTCTCTTCAATATCCTTGTGCAGCGGCACGGATACGCCCACGATGCGAAAAGCCTCCCTTGACTCAATTCGATAATTCATTTCTTCCGCTCCCTTCACTGTAATTTTAAATGTGATTGCAGGAAAGGACTTTATAGATGCGCCCTCATTCCATACGGCAGAAGGGGCTATTCCGTGAACGGACTGAAAGGCCCTATTGAATGCGGTGGGAGAACTGTAACCGTATTTTCCGGCAACTTCGATGATTTTTATGTTCTTTTCCTGCAAATCCACGGCGGCAAGCGACATTTTCCTCCTGCGGATGTATTCGGAAAGAGGAATCCCGGCCATGTAAGAAAACATTCGCTGGAAATGATACGCAGAGCAGCAGGCAATACGCCCCAGCTGATCTGTATCAATGGAGTCCGTCAAGTGCCCCTCGATATAGCTGATTGCATCATTTAACCTATCAATCCATTCCATAATCTAAAATCCTCCTGACAGTATATAGTATACGCCTTTATTCCGGATTGTCCTCTCAGTCTCTGCACGAAAAAGAGAGATCATGAATATTGGCGTTGGGCGAAGAATTCCTCCGGCGTGCCCAGAAAAGGAATTGCCTTCCCGTTCTTTATCTCCAGAATTTCCGTTGCGCAGGCACGGATAAATGCTTCGTCGTGGGATACAAATATAAGAACACCTTCATATTCCGAAAACATTTCCTCCAATGCTTCCACGGATGGGATATCCAGATAATTTGTGGGCTCGTCCAAAATCAGCACATTGGCCCTGCCCACGAACAGTTTTGCGAAGGCCAGCTTGATCCGCTCTCCGCCCGATAGGACCCCGGCTTTTTTCTGCATATCTCTGGCAGACAGCAGGAGTCTGTCAAGGATCGTCCGGGCGATACCTTCCTTCTGAACGCTCTCCTCCATCACATTTTGCAGGACTGTCTTTTCAAGATCCAGAGAGGCCATATTTTGGTCAAGCAGTCCGATGGAGGCCTTTGGCACTACATAGATTGTCCCCTTATTCAAGGTATATTCCTGCCGGATCAGATTCAGCAGAGTGGTCTTTCCGGCTCCGTTTTCGCCTACAATGGCGACTCGGCTTCTGTTTCGGATCTGGAAGGAGGCGTTCTCAAAAATTTCCCTGCCGTCCTCATAGGAAAAACAGATGTCTTCACCCCGGATCACCACTGCGTTTTCCGGCGGGTCGGTCAGACGGAAATCCGGGCGCATTTTGGGCGGCTCCTTGGGTTTTTCCTTTACTTCCATATGCTCTATGCGTTCCAGAACATTCTTGGCAGAGGCCTCCATTTTTCCGGCCTTTGCATCCTTTGGATGATGTGAGAGAAAATTCCGCAGTCCTGCCTCTCTCGGTGTCATTCCCGGAGGCAGCTTCTCGATGGAGGCAGCCTTCTTCTTTTTCTGGAGATATACTTTTTCCAGTCTTTTTTTCTCACTGGTGTAATTTTCGTATTCTGTCCATTGCCTTTGGACGGCCTGGGATTTCTGCTGCATATAATCGTCATAATTTCCGTCATAGCTGGTCAGCCTGCCATCTTGTACCTCTACGATTCTGGTGCAGAGTGCATTGAGAAGCGCTCTGTCATGACTGACGATGATCATGGTGTCCAGCTCCAACAGCTTCGTCTTTAAAAGGGAGATTCCCTTCATGTCCAGATTGGCTGTGGGTTCGTCCAAAAGGGCCAGTAATTTCCCGCTGCTGAACATCCAGGCGAGCCGCAATCTGGTATCCTCGCCGCCGCTGACGGTTTCCTGCCACGCTTTATCTTGCACTTGCAGGGTCTTTGCCTCTTTCCCGTCCAGCTCAAATTGATTGACGCCCTGAGAGAACTGCCTGAAAAAATGGGAATCGCACATGGCCTTCACGGTTCCGGCATCCGGCTCCAGCTCTCCGGCCAACACCCTCAAGAGCGTGGTCTTGCCTGCACCGTTTGCGCCTACCAGCCCGATGCGTTCACCTTGATATACTACAAAACGGTCGAAGTCAAGAACCTTCTGCTCTCCAAACATTACAATAATATTATCTGCTTGCATAAACAATTTGTGTTGCATAAAAAAATCCCTCCTGTCCGTAAGAGGGATTATCCTAATCTTTGCTTTGCATTTCAATCAAAGGCGGCCTGCCAAAGCCACCCTATCAGGCAGGCTTTTTCATAACCGTCCTGAAAGTCCCCGATCATTGTGTAAGCAAAATGATTATTAGCGATAATCCCCGAATCTCAAACATCAATTTCCGTCTACAGTCCCCATAGGGGAACCGCCGAAAGAGATCGCTCTCTTCCGCATCCATGTTTCTCTGCCTGATGGGTAAATTATCGAATAATAATCATTCCGTACATCCTTTCTGGGTTTTATTTCCTCCATTATAAATGACATTTGTTAACATGTCAATACAAATTAGAAATACGCCATATCAGTTATTTATTATCGTTTATATATCATGCCATTCATGTTGTTTATATGTTTTCGCTTATATGCCATTCCCTGTGTGCCATGCGTATGTGCATAGACATATGTGTCATTGCTTAAGATGATCATAGCTATTATGGCACTATTTAGCCGGTGATTCCGGCGGCGACAGTAATTGTGAAAATTTGTCAGAGCTTGAGGAGAGCGCTGGAAAATGAGGTTGCGAAGCTCAGGCGATGATGTTACAATCGGTGGGGAGAGGGCAGATGAGGATTGACTGAGAAATCCGCGGTATCGGCAGGCAAAACGGAACGGCATAAATGTAGGGCTGGGGCTTGTTCGGCTTAAAAGGGGGCTTATGGGAAAGGTGGAAATTCGGTTTGATGAAATGGACACGGCGATTTCTGTCATGAAGGAAGTTGCGGCATGGGGCCGGGAGCAGGGATACCGGGTCTGGCCGGAGGAATGGCTGACGCCGGAGGAACTGCTGTCATCGGTGGTTCGGCCAGAGAATTTCTGCATTGGCCTCGTTGACGGAGAAATTGCCTGCGCATTCATTCTGCAATGGGAAGACCCTGCCTATTGGCCTCGTGCGCCTAAATACGAAGCCGCCTATCTGCACAAGTTTTGTGTGCGCCGCAAATTCGGCGGTATGGGTATGACGAAGCTTGTGTTAGACGCAGTGAAGGCGGATTGCCGTAGACGCGGCGTGGGCTTTATCCGTTTGGACACGGGCGGGGACGAAAAAACGGTGGGGGAGATTTACTGCAATGCCGGTTTTAAGATTGTGAATAGTATCAATTATGCAAACGGCCGGTCTATGGCATTGTATGAAATGGAAGTCGACTCAGATAATTGATTTCTACCGGGCCTTGGCGTATTTTTTGCACAATGCGATTCCCGCCAGCAGAAGAACAGGAAACAGCGCTGCCGCCAGTATTCCTTTTTTCAGGTTTTCACCAAAAAGGCTGGAAACCATGCCTACCACGGTGGGGCCTCCGGAGCAGCCGAGATCTCCGGCCAGAGCCATCAGTGCAAAAAGAGCCGTGCCGCCCTTAGGCAGAGCCGCCGCAGCTTTGCTGAAGGTACCCGGCCACATGATGCCTACAGATAGACCGCATAGGGCGCAGCCTGCCAGTCCCAGCACGGGATTGGGCACAAGGGAGATGCACAGATAGGCTGCAATGCACAAAAGGCTGCTGCCTGCCATGAATTTGTCCAGATTTATTCTTTCCCCGAATTTTCCGTAAAGCGCTCTGGAGCTGCCCATAAAGACGGCGAAGGAAAGCGGCCCGGCCAGATCTCCCACGGTTTTGCTGACGCCGAGGCCCTTCTCCGCAAAGGTGGAGGCCCATTGGCTCACGGCCTGCTCGCTGGCTCCGGCGCATGTCATCATCAGCAGAAATATCCAGAAAATCTTCATTCCCGCCAGCTCTTTCAGAGAAAGTCCCTTTTCACCTTCTTCCATAAGGGAAGCCATGGGCACCTTTGCGAAGACAATGGCATTGAACAGAGGGGCAAGCGCCCAGATCAGCGCCAGAATTTTCCAGTTTCCGATGCCGAACAGCTGGAAAAATATGGTGGAAATCAGCACCACGCCCACATGTCCCCAACAGTAAAAGGAGTGTAATAGGCTCATGGTCTGTTCCTTGTGTTCCGAAGGACATGCTTCCACTAGGGGGCTTACCAGCACCTCCAGAAGGCCGCCTCCGATGGCGTAGAGAAAAACCGCGGCCAGCAGTCCCAGAAAGGGATCCGGCAGCAGATCGGGCAACAGCGCTAACAGAATCAGTCCCGCCGTGGTGGAGACATGGGCGATTATCATAGAGGCGCGGTAGCCGATTTTGTCCACGAAGCCCACGGATAAGAAATCCACCAGCAGCTGCAGGCCGAAGTTGATGGTCACAAGCATAGTGATTTTGGAAAGAGGTATGCCGTAGGCATCCTGAAAGGTCAGGAACAGCAGGGGCACAAAATTATTCACAATGGCCTGCACGATGCAGCCCATGAAGCAGGCGTATATGGTCTTCTGATACTTGTTGTTCATTTTTTATCTCCCATCCACCGCCGAAGTAAGAGACAAGCGGCGGAGCGGTTTGCCGATTTTGGTTTTGGTATGCCGGACTCCAAAGATCCGGCGCAACTTCCATGCATTATAACACTTATGTTACCGCTTATAAAGATGTAAAATAAAAAATTATTTCTGCACTGTTTTCTGATAGGCGATCCGTGGGGTTCCGTCCTCCACATAGATGTATCCGCACCTTTGATATCCGTATTTTTCCAGCAAATGAAGCATAATTATGTTGTCGCTATGGGTATCTATGCGGACATTGGCGATTCTTTCCTCGCAGAATGCCAATGCGCTGGACAGAATGCCTCTGGCATGTCCGTTTCCTGCGATCCGGTGAATGGTTCCGTAGGGAGCGTCATTGAGCCATGCGCCATGGTGGATCTGCTTATAGGTGGGATCCTCTCCTATGATGAATGCGAACACTCCGGAGAGGACATTCTGGTGAATCATTACATAAGCCTGCTTCTTGGCGATATCTTCTCGGATAGTTTCGGGGGAAGGTCTATTTTGTCCCCACTGTTTCGGGTTGCCGGAGAGCCGCATCTGATCTCTGGCATATGCATATATGGACATGATTGTTTCAAAATCACTATTTTCGGCGGGACGGATGAACATGACGAAAGGGCTCCGTTTCTTCTATTCACTTATTTTATTTTTCCAAACTTATGCGGCATTATCTGGAGCCGTAGATAGGAAATCTTCTTTATATGATAAGGACTGTGTATTTAAAATACCAGCGCTTTTATGTTTAGTCAATCGGGATGCTGAGTTTTATTAATATAAATATGGGCTAGATCGAAAAAACGTTGATTTGCGGACGTTAATGCTGGATTTGACAAAATGGCCTTCTGTGATATTGACAAACATGGCAGGGGAGATAAGTTTGTTTTTTGGTGCTTCGGCCCATGTATAAATCATGTCACATTTTTTGGGAATTGTCTAATGGGCCGGCATGGTGTTATAGTAAGGGATATGAAAATAAGAGAGAAATAGGCACGGTAATAAGATAAAAAAGTACGATGATAAGCGCGGAATTAAAAAGGGCAAGGAGGTAAATGCAATGTACCGGATTATGATCGTGGAGGATGACCTGTCCATGGCGGAAGCTATGAAAAAGAAAATCGAAGCTTGGGGGAACGAATGCCTTTGCATCGGAGATTTCAGGAACATTCTCTCGGCCTTTGCGGAATATGATCCCCATATGGTGCTGATGGATATTATGCTGCCGTTTTATAACGGATATCACTGGTGCAGCGAGATCCGCCGGATTTCCGACGTGCCGGTGCTGTTTATATCCTCAGCCTCCGACAATATGAACATCGTCATGGCCATGAACATGGGAGGAGACGATTTCATCCCAAAACCCGTGGATTTGGAGGTCATGATGGCCAAGATACATGCCGTTCTGCGCAGGGCCTACGATATGGCAGGCAGGATTCCGGTGCTGGAGCATAGGGGGGCGATGCTGAACTTAAATGACACCTCCCTGACCTATGCAGGAGAGCGCATTGAGCTGACGAAAAACGAGTTCCGCATTCTGCAGACTCTTATGGAGAATAAGGGAAAGGTGGTCAGCCGTGACACATTAATGACAAAGCTGTGGCAGATGGACTCTTATGTGGAGGAGAACACGCTGACCGTCAATGTCACTAGACTTCGCAGGAAGCTGGAGGGAGCGGGCCTTACGGACTTTATCGCTACCAAGGTAGGGAGCGGATACATTGTGCAGTGAGGAAAACCTAAGCTTAACGGCCCGATACCTGAAGATGAAAAGAGAATTTGTGCATAGGGAGCATTTATTTAAATTGTAATTCGAGGAGAAAAATAAAAATGATTGCTGCAATTTACGATAGACGAAGCATAAGGAAATTTATAGATAAACCTATACCTCAAAAAGATATTACAGATATTATCCGAAGTGGAATAAAAGCCCCTTCTTCTAAAAATAGACAACCATGGAAGTATATTGTTGTACAAGGAAATGTCAAAGAAGAAATGTTAGAAGTTTTCCGTCAGGGAATTGAGAGGGAAGAAAACGATAGCGCATTGTTGCCAGAAAGTAAACAACACATAGCTGCGGCAAAATACACTGTTGACATAATGGAAGAAGCGCCAACCATAGTTTTTGTTGTGAATTCACTGGGGAAAAGTATTCTGTCAGAATTAACACCAGAAGAACGAGTTTATGAAATCTGTAATATTCAGTCTATAGGCGCTTCTATACAAAATATGCTTCTTGCCGCTACTGAAAAAGGAATCGGCAGCCTTTGGATATGCGATATTTATTTTGCATATTCAGAACTGTGCAAATGGCTGGGGAATGACGGACAGCTTATTGCAGCTATTGCATTTGGTTATCCAAATGAATTTCCTAAAGAAAGACCCCGCAAGAAGATTGATGATATAGTTGAATGGAGAAACTAATTTGTCAGAGTGACAATTTTCAGTTTATCCCGGAAGCCGGAGAGTAGAGAAGCCGGTTTCTTTCCTGTGCAGGCAGAAAGAAAACCCTTCCCCCGGAAAGAGGGAAGGGCATTGCCGTTATTCTGTTACCGCCGGTATCTCCCCGACAAAGTTATAAATGATTTTGATTTCCTGAAACTTCTCCCCGTCAACCTTTTTCACCTCCCCCACCAGAATCCGGCTGATAAGGCGGTTTAAGATACCCTCGTCCAGTTCCCGGACTGCGGCGTACTGCCGGATTTCCCGGATAAAGGTGCGGACATCACTTATCCTGCTTCGTTCATTTTGCCGTGACGGTCTTCTGGTGATCCAGGTCGCTGATAACGGAATCGGTATGGATGAAATAACCCTGAACTGGGTGACAGAACAAATGAGACAGGCGTCGGCAGTACCGGCTGCACAGCACACAAACGGCTCTGTACGTTCCGAAAAATCCGGAACGACAGAGCCGGCAATTACCCCTTACAGCATCGGGCTGTCCAATATTTACCGCCGTATGAAACTGGCTTTCGGGGAACAGGCAGACATCCTGATCCGTTCCAAAGAAAATCACTACACCGTGATCGAGGTCATCGTCCCTCCTGAAAACAGGCTTCTCTGACCTGCCTGCGATACAACTCCGGAGAACTTCCGACATCTGTTTTGAAATGTTTGCCAAAGTGGGAGTAATCCCTGTAACCGCAGCGCCACGCCACCTCCGGCAAAGAAAGTGTCGTCTCAGCCAGGAGTCTTTTTGCAAAGTTGAGACGGATATTTTTCAGAAAACCGAGAACCGTATCCCCGGACTGTTTCTTAAATACGTCGCAGCAGTAGGTCTTCGTAATAAAAAAGTTCTGTGCCAGCTGTTCCAGAGATATATCCTCGCTCAGATGTTCGAACAGATATAGTTGAATATCCGCTGCTGACACTTCGGATTTACCGCGTTCCTGTGCACTGCAAAACCGAAAACCACCCTGCAGCGAGGCAAAAGCGGAACGCAGCATGAATGCCGCATCACTACAGTCCGACATACCGATGCTGATACCGATCCTGGCAGGATATTCCGGCAGGATCCTGTCAGTCAGAA
>ERZ779629.977-NODE-977-length-10385-cov-7.895547_pt1 | contig 10385 bp, 9 predicted proteins | sample MGYA00514192_ERZ779629 | MGnify/ENA primary metagenome ERZ779629 (study PRJEB29562, sample SAMEA4376709) | mouse gut metagenome | isolation source: Cecum | study: EMG produced TPA metagenomics assembly of the A DSS colitis mouse model was used to assess the... | reverse complement strand
GGCCAACTGGTGCTGGATCACCGTCTTGCCCGAGCCGAAGGGGCCGGGGACGGCGGCGGTGCCGCCCTTGGCGATGGGAAACATGGTGTCGATAATGCGCTGCCCGGAGCACAGGGGTGTCTCCGGCGGGAATTTCTTCACGTAGGGGCGGCCCCGGCGGACGGGCCACTTCTGCATCATGGTCAGCTCCCGCACGCCGCCGTTGGGCTGCTTGATCTTGGCCACAATGTCGGTAACGGTGAAGGAGCCGGCCTGGATGGACTCTACCGTTCCTTCCACCCCATAGGGCACCATGATCTTGTGGAGCACCACGGAGGTCTCGGGCACCGTACCCAGGATATCGCCGGTGGAAACCTTGTCCCCGACCTTGACGCTGGGAGTAAACTCCCATTTCTTCTCCCGGTCCAGGGCGGGGACCTGGATGCCCCGGGCAATGGTGTTGCCCGCCTGGGCCATGATCTTCTCCAGGGGCCGCTGGATACCGTCGTAGATGTTCTCAATAATGCCGGGGCCCAGCTCCACGCTCAGGGGCGCGCCGGTGGTGATGACCTCCGCGCCGGGGCCCAGGCCGGAGGTCTCCTCATAGACCTGGATAGAGGCGGAGTCGCCGGTCATGGTGAGTACCTCGCCAATGAGCTGCTGGGGTCCCACCCGGACCACGTCGGCCATGTTGGCGTCCGCCATGTCGGTGGCCACCACCAGCGGGCCGGAAACTTTTACGATCTTTCCCATGGGCTTCACATACCTTTCCTTACAAGGTCGGCGGTCTAATAGGACCACCGGAGGGCACCCGCGAGAGCGGGAACGCCGCAACAGCGGCGTAAATTTGAGGCCGTAAGGCCGAGAATTTGCAAAGGGCCGGATTCGCCGGCCTGAGCATTTTAAAGAATATCCGCACCCACGGCCCGCTCTACCGACCGCTTCAGGTTGGTCATGCCGATGCCTAAGCTCCCCTCCTTGCCGGGAATGAGAATGACGGCAGGGGTGGGGGCGTCCTTATAGCGGGCGATGTCCGCATCCAACTCACCGGCCAGGGTCTCGGTGATATAGATGACGGCGCAGTTCTCCTTGGCCAGGCGGTGCAGGGTCTCCCGGGCCTCCTGGGAGGTGTCCACCGCGTGAACGTCCAGGCCCAGGGCCTTAAAGCCCATCACGCTGTTCAGATCACCGATGACGGCAATGGAATAATTAGACATAGGCCTCACGCAACCTTTCCCGGATGGTGTCCTTGTCCAGACCCGCCAGACGGCCGGACAGGATGATCCGCAGGGCGGTGAGCTCGCCTTGCCGCGCAAAGAGGTAGCCCACCACGATCTCCACCCCAAAGGGCACCCGGCGGGCCTTTTGCACATAGCGGGCCACGGCGTTGTCGCAGGCGCGCTCAAAGGCGGTCATGCTCCCCTCGCCCTCCAGCAGCTCCGCGCCCTGGTTGGCGGCCTCCTCCAGGTCCTTGGAAAACAGGCGCGGCAATTCGGTGGGCTTGGCAAATGACAGCGTGTTTACATCTACCGTTCCACCCGGAATGAGCGCCGCTTCCAGCAGTTCTTTGCCCCGTTTGGCCCGCAGGGCGCGGACCACGGAGCGGAGGTTCAGGCTGTCGATGGTCAGCCGGACATAGCCCTCCAGGAACGGACTCTTCGCGGCCTTGGCATGGGCCAGCATCTCCTCATAGCAGGCCTTGTCCAGCAAAAAGTCCGCCCGCTGGGGATCGCCTGAGGTGGCTAGCAGGTCCTTTGCCGCCCAGACGGCGGCCTGAAAGACCGGGGATACCTTCTCCCCCAGGTCCTCCTTTTGAAAGCCCTCCGCCAGGTCCCCGGCGGCATACCGTCCGCCGTCCACCAACAGGCGGGCGGGGTCGGCGTCACGGGCCTGGCTTTTGATGAGGGCCTTGGCGTTGTGGTAGTCGTACTTCACCCGGAACACCGCCAGTACGTCGGGGTCGTCCAAAGACTTCTCCAGATCGGCAAACAGCTCTGCCTGGGCTTGCGCCAGAGACTTCTCCAGCTCGGGCAGGGTGAGGGCGGCGGGCTCAGGATAGCCGCAGTCGGCCATGAGCTTGAGGCATTCGGCGTCCTCCCGCGCCTCGATGAGCTGCTCCATCCGCTCCCGGGTGAGCAGGCGGTTTTCCAGGACGCGAAGGCGCGCGGAGATGGCGGCGTAGTCCGTATCCTTTTTCCGTGCCACGGCGTTCTCTCCTTTCCTGTCCGTCTGTTCAGACCTTGGGGAACAGGTGGGTGGCCACCGACACGGACATGGCCTCCTTCTCCTGCTCCACCAGGGTCTCCAGGGCGCAGTTCAACTCCACCAGGCCAGACTTCAAAACGAAGCCCCCCTGGATGTCGCGGGTCTCCTCGCTGAGGGTGAGGCAACCATCCTTCATGGCCTCGTTGGCGGCGGTCACCACCGCCTTGCCCACCTGGGCGCGGTCGGTCTGGTTGAACATGACCTCGCCGCCGCTTTGACCGGCGCGTACCAGCAGCTTGGTCAACAGGGCGGTGTACTCCTCCTTGGGCAGGGCGCGCAGCTTTGTAAGGGCCAGATCAAAGGTGTCCTCCAGCAGCTGCTGCTTGGCCCCCAGGACCCACTTGCGCCCCTCCAGGATGCCGGCGGCCTCCGCCCGCTGGGCGGTCTGGGCAGCCTGCTCCGCGGCCTTGGCCCGCTCCGCCTCCACAAAGGCGTCGGCCCGGGCCTGATAGTCCGCAACGATCTCCGCCGCCTGAGCCTTGGCCTGGGCCGTGATATCGTCGGCCTGGGCCTGGGCGTCGGCGGCGATGCGCTCGGTGATCTTCTCCAGTCCGTTCATTACCGTCCCGCCTTTCCGGCTTACAGGGCGTTCATGAGCATCAGGATGGTGCCCACCAGAGACAGAATGGCGTAGAACTCCACGATGCCGCAGAGGATGACGCCCTTCATGTAGTCGTCAGGCTTCTTAGCCACGATGTTGATGGAAGCCGCGGCCACCCGGGCCTGGGCATGGGCGGAGAGCCAGCCGCCGAAGGCGATGGGCACGCAGGCGATGAGGATGGACATACCCTGGGACAGGGTCAGAGGCACGATGCCGCCGGAGAAGGCGCCCAGGACGAACAGGGCGAAGAAGCCCGCGGCAATACCGTACAGGCCCTGGGTGCCGGGAAGGGCCTCCAGGATCATGCACTTGGTGAAGTGCTCCGGGGTCTCGCTCAAAACGCCGGTGGCAGCCTCGCCCACCAGGCCGGTGCCCTTGGCGGAGCCAATACAGCACATGACGATCGCCAATGCGATTCCAATAAAGGCCAGGCCCAGCCCGCCAAACATTTCAAAAAATTCCATTTTAATTTCCTCCTTTGATGACTTCCACATAGTTTGTATGAACTGCAAGGGGGTCGAAGGCCTTGCCTCCGTCCTTGTAGAACCGGCCGAAAAACTCCAAACACTGGAGCCGCAGGGTGTGCACATAGCAGCCAAGCAGGTTGAGCACCAGGTTGAGCACATTGCCGATGAGGGCGACAATGATAAAGGGCACCAGGCCGAACACCGCCCCCAGGGTGTTGAACACCTGGGCAATAATGGCTCCCGCCATCATCAGCGCCATAAGGCGCAGGTAGGACAAAATGTCGCTGAAATAGCCGGACACGCCGTTGTAGATGGCGCCGCCGAAGCCCACCAGGCCGCCCAGGCCCTTGGCCCGGATCAGGTTGCCAATCAGCAGCAGCCCAAGGCCGCCGAAAAGGAGCACCTGCCCCACCGTGCCCAGCACCGGAGCCGCCATCGGGCCCCCGATAGCCAGCGCAGCGCCGATGAGGATGCAGTACCAGGCCAGCTCGTTGGAGACCGCGTCCAGCACCTCCCCGCGCTTGAGCTTTTCCACCATACTGATGGCCATGCCGGTGAACACCTGGATGACGCCCAGGGCCATGGACCCGATCATCACCTGGATGGTGTTGTTCACCGGATTAAAGAGGGCCGGCCAGAACCAGGTTGGGTCGCCGCCGCCGATGGGCGGCTTGAGCAGACCCAGCAGACTGGGGTCGATGAGCTTAAAGAGCTGGGGGAAGAAGTCCCCGAAGAAGCTCCCGGTGAGGCTGCCCCAAAAGATGGAGCTGAGGCCGCACATGAAGAACATGGACATCATGCGTCCCTTGTCTCCCTTGGGCCTGGCCTTGGCCAGAAACAGCGCCGTGCCCAGCGCCATCAGCAGGCCGTAGCCGATATCGTTCATCATAAAGCCAAAGAACAAGATAAAAAAGGGCGCCATAAAGGGGTTGGGGTCTACCCCGTCGTAGGCGGGCATAGAATACATGGCGGTGACCACCGTGAAGGGGTCGGTGAGCTTGTTGCTCTTCAGCTGGATGGGCACCTGAGGATATTCCTCCTCGGTGGGGTCGGCAATGTCATAGGCCATGCCGTGCTCCTCCAGCGCCGCCTTGACCGCCTCCTCCCGCTCGGCGGGAAACCAGCCGTCCAGGAAGAAGGTGTACTCGGTGTCCAATAGCCGGGCCTTGGCCCGCTCCAGCGTCACCTCCTGGCCCGCCTTGTCCAGGGCCACCTTCAGGTCGAACACGCTCCCGGCCTGGTCATCGATGCTCTTTTGCAGGGAAGCAGCCTCCCGGTCCAGCTCACCCAGCTGCCGCTGGAGGACCAGACAGTTTTCCGCCGCCGTACCGCTCCAACTGCGCAGATTCAGCCTGGCGCAGCCCAGGTCCAGCAGCGCAGCCTGGACTTCTTGCGCGGCGCTTTTGTGGACAAGGACCATGAAGTATTGAAACTCCCGGTCTGTCCCCGCCCAGGTAAGGTCGTAAAGCTCGGTGGCCTCGTCCAGCCGGCGCTTCACCTCGGCCCGGTCCAACCGCAGAGACACGGCCACGAACATGGCGTCGGTCCGGCGGGTACCTGTCATGTCCAGGGGGACGCTCAGCTCCTTCCAGGGCTCCAGGGCGCGCAGCTGAGTCTCCAGCTTGCTCCGCTTGGCCTGCTGGGCGTTGAGGGCGGAGTTGGCCTCGTTGATCTGCCGGGCCACCACCAGAGACTGGTTGTAGGCAGACTCGTCAAAGAGCGTCTCCTCCGCCACCTGGGGCAGGGGGACCAGCAGGCCCCCTTTGTCCTTGATGCCCCGGCTCCGCAGGACCTCCAGGGCGGCGGACAGCTCGTCCGCCTCGCCCAGGTGGTGGGACAGCTCGTCCCCGTCGGGGGCCGAAAGGAAGTCCCACTCCGGGGGTAGGGACTTGGGGGTACTTATCTCCACACAACCCAGAGACCGCAGACGGCGCAGGAGCTTGCCCCGGCCCTCGCGCAGTCCCAGTGCGCGCAGATGCTTCATTTTCACGATGGACATTAGTCCCCCTCACCCCCTTTGATCTTCGCAACGATCCCCGCGGCGGCGGCGTCCATGCGGCTCTTGGCGTCAGCCACCAGATTGGCGGCCTCCCGCTTGGCGCCCATCAGCACGGCCTCGCCCGCGGCCTCCCCCTTTATCTTGGCGGCGGCCAGGGTCTGCTCGGTCTCAGCCTGGGCCTGGGTCCGGGCCGCGTCCAACGCGGCGCGCCCAGCGCGCTCCGCCTCGGAAAGGATGGTCTTTGCATCATTCTGCGCGGCGGCAATGGTCTCCCGGGCCTTTTCCTCCGCCCGCTCCACCGCTTCAACAGCTTCCAAAGCCATCTATATCTTCACCACCTTATTCCTTGGGCGGCAAATCGCCCCATATTACTGTTGTATTATAATAGGCGGTCTGGCATTTTGCAAGGAGAAATTTGCCATTTTTTTGACGTTTTCCGTCGTCTGGCCCTGATTTTTTCTCCTTGGGAAAAAAGGTGTTGACAAATGGGGCTTGTTCCGATATAATTTCCTTTGCCCTTGCCAGAGGGAATATGGCGGCGTAGCTCAGTTGGCTAGAGCACTCGGTTCATACCCGGGGTGTCACCGGTTCAAATCCAGTCGCCGCTACCATACCCCATCGGGCCGCCCGGCCCCCTGGGGTGTCCCATTTCTCTGCGCCGCTGCGCGCCGCACGGCCCGGTGGTCAAGCGGTTAAGACTCCGCCCTTTCACGGCGGCAACACGGGTTCGAGTCCCGTCCGGGTCACCAATTATATGGAGGCATAGCTCAGCCGGTAGAGCGCTCGCTTCACACGCGAGAGGTCACAGATTCGAGTTCTGTTGTCTCCACCACAACGAACAAATCCGAACTTCGTCCCCATTAGGACAGGGTTCGGGTTTGTTCTATATCTGGACGATTTGAGCGCATAAGAAAGCAGCCCTTGCCTGGTGTGGCAGGGGCCGCTCCCTTTAGCGCATAGTTGAGATAAGGTCTAATGGATAGGCTCTCCATTTTCGTTAGGCCAGGAAAACACCACATATCCCCCAACGTGAAAGATACTAGGCACACTGGATCCCCCCGCTCCTGGCAAACTTGAAAAACAGGTGGGCGTTGTGGTGTAGCAGCTCCTCAAAAAAGGCAATTTCCTCATCGGAATACCCTTCCCGGAATTTCCACTTATGCTCAGGCAGCACACACCGGGCAGAGTCAAAACCTTGGTGAGTGGGACGCTCAAAGTGGACTTCTTCGACATGGTCGCCGTCCTCCCGCTCGATGATCTGAGAATGGACGGCTTCCGTCTTGTCCTCAAGCTTCATATAAGGGTACATCATAGGAATCGCTTTTTTAAGGGTAGTATAGCAGATGTGATTTCCTTTTACAAGGCAAAATCCTTGTCGTTTCCTACGGCTTGTGGTAGGGTATTCCAGGCAAAGGGACGGTTCTCCTGCCGGATAGGGCTCGACAGTGAAAACCGTCCCTCCGTCTGCCTCCGTCCGAAAAGGAAGGACCTCGGCAATTGCCGAGGTCCTTTTGTCTTAGTCTTTTCTCTTTTTTACGTCGGCCTCAGAGCCCTCGACCACTTCAAAGACTTCGGGCGGGAATAAATAGGACTCGTCAAGCTCGGTCATGATACGGTACCAGCCTTTTTCAATGGACAAAACCTCATAAGCTTTATCCTTCTCAATAGCCGGCGTATCCCGAGCAATATATTTTACCTTCAATCCAACCACTCCTTTACAAAAAAGTCAAATTTGCCAATTCCGTCACATTGCGACCAATGAACTTCTGCACGTCGATCGCCGTCAGGTGTAGATAAAACACCAAACCCTTTTGCGTGTTGCCAGTCTTCAGGTTTACCGCCATAAAGGTCGGCATATTGGGCTGCGCGTCTGTACGTTGTGCGTCTACCCTTACCCGCAAAAACTTCAACATTTTGAATCTTGGTTCCTTCGGCGAAGTGATACACTTCTCCAGTCACAAGGTCCATAACATCGTAGTTAACCGCCTTGGCACCAAGAGACCTGCCTATGCCAATTGTACCACGTTTGGGCTCGTCCGTAAAGGGGGATTCGCCGCCTTCTGTGGGGGTATCCGCTTCCGCCAACGCTGTCTCCCCACCCTGCCCGCGGGCGATCTTATCCAGCATGGCCTTGATATCCTCATCAGAGAGGGAAGCCAGGGGAGTGGTGGGGTCTTGGGTCATTTCCCGGGCCAGGCGGGAGAGAATTTCCTGGGCGCTTTGTTGGACAGGGCGCGAGGAGATCTCCGGGACCAGTCCGTCCGGGCCGAGGTCTTCTGTGCGGGAAGAGGCCATCTCCTCCGCCAGCTTGCGGAGGACCTCCAGGTCGGAGGCTTTTCCTGTGGATGCGGAGGCTTGGAGGTTGACTTCCGGGGGAGTTTGGGGTATAATACCAATGGGCAGTGGGGATTGTGTCCCAGCGTCGCCATCGGCGGCAAGGCTGGTTTGAGTGGCACTTTCCCTGCTGCTCATCTTTATGATGTTACCGCGAGAATCCACAACCTCATGCAAATAGAATCGATTTTTACTAGTTCGTTTTACTACAGCGGCAACAAACACTGTCTCTTTATCCAGCTTTACCGGTGCAGCGAAAACATACCCGTCGTATCCGCGTCCCTTCCAGTTCTCTTGGAAATCAATTTGTCGTCCTTTGCGAATAACTTCCGGGATTGACGGAATCACCATTGCCTTTGCCACTCCCACCCCATGGCTCAGATCATCTTTTACGCTACGGTCATTGATTTCCACCTCCCCAAAACCAGCTCTGTTCACAACACCCTTAATGTAAGAGAACAACGCTCTGGCCTTTTCTGCCATCGTTCTCCCGCCAATGTTCTCAACTGCCGCCGAGGATACCTTCGCTACCGGGGCATCTTTGTCGAGGGTAGAAATATTCTCCCCAAGTTTCTGAATTACAGTATAAGCATCCCTATCAGACGCGCGTTTCTGCGCCCCCTCCGCGGGGGCATTTTTTATATTCACTACAGGTCTTTGAGCCGCGGAGGTATCCGGGGCGCTCTCCAGTCCTGAGTCGATGACCGCCTGGTAAACGCCGTCCATGCTCTTCAATCCCCGGTGGAAATCCCGTCCTACCGCCCGATTTTGGTACATATCAATGGCAACGCTCCCCCCGGCCATGGTGCCGCCGGATATCGCGCCGCCCAAGGCGTCCACACCAATGGCGGCGGCCTGGTCTCTCATGGCGCACCAAAACGCCTGATTTTCGTCCATGCCCTGGGCCCGGTACGCCGCAATGGTCTGCCGCCATTCCGACTGGTCCCGGCTTACCATCACATCGGCCACCCAGTTGATCACGTCGCTGGCGGCTTCCTCGCTGCCCTCGGCAATGATGTTCTGGAGCACATAGCCCAGGCGGCTTTTGCTCAGCGAGGTCATGTCCAGCAGGGATTCCAGGCTCACCTTCTCGGTCAGGATCTCCGCTACCCCGGCAATGGCGCCCAGAGTAAGGGCCTGACGGTTGGAAAGGCCCCGGTTCAGCGCGCTTACCGTCGTGTCGGCGGCGGCGCCGCTGCCCATAATACCCAGGGACAGGTTGGAGGCCACCTTACCGCCGCCGGAAAAGTTGCCTGTGCCCCCGGCGGTGAAAAGGAAGTCCGCCATGCTCATGCCAGTCTGATAGCCAAAACTGCCAACCGGGCCCCACCTTTCCTCCGCCATCTTGGCTACCTCGCCCCGGGTGGTGTTGACGGCGTTTGTGATGTCCATGGCCGCGGTGTTGATGGGCACATAGGTTTTGGGGTGGCTGGGGTCGCTGCGGCCAATGCCGGACAAGAGCGCCCCGGCATATTCCATCCCCTGGAGCGGTTTCACAAGCACCGTGCCCAGAGAGGCCAGCCCCGGGTTCTCCCGGGCTGCTTTTTGCCGCTCTTCCGCTTTGACCCGGGCTTCCGCTTGGGTCTTGCGTCGGTTCTGATACTCCGCCATGCGGCCATAGTCATACCCGGCTTCCTTCATCTCGTCCGCCAAGGTCTGCTGTTGGCGCTCCAACTGGTGGATAAACTGGGAGATGTTGGTGTATGTCCCATCGGCAGGGATAGAATCGTCGTCGCCGTACAGGGCATAGCTGCGGATGGCCTCGGGAGTAATACCATACTCCCGGGCCAACCGCTCTTTGGCTTGCAGGACCGCGCCGGGCTCACCCCCGGAGCCGGGATTTTGGGCGTCCGCCGCCACCCGCTGAGCCATGCCGATTACGTTCTGGAGTTCCCCGATGCTCAGATTCTTTTCCCACATCGGGCGGTCCTTGAGGAGTCGTTCACGCTGTTCCTCGTTCTCGGTGACGTAGTACGCGCCAGCCACCTTGTTTTGCCGATCCAGCAGCCGCCCCAGATTCCCAGCTTTTCCCGCCGTTGCCTTTTGGTCTACGGTCTGTATGGAATCTCTGGATGCCGCATAGGTGGATGCAACGGGGTGCTTGTCCGTTGCCGTCTTAGTCCCGCCCCATGCGGCGGCGTAGCCCCCGGCGGCCTTGTCCCGTGCCAGTGTGTCTTTCCGCACCTCGCTCTCCGCGGCGGCTACCTGCTTGTTTACCTCGGCGCTTTGTTTCAAGATGACCTCCGATGCTTTCGGGTTGAATGCCCGCTCTGCCGCCAACCGCATGGTGGGGCTTTGCGCCGCCTTTTGGGCCATGAGGGGCTGAAAGGTGCCGGAGGGCTGTCCGTTTAAGATCCCGCCGCGGTTTACTGTCTGTGCCGCCAGGGAAATCCGTTCCTTTGCCGTCATAGTGGGCAGAACGGGGGCGGAGATCTGTCCGCCCCCGCTGATTTGTCCGGCGGCTGTTCGTATGCGTTCCTTTGCCGTCATAAGTGTTTCCTCCTATTGATCGAGGCCCAGCAGCTTTGTCAGCTCCTTCGTTTGCTCCTCGCTCAGCTTTGCGATGTTGGCGTAAACAAACATGATCGCCCCGTTTCTGTCGCCCTGACTGAGCATAGTCTTGACCCTCTGGGTCAGTCCTGTGTAGATCGCCGGAGGCATGGGGTCCCGCGGCTCTTCCTCTTCAGGCGGCGTTGGTGTATCCTCGGTTCTCCTGTAGGCATCTTTGCCATAATTGGCG
>ERZ779629.976-NODE-976-length-10392-cov-3.738802_pt1 | contig 10392 bp, 8 predicted proteins | sample MGYA00514192_ERZ779629 | MGnify/ENA primary metagenome ERZ779629 (study PRJEB29562, sample SAMEA4376709) | mouse gut metagenome | isolation source: Cecum | study: EMG produced TPA metagenomics assembly of the A DSS colitis mouse model was used to assess the... | reverse complement strand
GAAATTGTCCGTAAGGAAAATCTGTTGCATGCGGATGAATGGCAGGTGAATCTTTGGGAGCAACCTACTTCCCATTTGCAGCGATTGTTTAAACCTTATCCTAGTATGACAACCGGTGCATGGGCACAGATACGTTATCTCCTTTTAATATTGCTGGTGCTCCTGCTGGTTCCTGCCTTGAATTTGAGCGGAATGATAGCGAGCCGTATGGAAAGCCGCTTGTCGGAGATGGGAGTGCGTAAGTCATTCGGTGCCGACCGTGGCGGATTACTTTCACAAGTGATGTGGGAGAACCTCTTATTGACATTGTTGGGTGGTGTATTGGGATTATTGTTGGCGTGGTTCGCCCTGTATACTTGTCGTGAGTGGGTATTTATGATATTGGAAGACTGGGCCGAACCGGTTCCGGAAGGAGTGAATGTGCTGGTTTCCGGTGAGGTGCTGTTTGCCCCGGCGGTATTTGTTGTTGCTCTTTTGTTCTGTATCTTGCTGAATTTATTATCAGCATTGATTCCGGCATGGTATGCACTGCGGAAGCCGATTGTGTATTCATTGAATGAAAAAAGATAAAGAATATGCTGAAACTTATATTAAAGAACCTGTGGGCACGCCGTCGCCGTAATGGCTGGTTACTGGCGGAATTGATTCTGGTCAGTATTGTTACGTGGATTATCCTTGACCCGGTTATCGTGACGACGTATGACCGCAGTATTCCTTTAGGCTATGACACCGACCGCCTTTGTCTTGTTACTCTCAGTACCTTGCAGCCACAAGCGCCCGGTTATGATGAAGAGGCTGAGGATTCGGCCATGATTATGAAATCTTACTTCAATCTGACGCGACTGGTTAAGGACTATCCCGGCGTAGAATCGGCTACTCCGGTATTGGGTTTCGCTTATCCCAATTCTACGGGGAATGCCAATACATCTATTCGTGCGGAAGGTGACACATTGGATTTGCCGGTAATGATTATGGAATTTATACCTCATACGAATTTCTTCGAAACTTATGGTTTTCGTTCCGGACGAGGCAGGACACCGACCGAATTATCGGACTATGACTATACGGAAAATGACATCGTAATGACTGAAAATACGGCTGAACATTTGTTCCACACTAAAAATGCGGGTAATAAGCGTTGTTGGTCCAGAGAGGGGAATGATACAATTTATTCGCCGGTTATTGGTGTAGTGGGAAACTTTAAGGCAACCAGTGACTCCCGTCCGGCTCCTGTCATTTTTCGTCCTTTGATATCTATCGATATGGAAGATGCTTACGATGATATGCGGATATTGCTTCGTCTGAAAGAAAATGTGAGTATGAAGCGTTTCTTGCATGATTTTCAACCGTGGATGGTGAAAGAGTTGCGGGCCGGTAATCTTTTTGCCCGTAACGTCCGGTCTTATGAAGCATTGATAACGAAAAATGAGTCTTATGATGTTACGCCGATGTATCGGCGTAATCTGGCAATGGCGGCATTCTTTTTAATTAATCTTTGCTTGGGTGTTATCGGTACTTTTTGGTTACAGACACGTACTCGCCGCGAAGAAGTGGGAGTGATGCTTTCCTTTGGCGGTACGCCGGGATATATTGTCCGCTTGTTGATGGGTGAAGGAGCGGTGTTGACGTTTGTAGCTGCACTGGCGGGCTGCTTGCTTTATTTGCAATATGCTGTCAAAGAAGGATTGGAGAGAGGTAACAACTGGAGGCAGATTATTGATGAATGTTGGATCACGGATTTCACGCAGCATTTTCTTATCGTGTCATTCATTGTTTTCTTTATCCTGTTGGCGGTGGTATTGATCGGAATCTATATTCCTGCTCGTAAGATTAGTCGTATTCCACCGACAGAAGCATTACGTGATGAATAAATAAAACACAATATTATGATTAAACTTTATCTGAAACAAGCTTGGACGCTGATAAAGCAGCATCGTCTCTTTACCGGCATCTATGTGGTGGGTACAGGGCTTTCAATAGCTCTTGTCATGACAATGTTCATCATCTTTTATGTGAAGTTTGCGCCTATATATCCCGAATATAATCGCAACCGGATGATCGTATTGAAAATGATGAAATCTTATCCTAAGGATGATGATAAGAGTTGGAACTGCTCCAGCGTCAGTTACGATGTGGTGAAAATGTTACAAGAATTGCCGCACTTGGACGCTATCGGTGCCGCGTCAGGCAGCTATCGAGAATATTACGTGGAAGTTCCTGACAATAATGAGCCTATTGGCATTACTCCGCTTTATGCCGATGCAGGATTTTGGCAGGTCTTTACCTTTCGTTTTCTGTATGGAAAGCCTTTCACACAAGCGGATATCGATGCGAAACGCAGGGAAGTGGTAGTTCCGGTAAGTCTGGCAAGGAGGCTGTTTGCTGCAGATGATGTGGTGGGCAGACGCTTTAAGATGGATGCGCAGGAATACCGGGTTTGCGGTGTGGTAGAGGATGTTTCTGCTGCTACGCCTTCTACCGTGGGAGATTTATGGATGCCAATAACGCTTAACTCTTGGATTAAGTCGGACAATTCCGAAAAGTTGGTTGGTAGTGCGGATATATATATGACGGCTCCCACTGCTACCGACAAAGAAGCTTTGAAGGAAGAAGTGCGTGAGGTTTTTCGGAAATTTAATCTTGCTGCTCCTAAATATATGAATGACCTTATGGGACAACCCGATGACTACTGGGCCAGCACATTCCGTGTAAATTCTTGCGGAGCCCCTGACCTGGCATCCGAGTTGAGGGGATATCTTTATATGTTGCTTGCTCTGCTTTTCATCCCTGCCATGAACCTGAGCGGCATGATGTCTTCGCGCATGGACGAACGCCTTTCCGAGTTGGGAGTACGCAAAACATACGGTGCTACCAACGGAAGCCTCATAAGGCAAGTGTTGTGGGAGAATCTTCTGCTCACCTGTATCGGTGGTTTGCTTGGCTTGCTAATTTCTTATCTGATAGTGCTGACGGCAAGCGATTGGATACTGACCCTGTTCGACAGTTATACGGATGCCGGGAAGACTCCTTTCCTCTCGTTTGAGATGCTATTTAATCCGATGGTTTTCTGTACGGCATTCGGACTTTGTGTGCTGTTGAACCTCATTTCTGCACTTATTCCTGCAATATGGGCATTGCGCCGCAACATTATTCAATCGTTGAACTCTAAACGTTAAGATGCTATGATAAAGATAATAAGACACCAGTTATGGAATCAGCGCCGGCAAAATGGGTGGATATTTGTGGAATTAGTCATCGTGAGCTTTTTCCTCTGGACGGTAATTGATCCTATCTATGTGCTGACTTCCAATCTTGCCCTTGACCCCGGTTATGATGAAGAACGGGCATACGCGCTTTATATGGATTATTATGATGAACTGCATGGTAAGTTTGACAAGGCACAAGATAGTGTTGCCATCAGGCAGGAAAATCTTTATCGCATTACCCGTTTGGTAAAGAATTGTCCCGAAGTGGAAAGTTTTGCCTTGGTGACTAATGCTAGTTTCCCAAATTGTAATTCGTGGAATGGCGGACAATACTTCAATGACACACTGAAGGTGCATTCGCAGTATTACCAGTTTGTGCAGGCAGAGGGTGGCGATGTATTCCGTACATTCGGCATGAAAGATGCCAAGAGTGGGCAGATCATGTCTTTGCCCGAAGACTGTGCTGCCCGTGAGGGAGTGTTTGTATCCGAACGTATGGCAAAGGAGCTTTTTGGCACTGCAGATGCAGTGGGCAAGAGGGTGCGATATGGCGACAGTACTTTCCATGAGGTGATGGGGGTGTTGCAGGACTATAAACATCGGATTAATGAACAGCCGGGTAACCTGTTGATACAAGTGAATGGCAAGATTCCAAACCATAACTGGATTCAACGGATGTATATGGTCACTTTCCGGTTAAAGCAGAATGTGGATGTTGCTGTTTTTGAGAAGCGCTTCAAGGCGGAAGTGGTTCCACAACTCAATGTCGGTAATTTCTATTTCACGAAGTTGGGACGCTTCGCTGATATTCGTCGTCAATATGAAAATGAGAGTGGGGTGACGAATACTTTACGTCTGCAATATTCATTGGCGGGATTTGCCTTGCTGTGCGTGTTTCTCGGTATGGTGGGCACGTTCTGGATACGTTGCAATGCACGGAGGCAAGACATCGGGCTGATGCGAAGTATGGGAGCTACCCGGAAAGGAATCTGCAATCAGTTCCTCACGGAGGCATGGCTGCTGGTGACGGTGGCATTTGTTGTTTCCCTGCCATTGACAATACACCGTGTCTATGCATCCGGTTTTGCCAATCCTACTATGGATGGAAACCCCGATTACTGGCAAAATCAGCCGTATACGCATTTCTTTATTGTCAGCCTGCTGACTTATGTGGTATTGCTCATAATTGCTTTATTGGGTACTTATGCACCCGTCACCCGGGCAGCGAAGATATTGCCTGCTGAGGCTTTGCGTGATGAATAGGACAGAAGCGGACAATTGAAAACGAACAGGGTGTTCATTTTCGGACACATGCTTGTGAACTTAATTGGCTGATAATGAGTATATGTCTTTTTTGGCATATCATTTGATTAATATATGTGAAGAACAAATAAATAGCGAATTGAATCAATTAATAACAATTAAATACTTACCATTATGATTAAATTGACTGAGATAAACAAGATTTATCGTACGAATGAGATTGAAACCGTGGCATTGGAAAATGTAAACCTCGAAGTAGAGAAAGGTGAGTTCCTCAGTATTATGGGACCTTCCGGTTGCGGAAAATCTACGTTGCTGAATATTATAGGCTTGCTGGATGCCCCTACAAGTGGTATTATTGAGATCGACGGTACCCGTACGGATGGTATGAAGGATAAGGAACTGGCCGCTTTCCGTAACAAGAAGTTGGGTTTTGTATTCCAGTCTTTCCACTTGATTAACTCATTGAATGTGCTCGATAATGTAGAACTTCCTTTATTATATAGAAAGGTGTCCGCAAAAGAACGCCGCCGTTTGGCAGAAGAGGTATTGGCAAAGGTGGGTTTGAGTCATCGTATGCGCCACATGCCGACACAGCTTTCCGGTGGTCAGTGCCAGCGCGTGGCTGTGGCCCGTGCCATCATTGGTAATCCTGAGATAATCCTCGCCGATGAGCCGACCGGTAACCTGGACTCTAAGATGGGTGCTGAGGTAATGGAACTACTGCATCAGTTGAATAAGGAGGACGGACGCACCATCGTGATGGTGACCCACAATGAAGAACAGGCGAAACAGACAAGTCGCACGGTACGCTTCTTCGACGGTCGCCAGGTGGAATAACGGGACAAATGAAAGAGTGAAAAGTGAAAGAATGAAATAGTGAAACAATGAAACTATGAAAGGAAGGATATAATGATGCAAACGATTCGTCAGGCTTTTACGATTCTGAAGCAGAATCCGTTATTGAGCACTATATCCATACTGGGTACGGCTTTCGCCATTACCATGATTATGGCTATCGTGATTACCTGGCAAACGAAATATGCTGATCTGGAACCGGAAGTGAACCGGAGCCGTTGTCTTTATTTCTCTGCTATGCATGTACAGGGAAAGGAGAATAAGGATTGGAACAACTTTGGCAAGCCTTCGGCTGCATTTATGAAGGAGTGTATACAGCCGCTTCCGGAAGTGGAAGCCTGTACGGCTTTCAGTACAGCAGATGTGGCGCTGGTATCTCTGACTGATGGGAACAACCGTTTAAAAGTGGATGCCATGAGTACTGATCCCGATTTCTGGAAAATCTTCAAACTGCAGTTTCTTGATGGAAAAAGTTTCACGGAGGCGGAACGGGGAGGAGATATGCAGTCAGTGGTTATTTCCGCTTCTGTTGCCCGTAAGCTATTTGGAACGACGGAGGCTGCGGGACGGCAGATGTTGTTGAACAGGGAGGTGGTACGGATCATTGGAGTTGTGAAAGATATTTCGGTTACAGCTAAGGACGCTTATGCACAAGTATGGAGCATGTACCATTCCAATGAATTGAACGTGACCGGTTGGTGGAGCTATAATGGAAATAGGACTATTGCCGTATTGGCGCGTACTCCTGATGATTTCCCTGCTATCAAACAAGGAGTCGAGAAACGGGTGAAAGACGTCAATGCCGGTTTGGAACAGAGGCAGATAGATATTATGGATCGACCCGATAACATTGGAGCACACGTAACCCACGTATGGTCTAATATAGGACCCAACTTGCCGATGCTTTATCTGCAATATGGAATTGCCTTGTTCATTATCCTGCTGGTACCCTCGCTCAATCTGTGCGGGCTGAGTAATAGCCGCATGCAACAACGTGTCAGTGAGTTGGGTGTGCGCAAAGCTTTTGGAGCTACGGATGGTACACTTGTCCGTCAGATATTGAATGAAAATCTGGTATTGACATTGATAGGAGGTGTGGTAGGTTTGATATTCAGCTACCTTGCTGTTTACGCCATGCGTACGTGGTTGTTTACCAACAGCGATAACATTGGTACGGCGGGCGATTTCAGTCTGAGTATGGGTGCATTGTTTAGTCCGGCGGTGTTTGTGCTGGCCTTTGTCTTTTGCCTGTTGATAAATCTGCTGAGTGCAGGACTGCCTGCCTGGCTTGCCACTCGCCGCACGATTGTGGACTCATTGAACGATAAATAAGAAAAGGAGATCTTATGAAATTTATATTACATAATTTACACATGATTTGGTCGCGCCTGCGCAGTAATGGATGGGTGTTGGCTGAACTCTTCCTGGTATTCATCGTGATGTGGTTCCTTTGCGATTCTCTGGGCTGTCTCAAGTATACTTTCTACCGCCCTTTGGGCTACAGCATAGACCACGTTTACCAGCTAAACACAATTATAGGAGGTGCCACCAGTGACACCACCCTGACAAATGCCGACAGATACCTGCGTGCATTGCGGAAATTGGAGCAGGAACCTAGCGTCGAGGCGGCTGCCTTGTGTTATTGGAGTTTGCCGATGAGTGGAAGTAATAGTTACAATTCACTGGCTGTGCAGGATACTATCGGGGTGAATGCACGTATTATCAATACAACCGGTGGATACATTGATGTCTTTCGTATGAGTGATGACCCACAACGTCCCTTTGCCAAGACACCTTCGGGCTGGAACAATGTGATGTTGAGCCAAGCAGCTGTCGACCGTTTCAAGAAGAGAATGCCGACCTTCTCGCTGGACACACCACTGAGCCAATACGGTGACTCTACTTCAGTTATAACCCAGAGTGGGAAGATCGGAGCTTTCCGAACATATCGTTACGGAAGCGATGCCTTCTGTTTCTTCTATCGTTTGGACGAAAACCTGATTAAGACGCAGTATGCCGACAATTGGGCGCAAATCGTTTTCCGTGTGAAACCTGCTGCCGATGGCCCGGATTACCGTGCAAAGTTTGTCCGTGAGATTGCACCTCGACTGGACGTAGACGATTTGTTTGTAGCTGATGCTGTGCCTTATACTGAACAGCAGTTGCAGTTTGAAGTCATGAACGGAGATACGGACAAGGTGAACAGTCAGGCAATTGTAGTGCTTTTCCTGTTAGTAAATGTATTCTTGGGATTGATCGGAACGTTCTGGTTTCGTACCCGTCGTCGCCGTGGTGAAATAGCTTTGCGTTTGGCTATGGGTAGCACCAAGAGCCAGGTGTTCCGCCTGCTGACGGGTGAAGGATTATTGCTGCTTACACTGGTAACGTTACCTGCTATGATTCTTTGCTATAATATAGGTGTGGCGGAATTCACCATCGGACGGACGGAACTGATTTCCACGTGGCCTGTTAAATGGACTTTTATACGTTTTCTGCTCGGTTCTTTAGGAGCTTGGCTGCTGATAGCATTGATGGTAATGGTGGGCATTTGGTTTCCGGCCCGGCAAGCGATGAAGATACAGCCGGCTGAAGCGCTGCATGAAGAATAAAAAGTGTTTGTATAAAGAACGGGAAATTGTAGATTTGTCAGTCTTATTTATTATAGCTGCTTTGTTTTGTAATTACTTGATAATCAGTGGTGATAAAGTGGCGCTATAATCAGTATACGACTGAATCCTATTCAGTATACGAGTGAACCCTATTCAGTGTCGGACTGAATTAGGTTCAATGACGGCCTGAATCGGAATCTTATTTTATTGTAATGAATAAATATCAAATATTAATAGAAACGAAATTAAAGGAGAAAATTCTATGAAAGCTTTATTTATAACCCTGAGTTTATTATTTGCCGCAGTAGCCGGCACAGTATATGCAGCTAACGAAAAAGACCCGCAGGTTAGCGAAATTCGTAAAGTTGAGGCTTTCTCCTCCGTTGAGGTGACGTCCGTAGCGACAGTGTACTTCACGCAGAGCAACAACTACTCTCTGAAAATAGAAGGCAGGGAAGAATATGTGACTACCACGACTACCGAAGTGAAGAACGACCGTCTCATCATCGGCTTCAAGAATAAGAAGGATGGCAACAACAACCGCAACAAAGGTGTGACTATCTACTTGACCGCTCCCGACCTGAAGAACGTGGAATTCAGTGGTGTCGGCTCATTCAATTGCAATGAAGCGTTGAAACTGAGCGATGTGAAGTTTGAAATAGAAGGCGTGGGCAAGGTAAATGTGGAAGACCTGACGTGCAATTCATTGGTAGTGAAGATGGAAGGCGGTGGCAAGGCGGATATCCATGTGAATTGTGACCGTTTGCGTGCCAGTATGGAAGGTGTAGGTAGCGTTACTCTGAGCGGACGTGCGGGGCAAGCCGACATTTCAAAAGGAGGCATTGGTGGTGTGAATACACGTAACCTGAAAGTAGGAGAGTGACCATTGTCATTATAAACCGTAAGTAAACGATATGATTAAACAATATTTTACGCAAGCGTGGGCGCAACTACGCCAACAGCCGATAATCAGTGCTGTCAGCATAGCCGGTACGGCACTTGCCATCTTCCTCATTATGTTGGTGGTGATGATGCAGCAAGTAAAAGTGGCGCCTTTTGCTCCCGAAAGTAACCGTGACCGCTTTCTGCATGCGCACTACATGAGTATTACCAATAGAAACCGGGGTGACGGCAGCGGTAACGGGCCTATGAGTGCGAGGACAGCACGTGAGTGCTTCCAGACGCTGAAGACACCTGAGGCAGTGACTATTTATACTTGTATGGTAATCTCCACTCCGGTCAACCTTCCGGGACAACCTTCCATAGGTATCGACCTGTTGCAGACGGATGATATTTTCTGGCGTGTGTTCGATTTCTCGTTTATCGGCGGGAAGCCTTATGATAAGGCAACGTTCGATGCTGGGCTGCCGGTGGCGGTTATTACGGAAAGTGTGGCAAAGAAACTGTTTCAAAGTACGGATGTTGAAGGACGTGAGTTCCTGTTGAACCATGCACCTTATAAGGTAATAGGAGTAGTGAAGGATGTTTCTACCTTGGCTACAACCGCATACGGACAAGTATGGGTACCTTATACCTCGACAGAGATAACGAAAGATACGTGGAGTGATGAGCATATGGGCATGATGAGTTGTACCATTCTGGCACGTGATCGCGACGACTTTGATGCCATCCGTGAGGAAGCGGAACGGCGCAGACAGGAGTATAATGTATTGATTGGTGCCGATGGTTACGAGTTGATTTATCGTAACCGCCCCTACGACCAGGAGAAAAGTGCAATAGCCTTTGCTGCCAATCTGGAACCGGACGTGGACCAGGCACGCAGGCAGAGACTGATAATCTTTGTCATCCTGCTGATAGTGCCTGCCATCAATCTGAGTAGTATGACGCAGAGCCGCCTTCGTCAGCGCGTGGCTGAAATAGGCGTGCGCCGTGCATTTGGCAGTACACGGCTGGAACTGATGGGACAAATCATTGCCGAGAATCTTGTAGTGACCCTGATGGCCGGTGTACTGGGACTATTGCTCAGTGTGGCATTTGCTTATTTAGGTAATACATTATTGTTTGCGCAGGAGTTCAGTCAGACTCTAAGCCCTCCGGCAGTGAATACTAGCATATTGTTGCATGCTTCCACCTTTGGCTGGGCATTGTTGTTCTGCTTCATATTGAATTTATTGAGTTCCGGTATTCCGGCATGGCGTGCATCGAGAGTAGGAATTGTAAATGCATTGGGTGGACGTCTGCATTAATCACTCATCACTAAACATTAATTACTGAAAGAAAATGACTAAGAAACTTCTTACACAGATAAAGAATGAATGGCTCTCGAACCTATGGTTAGCGTTGGAGTTGCTGGTGGTGAGCGTAGTGATGTGGTATGTGGTGGACTACCTCTATACCCGTGCTGTCACTTACTTGGAACCGCGAGGCTTCAACATAGAGCACTGCTATCTCATTGAATTGGGAGAACTGACACCGAAGAGTCCCGATTATACGCC
>ERZ779629.974-NODE-974-length-10414-cov-5.841684_pt1 | contig 10414 bp, 10 predicted proteins | sample MGYA00514192_ERZ779629 | MGnify/ENA primary metagenome ERZ779629 (study PRJEB29562, sample SAMEA4376709) | mouse gut metagenome | isolation source: Cecum | study: EMG produced TPA metagenomics assembly of the A DSS colitis mouse model was used to assess the... | reverse complement strand
CCACCATCAGCGAAGCGTTAAACAGCAGATTATAGGTGGCGATAATGTCCATCTTGTCCTGTGCGCTTCTGGCCCAGCCCGCCAATTGGTTCTGAAACAGATTTTGGCTGGAGCAAATCAGCGGAATGTCTATCAGGTCTTTTGGACGGATCGCGGCCTTCTCTGCCAGCGGGTAATCCTTTCGTATGAGCAGGCCCCAAGTGTCGGCGGCAGGGAGACGGATGAAGTCATACTTTTGCAAATCTGTGGGTTCCATAAACACACCGAAGTCCACCAGCCCCCGGTCCAGCCGTTCGTCCGCCACAACCTCGTGCCCGCTGGTGATATGAATGTGAATATCCGGGTGGATCTCCCTGATATCCTTGATTACCCGTATAACGATACGCATGGCGTCCGTCTCCGCGCAGCCGATGCTGATATCGCCGCTCACGTTCTCCACCGACGCGGTGATCTCAGACTGCGCCTTGTCCAGCAGTTCCATCATTTCCTCCGCCCGCTTGCGGAACAGCTGGCCCTCCTCCGTCAATATAATACCCCGGCCCCGGAGGAACAGGACGGCACCCAGCTCCTCCTCAAGCTCCCGTAACTGACGGGACAGGTTGGGCTGGGTCAGGTGCAGCCGTTCCGCCGCACGGGTGATACTTTCCTCCTGGGCCACCGCCAGAAAATAGCGCAAGGTTCGCAGCTCCATAGCCATCCCTCCCATATTGACTGCTATGATTATACAGAAGAAATCCCATGCCTGTCAAGTATGGGCATCCATAGAATATGAGCATTTGATATTTAGCTGTTTTGACCCTATAATAGAAGTGACCAAGCAAGGAAAGGATGAATCACATGAAGGTTTTACTGCTGAATGGAAGCACCCGGAAAAACGGTTGCACCTGGCTGGCCCTGTCTGAAATCGCAAAGGTGTTGAATACCGAGGGCGTAGAGACAGAGCTCGTCCAAATGGGCGGCGACCCTATCCGTGACTGTATGGGCTGCAACGGCTGTGCAGGGAAGGGCCGGTGTGTTTTTGGGGACGACCTTGTGAATGAGCTTATCAAAAAGGCGGAGGGAGCGGACGGCTTTGTGTTCGGCTCCCCGGTCTACTACGCCCACCCAAGCGGGCAGCTTCTGTCCCTGCTGGACCGCCTGTTTTACGCGGGGGGCGGGGCGTTCGCCCATAAGCCTGAGGCCGCTGTTGTGACTGCCCGGCGGGCGGGGACCACCGCTTCGCTGGATGTACTGAACAAATATATGCTGGATGCTCAAATGCCCATCGTGTCCTCTACCTACTGGAATATGGTGTTTGGCCCCGCCCCGGAGCTGGTGGAACGTGATGCTGAGGGCCTCCAGACCATGCGCAACCTGGGCAGAAACATGGCGTGGCTGCTGAACTGCATCCAGGCCGGACAGGAAAGGGGTATGGAAGCCCCCACCGCTGAAACGGCCCACTGGACCAATTTCAACCGCTGACGCAGGGAGGCACAGCGGTGAAAGTACACGAGGCATTGGAACAGATGCGGCGGGGGCAGCCGGTGCCGGCAGGCTCCCCAGGTCATCGGGTGATGCACGAGCTGGCGCAGGAGGCGCTTAAAATCACTGCGGAACTGAACGGCTCATATCACTCCCCAGAGGAAATCAGGGCGCTGTTTTCCAGGCTCACCGGCAGGCCGGCAGGGGAAGGATTCAGCCTGTTCCCGCCCTTTCACACCGATTGCGGAAAAAATATCATCGTGGGCAAAAACGTATTTATCAACGCCTGCTGCTGTTTCCAGGATCAGGGCGGGATAACCATTGGGGACGGGGTGCTGATCGGACATGAGGTAGTCCTTGCCACCATCAACCACGGTTTTCCTCCCAGTGAGCGAGGGGATAATTACCCGGCTCCTATCGTGATTGGGAATAACGTATGGATCGGTTCCCGCGCCGTAGTCCTTCCCGGCGTGACCATTGGGGATGGGGCCATTGTGGCGGCGGGGGCGGTGGTAAACCGGGATGTACCTGCCAACACCATTGTGGGCGGCGTCCCGGCCAGGGTGATCAAAGCGGTGCCGGGAACTATCTCTCCCCAACGCAAAATATCTTGAGGAGGTCGCATAATGAAGCGAAAAAGAAACAGAAGAATACAGGTGCTGCCGGTGGTTTTGTCCCTCCTGCTCCTGCTGGAGATCACCGCCTGCGGTGCGGCCAAAGGGGAGAACCCTTCGGCGTCTCCTGCGGGAAATCCCTCGGCGGTACTGTCCGCCGCCGTGACCTCCAGGTTCAGCGATGTGCCGGAGGGAGCATGGTATGCGGAAGCGGTGGAATACTGCCGCCAAAACGATATCATGAACGGTGTTTCAGATACGGCCTTCGCGCCAGAAGATACCTTAACCCGCGCCATGCTGGTCACCATCCTGTGGCGGCAGGCGCAGAAACCGGTGGTGAATTATCTCATGCAGTTTTCCGATGTCCCCGAAGGCCAGTGGTACAGCGAGGCCGTCCGCTGGGCAGCCAGTGAAAAGTTGGTGGGCGGTTATGGCAATGGCCGCTTTGGCACCAGTGACCCCATCACCCAGGAGCACCTGAATCTGATCTTCCAGCGATACACCGGCCAGCCTGTCACCAACGGCATACCCGGCTTTGACGGAAGTTCCAAGCCCGTCACACGGGCCCAGGCGGCGGCGGTCATGAACTATGCTCAGCTTCCCCAACAGGGAACAGCTGGGGGAAAAGTTCTGGTAGCCTATTTTTCTGCGACAGGCACCACCCGCCCCCTGGCGGAATACGCGGCGGACATTCTGAACGCCGACCGCTATGAGATCGTGCCGGAGGATCCCTATACGGACGCTGATCTGGCCTATTACACCAATGGCCGGGCTGACCGGGAACAGAACGATGCCTCTGCCCGTCCTGCTATCTCCGGCAGCGTAGAGAACATGGCGGACTATGATGTGATCTTTTTGGGCTATCCTATCTGGCACGGGCAGGCCCCCAAGATTATCAGCACCTTCCTGGAGAGCTACGATTTCAGCGGGAAAATCATCGTGCCTTTCTGCACCTCTCATTCCAGCGGCATCGGCTCCAGCGATACGAACCTCCATTCCCTCGCCAGCGGCGCGAACTGGTTTACCGGACACAGGTTTGCCGGAGGAACTGCCCGCAGCACCATAGAGGACTGGATCAACGGGCTTGATCTGCCTGAACAGTCAACTGCTGTGGATGCTGTGACTTCCGCTACCGGCAAAGCGGCGTTCAATTTTGAAACCAAAAGCGTCACCCTCAACAGTGGCTATGAAATGCCCATCAACGGTCTGGGAACCTACAGCCTCCACGGGGAAACCTGTGTCAATTCCGTAAAGTCCGCCCTGGCCAGCGGCGTCCGGCTGATCGACACCGCCTCCGCCTACGGCAACGAGGAGGAGGTGGGCCAAGCTGTTCGGGAAGCTATGGAGGAGCTGGGCCTCAAAAGAGAAGATATTTTCGTCATTACGAAAATTTATCCGGGCAGCGAGATGGCAAACCCGGAGCAGTCCATCCAGGCGTGTCTGGACCGGCTGGGCTTGGACTATGTGGACATGATGCTCTTGCACCACCCTGACAAAAACGATGTGAAAGCGTACAAAGCCATGGAAAAGTTTGTGGAGACGGGAAAAATCCGCGCCCTGGGCCTCTCCAACTGGTATGTGAAGGAACTTGAGGAATTTCTGCCCCAGGTGTCCATTACCCCGGCGCTGGTGCAGAATGAGATCCACCCCTACTATCAGGAGAATGAGGTAATCTCCTATATTCAGGATCTGGGCATCGTGGTCCAGGGCTGGTATTCCCTGGGAGGCCGGGGGCATACGGCGGAACTGCTGGGGGACAAGGTGATCTCCGATATCGCCAAGGTTCACGGCGTGACCGCCGCGCAAGTAATCCTCCGCTGGAATCTTCAAAAGGGCATGGTAGTCATTCCCGGCTCCAGCAACCCGGATCACATCCGGGAGAATACTGAACTCTATGATTTCTCGTTGACCGACGCGGAAATGGCACAAATCAATGCGTTGGATCGGGGAGAAAAACACGATTGGTATTGATGCATCACACTTTATATTTTCTAAAAGCTGCCGCAGAGATATACCTGCGGCGGCTTTTATTATATCCCTTGTATTATCAAGAACCCTTGTTCATCGTTCATATACTGTCTGCTCTCTGTTTGAACTCGGTGTCACTGAGTTCCCCCTTCAACGCCGCGTCCCGCCAGTCCTGGATCATCGCCACCTGCTGGTTCCACTTGCCTGTGCTGATACTGCCCCGGCGCTTTCTGCCCTTCAAACGATTATAAGCTCTGGAGTATTCCTTGAGGATGGGAGCTTGATTTTTCCGCTTCTCCTTCCGGTGCGCACCTACCTGACGGCAGGTGCGTTTCGTTTCGTCCGGGGCAATGCGGTTGCAGTACACCGTGTCATGGCCGCCCACCGTCAGAAAAAAGTGCCTGCAGTTGTGACAGCGGCGCGGCACGTTCCCCGCCGCCATGCCCTTGTATAAATCCGTATACAGAAAGCTGGCCAGTTCGTTAAAGGTGAGCTCCTCACCAAATACTGCGCCGCCGTCTTTCGCTGCCATGGCCCGAAAGCCGAGCCGCACCGGGAAGTTGAGCTGGACGGACTCCAGATCCTCGTCAATCGTGTTTTCCTCCTCGGCATATTGAAACGCTGTTTTCATCATCTGCCTGTATTTCTCGTAGGCTTCCGCATAGGTCGCCGGGGAGCGGGCAGGAAGATCTTCAAAATAGTCCTCTAACATCAGAGATGTATTGTGGATGAAATCATCTACTGCGTCAGGCAGGCGCTCCAGCCTGCCCAGACAGTAGGTCATCGCACGGTGAAAGTCCGTCCCTTCGGTAACTGAATCGTCCGTGCGGTCTGGATGTTCTCGCATGGAGTGAAACAAGCCATCCGAACCATGGGAGTACGGAGCAAAATTTTTGTATGCGGGAAGCTGGGCCATCACCGCCCAGACAGCGTCCAGCTTCCGCTGTGCCACGGCGGCGCTGGATGCGGTGCGGGCCGCCAGAAATACCTCCAGCTCCGGCTTAAAATCTGCGACTGCTTTTTCCAAGTCCCGCAAAAGCCACCTGTCCATCTCCAGTACCTCCACCGCAAAATGACCCAGTGGGTACCGCTTTCCATTTAACAGGCATTCCCTGGGGCCAAAGATGGCTGAAAAGGAATCAAAGTAGTCATTTGTGATGGCGTACATCAAGGCATCTCCTCCCGTATCCGATTGAAATCAAGTTCCATACCCGACATGACTTGGATCTATTGAACTGGGAAAATCTCTCTGCTACAATCATAGCAGATTTGAAACCGGTATTCAATCTGATACTTCCGAGCAGAGCGAAATGTGTACCTGGACAACTGAATACCCACCATCGGAGAGGATACTCCCTGGGTGAAGCAGCGCCAAGACTCCTGCTACAGGACGAGCGTGCCGACAGGGTGAAAACGCCGCAGTGAAATTCTGGGGCAGGAACGAGTACGGTGTGTGACCAATCAAAATTCAACGAAAGGATTCCAAATGAAATTATCTGAGTACAAAAGCTATGACGACCTGCCGCTGTTTCTGAATGCGTCAACAGTGGCAAAGGTGTTGGGCGTGTCACCGTCCAGTGGTTACGAATTGATGCACGAGGCAGATTTTCCTGTGCTAAAGGTTGGCAGCCGTATGGTGGTTCCCAAGGAGAAGTTCATCCAATGGGTGGAACGGCGCACAGGAGGTCAGCAATGAGGAGCATATGGTCAGCAGTGTCATCGCCGCCTGACACGTTCACCCTTCCGCATGAAGTTTTCGAACTCGCCTTAAAGCAGGGCCCTCTGCTGGTGTATCTCTATCTGATCTGCCGCAAGAGTTTGAAACGCGGCGCGGACGAAATGAACTGCGCTGTCATCGGTAAAGCGGTTGGCTTGTGCGAAAAAATCGTGCGAACACATCTGCGCACGCTGGCTGACACTGGGTTCATCAAGACGGAGTACCACGGGCAAACCTTCTCCTACACGCTGTGCCCCATCCGACCCAAAGTGCAGGAGCATCGCGGTACGATGCCCCACAGCCGCTGGATATCCGCAAAGCAGACTTGGATCAACGGCGAGGTGCTCGAAGCGGTGTTCCCTCTGCCCAATGCGGTGTTCCAACTGGGCCTTAAAGCCGGTGAGCTACTGGTGTACATCTATCTCCACTACCAAAAGGGTGTGCGGAGCGGGCAGTGCTGGCCAAGCTATGCCACCATCGGTGCGGCAGTCGGGATGGGGCGGAAAACCGTGCAGAAGCACGTGTGGTCGATGGTGGACAAAGGGCTTATTCGGGCGGAGGGCACCACGGTTCGCCGGAAGAATGGCCTCAGCTACAACGGCAGTCTGCTCTATACGGTCAGGCCAATCGAGCAGATTTTGAAGGAACGCGAGAAAGAATTTCTCGTGGAGTTGAAACTGGCGGAAGCCCAGCGCAGGTGGGATCGGCGCTGCCAACAGCGTGACCGCCCCCGTTCCGCGTTGTGAGGCCCCTTGTTGCCCTCCTGTGGGGTGGCAGCTGTACGCCTCCCAACCTGTGAAGCGCGGCGTTGGCCTCCGTGTGGCCCACTGTGGGAGGGCAGGGTATGCAAGGGCCGGACAGCGGAAAAATGTACCACGCTGTAATCAGTAAGGGCCATGTGGGCGCAGGCCGAAGGGCAGCGCAGAGGCCCGATTTAAGGACAAGCAGGATAAACGCCGGCGTAACAAGTGACGCCCGGCAGGTCACATCGACCCGCAGTGCGGACCGTTTCAAGGGCTTCCGGGGCTTTCCGGGGTGGCTCTTAACAGGCGTCTGTTTCCGGTGAAAATCTGGCTGATAGCGTCTGATTTCCCACAAATACAGCCATCCCAACGGGTTGGGGCGGCGTCTATCAAGAATTTGGAGGTATTATGAGTACAGAAAACAAGGATCGTCTGGCCCTTCGCATGAAGCCGGACACCAAGCGGAAGATCGACCAGTGGTACAAGGCGGCGGGCTGTGGCAGCCGGAACCAGTTCGTGGAGCGGGCCGTGAACTTCTACGTGGATCACCTGGCCGTTCAGGACGACAGCGGTACGCTGCCCAGGGCAGTGCTCTCGTCCCTGGACGGGCGGCTGGGGATGTTTGAGGATCGGATGGCCTACCTGATCTACAAGCATACGGTGGAGCTGGACATGATGATGGGCATCCTGGCGGACAGCTACGAACTCACTGAAGAAGATATGCGCCGCCGACGGGCGGAGAGCGTGCGCAATGTCAAGAACACAAACGGACGGATGCCTTTTAAGTAGAAGGTTCGCGCAGCCAATGAGGCGGAGGATGAATGGCCCGACTGATTTTGAAAAGCCCGTTCCTCAAAGGCGGCAAAGATGCGGGCGGCCACGCAAGGTACATGGCTACGCGGGAGCGGGTAGAGTTGGTTCCTGACGGACGCCCCACCACACAAAAGCAGGTGTAGCTCATCGACAGCTTGACGAAAGATTTTTCCGATGCGAAAAAGCTGCCGGAGTACAGCAGTTACCGTGACGCGCCTACCAAAGCCAACGCCTCGGCGTTCATCACCCGGACGTTGGAGGACAACTGGCCGGACGTTCAGCAACGCGATATCTACGCAGAATACATCGCAACCCGTCCTCGGGTTGAGCGTGTGGGCAGCCACGGTCTGTTCGGTGATGAGGACTATGTGGATTTGAAAAAGATGACATCGGAGCTGCAAGCCTGCGAGAAAAATGTGTGGACGCACATCATCTCGCTGAAGCGGGAGGACGCCGCCCGCCTGGGTTACGACAACGCCAGGACGTGGCGCAATCTGCTCCGCACCCACCGCAACGACATCGCCGCTGCCATGAACATCCCGCCCAACGAGTTCCGCTGGTACGCCGCGTTTCATGATGAAGGAGACCACCCTCACGTCCACATGATGGCGTGGTCCGCCGGGGACGCACCGGGGTACCTCAGCCCGGTGGGTATCCAGAAAATCAAGTCCATGCTGACCAACGATATTTTCCGCCAGGAAATGCTCCATGTCTACGAGCAGAAAAGCCAGTCCCGGGATGAGCTGGTAGCGGAGGCCCGCTGCGCCATGCTGGAGTTGGCTGACCAAATGAAGCGGGGCGTCTGCGAACACCCTGAGGCGGAACAGATGCTATTATCGCTGTCCCGCGAATTGAAAAATGCGAAAGGTAAAAAGCAGTACGGGTATCTCTCCAAATCTGTGAAGAAACAGGTGGATGAGATCGTAGATCAGATGGCGCGGCTACCCTCGGTGCAAAAATGCTATGAGAAATGGCTGGAGCTTCAACATGAGGTGAATGAGTTCTACTCGGACAAGCCTATGGAGCGCGTCCCACTGTCGCAACAGAAGGAATTCCGCGCGATCCGCAACACCATTGTCCAGGCGGCGCTCCGATTGGGACACCTCACCTTTGAGGACAGGGATATGGAGCGGTACGATGAGCCAGACGATATTCTCCAAGGCAGTGAAACCTGCGGACGGATTTTGTCAGTGCTCCGTGACGACAGTTTTCCCCTCGGCCTGCGCGATGAAGGGGTGGAGCGGCTTCATGCACAGGCGGAAAGGAACGATTCCTACGCCCAGCTTTTGCTGGGCAGGCTGTACCGGGATGGCCCGCTGGTCACGCCAGATTGGGTGGAGGCGCGGTATTGGTTTGAGCAGGCGGCACAGACGCTGCCAGACGCGCAGTACGCGCTGGGCAAATTGCTACTGGCCGATGACGTCGAGGCTCATGACCGGGAGCAGGGCATCCGCTGGCTGACGCGGGCCGCCGAGAGTGGGCACGAGTTTGCTGCCTACCGTCTGGCTAAAGAATTTTTGAAGGATGGGAATGTAACGGGGGCCCTGCCTTGGCTCATTGCCTCGGCGGAAGCGGATCTGCTGGGCAAGCTGTATTGGGAGGGTGAAGATATCCCCCAGGACATGGGGCAGGCTGTCTACTGGTTGACCCAGGCGGCGGAGCAGGGACACGCCCATGCTCAGATTTTGTTGGAGCGGCAGGATAGTCCTTCTCTGCCCTCCGCCATCCTGGCGGTAAACAGTCTGCTGCATTCAATAGGCCGCATCTTCCAAGACAACGCTCGGACGATGGACAGTACCCAGGGACAGCACACCGACCGCAAACTGCGGCGCAGAATCCAGGAAAAGAAGATCGCCATGGGCCACAAGCCGGACGATCACGAGGAACAGGGCTGGGGCGGTATGTCCATGTGAACCCGTGTAAAATCTGCGCCACAGAAAACAATAGGAACACCCCCGCTGTGCAATGTGCTTCGTTTGTTCCTCTATTTTTCTCCGAGCCGCCGCCCCGATTGTGCTTGACTTCCCGGCCCTCCTTCGGCATGGTTGTGTTTGCGAAAAGCACAACAAAATCGGAAGGAGTGTCACAGCATGAACAGAAAACGGGAAGCAGTCTTTATGGGGATCGGCATCCTCGCCGGCCTTGCCCTGAGCGGCCCCGCCGCCCAGGCAGCCACCAGTATCACAGCCACACTGAGTACCCAGCCCATCTACGTGGACGGCCAGCGGGTGAACATGACCGCCTACAGCATCGGCGGGAACAACTACGTCCGGCTCCGGGACATCGGCAGGGCGGTGGACTTCGGCGTGACCTATGATGCCGCCACCAACTCCGTCCACATCGACAGCACACAGTCTTACCAGGACGAGGTGCAATCCGTAGCTACCGTTACTGAGGAAAGTGTGCGGGCCACCCTGGCGCAGCTCCGGGAAACCTATCCCACCGGGACAGTGTACCCCAGCCCTATCGCTCCACCAGCGGCGGGCCCTACCACCGGGGCACCCACTGCTCCGGCTGGGCTACACTGTGTTCTGACGCGGCATTTGGAAACCTCCCGTGGCGGAGGGTGGACAACCCAAGCTGGAATCAAATCCGCCCCGGCGACCTGATCCGCTATGACAACAGTGGCAACGGCCATGTGGTAGTTGTGATCAGTAAAACGGATGAGTACGTCAAGGTCACCGAGAGCGGTCTCAACAACCATGCTCGCTGGGGCGGGCAGTACTTCAAGTGGTGGTTGGAGGAGCAGCCTGGGTATACTCTGTACACACGCTACCCAGAATAAGCACTCACAGTCACAAATGGGCGGCGCCCTGCGTCCGCAGGGTGCCGCCCAAGTTGTTTTCCCCCATGTTAGCCCCTGTGCGGCGGTTTGTGCCCATTCTGTGGGCCGGGTGGCATCTGTACACCTTGCGCGAGTGAAACGCGGTGTCGGCCCTTTTGTGCGCCGCTGTGGCGAATTATGAATTGCACCAGTGTATACAAAGAGAAGCCCAGCAGCACGCCGAAAAAATATGTGTCTGTTCTGATAACTCTCGCCATTACCCATGGCTATTCCCGCCAACCTGTGGTATGGTGTGTCGCTACAGGAGGCGAGA
>ERZ779629.971-NODE-971-length-10428-cov-5.073653_pt1 | contig 10428 bp, 7 predicted proteins | sample MGYA00514192_ERZ779629 | MGnify/ENA primary metagenome ERZ779629 (study PRJEB29562, sample SAMEA4376709) | mouse gut metagenome | isolation source: Cecum | study: EMG produced TPA metagenomics assembly of the A DSS colitis mouse model was used to assess the... | reverse complement strand
TAAAAGGCGGAATCGTTGTTCTCGAAACTACAAATCCATTAAATATGCCTACCAACGTTCCTGCCAGAATAGAAACTGGGATAGCCGCTGCGGAAGGAATTCCCACATTTGTAATCAGACCGCAGCAAAGACAGCCGGAAACCGCTATGATAGAACCTACGGACAGGTCTATCCCTCCCAAAATAATTACCATCGTCATACCGCATGCCAGTATAACATTAATAGAAATTTGTCTCATAATATTCGTGAAGTTTCTGACCGTTAAAAACGAATCCGTCATGATTCCTAAAATCAGACAAATGATAATCAGCCCGATAATAATACCGCCGTTTGACTTGATTCCCCCTAAAACACTTTTTCCAAAGGATGCAAACCAATTTTCTTTTGCTCTTTTTACTTCCATGCTAACCTCCATGCCCTTTCTATCATTGCAAACTTTGAGCCGCAGTGCGACTGCATACCCATATCGGTTCGCCTATGCGCCCACTTCCGCCGTAGCCAGCGTCATCACATTCTCCTGGCTCAATTCATCCCTTCCCAGAACTCCGGCACTGTATCCATTGCTCATTACCATAATCCGGTCGCTCATATTGATCAGTTCCGGCAGCTCCGACGAAACCATAATAATCGAAATCCCATTTGCCGCCAGATTATCGATCAACGCATAGATTTCTGCTTTCGTTTTTACATCAACGCCTCTGGTCGGTTCATCCAAAATCAAAATGGATTTTGTGGAGCAGAGCCATCTTCCGATCAGCACTTTTTGCTGGTTTCCTCCACTGAGTTTGGATGCCATCTGGGATGCTCCCGTCGCTTTAATATGCATATCCTCCATTTTTTCCGAAACAATCTGATTTTCCTTTGACCGATTCCAAATTAATTTCTTCAAAAATCGATCCACAACATTAATCGTTGTATTGAAACGGATATCCGACTGTAAAAATAACCCCTCCTGTTTTCTATCCTCCGGCACCAGTCCGAACCCCTCTTTCATGGCCTCCCTTGGATTTTTAAAACAAACTTCTTTTCCTCTATATTCAACAGTTCCCGCCTTTCTGGCCGTCAGGCCGAACAGGCATTCCATTGTTTCGCTTCTGCCCGCGCCTACTAGTCCGGCAATTCCCAGTATTTCTCCTTTTTTCAGGTCAAAACTTACCTTCTTTACCTTATTTCCATCGGACAAATCTGTCACTTTCAGCACAATTTCATCTATAACATGATCCGCCTTGGTATAATAGTTGGCCAGATCCCTTCCCACCATCATGCTGATCAGTTGTGCCCGTTCCGTTTCCTTTGTAACGACGCAGCCTACATACTCGCCGTCCCTCAATACCGTAATTCTGTCCGTAATATCATATAATTCATTCAATCTGTGGGAAATATATATCATGGCCACATTTTTCTTTTTTAATGTCCTGATCATTCCATACAGAATCTCTACCTCTGCATCCGACAAGGAAGAAGTAGGTTCATCCATAACAATAATTTTCGCGCCAAAAGAAACTGCACGGATGATTTCTACCATCTGCTGTTTTGCAATCGTCAGTTTGTCCAGCCTCGTATCCGCCGGCAAATCCATCGCATATTGATCCAGAAACTTCTGCGCCTCCTGTTCCTGTTTTCTCAAATTCACCATGCCATTTTTATTTTTTATTTCTCTTCCCATAAAAATATTTTCCGCTATGGTAAGATGCTGCGCCAGCATCAGCTCCTGATGAATAATGCTGACCCCTCTCGCTCTGGACTCGCTTACATCATACATCCCGGCTTCCTGCCCGTCTATGTAGATACTTCCGCTGTCCTTCGTATAGATTCCCCCTAATATCTTCATTAAGGTGGATTTCCCGGCGCCATTTTCTCCCAGAAGCGCATGTACTTCCCCCGCTTCCACGGAAAGATTCACATTATTTAATACTTTATTTCCGGAAAAGCTTTTGCTAATATTTTTCATTTCCAGTAATGAACCCATAGAAGCCTCCTCTTTTTCCCATTTCATTTTTCATAAGGACCGCTGCCCGGCAGCAAAACCGCAGGTACAGCAGCCCGTTTTTACTTTTTATTGCCACTCAGAATCTTTGTACTGATCGATATTGTCAGGTGTTACCGCAAAGGATGCGATCTCAATTCTTGTTTCGTATTCTTCCCCTTTCATAATCTTATATGCTACTTCCGCACTCTGCTGTCCGATCCCAATAGGGCTCTGCGCTGCCGTACATTTCCAGATGCCTTCTTTTCCGTCTTTTGCCATAGCTGCTTTCGCTTCCGGACCTGCATTCACGCTATAAATTTCGATATATTCCTTTGCCGCCGTAATCGCTGAATAAGCCCCCTGTGCGCACTCATCGTTGATACAGAAAACTGCCGTCAAATCGCCGTGTGCCTGGATCAAGTCCTCCATAACCGTAAGACCCTTTTCCGGTTTTGCTCCCGCATCCATCTGAGCCACTACCTCAAATCCGTTTGCCGTAACCGTATCTATAAATCCGTTCGCACGGTCTGTCGCCGCCGCAGATGCCGGGAAATCCAGGACTGCAACCTTTCCTCCTTCGGGATGGTTCTTCACAAGCTCTTCACCCGCAATTTGTCCGCACGAATAGCTGTCACTTACCACAAAGCAGTCTACTTGCGAAAGATCGCTTACCGCAGAGTCAAAATTAATAATCGGAATGCCCGCATCATTCAACGCTTTTACCGCCGCAGCGCTGGCAGCCGCATCGGATGGATTGTAAAATACGGCATCACACCCCTGCGCAATAAAGTCTTCCACAACGCCCAGCTGGTATGCGCTGTCCGCCTTCCCTTCCACGTGAACAATCTCGTCTCCGTTTGCTTCCACGATTTCCGCTGCGCCGTTGTAGCATGCGTCAAAGAAAGAACCCGCGCTCATTTCCGTAAAACCAAATTTATAATGCTCCCCGTTCTTAGGCTCGATTACATTGCCCGTAGCCGATACCAGCATAGCTTTTTCTGCCGTAAGTCCCTCCTCCGGCGCCTCCGCATCGCTTTCCTGATTTTCTGCTTCCCCATCGTCGGCCTGAGCTTCCGCCTCCGGCTGACTTTCTTCCGCCTGAGACGGCGCTTCCGGTTCATTGCTGCTCTCGGCAGCGTTGTTTCCGCATCCCGTCAGCAAAGCTGCCGCTACTGCCACGCTCAATAACATGCCTAATACCTTTTTCTTCATCTTCTGTGCCCTCCTTTTTTACTTTTCCATAATATGTTATTTGATTTTATTAATTAATCGAATTAATTAATAAGATGAATATATAATATCCTACACCGTTTCATTTGTCAATATGTATTTTTTCTTTTCCTCTTTTTTACATATTTTCGCCAAAACGCACAAAAAAAGCAGCCATCTTCATGACTGCATTTTCTTTCTTCTATTCAAAATATTTGGCCGGGTTTCCAAATACATCCATAATCGCCACGATCGCCGCTCCATGTACCATGGAATCATTACTGACCACGCTCATAGAAATATCCATATTGCCGTATATCTCCGGCAGTACCCTCTCCCTCACGTTCTCTTTTATACGCCGGAGCATGATGTCCGGCTCAATATGGGCCATCTCATCGCCGATTACAATAAACGCAGGATTAAAACTGTTTACAATATTCACAATGCCAACCGAAAGATGGTCGCAGCTTTCCAAAAATATTTTTACGGCAGCTTTATTTCCCTCCCTTACCATTCCGGCAACTTCCTGAAAGCTATATTCCTTTTCCGGTTGCAATTCTTCGTTTACTTTTCTGGTGAATGCAATCGAAGAACAGTAATTCTCAAGACAGCCGTAATTGCCGCAGGCGCATTTAGGCCCCCCAAGATCTATCGTCGTATGGCCGATTTCTCCCGCCACGCCAATGCTTCCTTTCAAAAGCTCGCCGTTGGAAATAATGCCGGCCCCTACGCCCTGCCCATCCGCCACATATACCAATACGCTGTTCTTATAATCCTCTTCTTTGTGCCAATATTGCGCCAACGCCCCCGCATTGGCATCCTGCTCTACGAAAACTGGCAGTTTGAAATCTTCCGTCAATTCCTCTTTAATAGAAATCTCATTCCATCCGCTGACGCCCGTCATCAACTCTATCCTTCCCCGCCTTTCGCTATAAGGGCCGGGAATTGCCATTCCAACCGCTATTATTTTCCTTCCTTTCGCAGAACCAATCAGTTCCCTTGCCTCTCCTTTAATGTTGTCAAAAATCTCTCGCGGCTTTTGTCCGGCCTCCACTTCATGCCTTTTATATTCCACGAGATTTCCCGAAAGATCAAATAGCCCTACCGTATAATTTTTTCTCCCAAGCCGAATCCCCAACACTCCAAAATCATCATTGTTAATCGAAATCCCTATCGACCGTCTCCCCTTATTCCCTACAAGAAATCCCACTTCCTTTACCAATCCCCAGTGAATGAAATCATTCATAATATTCGTAACCGTAGCTTGCTTTAACATGGATAAATTAGAAAGATGTGCCCTTGCACAAATGCCCTCTTTTCTCAACAGATTAATTAAAAGTGTCCGGTTCATATCCTGTATGCTTTCCTGGTTATATCCTCGATTCCCCCTCATACCGTTTTCCTCCTATTACTTTATATCTTTTAATTCATTAATCAGATTAATTCATTTATTCTAATTAAATAATATAATTATCATAGGATTCTGTCAAGAAAAAGGAAGGGGCCTTTGCATTTTTCACCATCCCATCCCCATCAGCCACGCATTTACTTTTTCTTCTCTCCGTTTCTCCGTTCCATCCGCCGGTTCGCCCAGCATCAATTCGCCGCAAATGTGTCCGTCCAAAAGATACAATATCCGGTGGCAATGGCTCGCCACTTTTCCATCGTGTGTCGCCATCAGTATTGTCGTCCCTTCGTGATTCAGCCTGACTAACTCCTCCATCACCTCCGCCGCAGCTTTTTTATTTAAAGCCCCCGTGGGTTCATCGGCAAACAGCAGATGCCATGCCTCCTCCTCTTTTTTTCCCTGTAAAATCTCCGGCGAGTTCATCATGCTCCGGCAAATACAAGCCCGCTGAAGCTGGCCGCCCGAAACCTGCGTGATCCTGCGTTCCTCCAGGCCGGAAATTGAAAGCTTTTCCATCAATTTTATAGCCGCTCTTTCCAGTTCTCCCCTCGTCCTTTTGCCTCCTCCTTTATTCGCCTGTATTGCCGGCAGCAAAATATTGTCTAAAATATTCAGGTTCGCCATCATATTCATCTGCTGAAATACAAACCCCATATGATGCAGCCGTATCTTCGCCTTTTCATCTTCTCCCAGTCCGGCCGTCTCTCTGCCATGTATCCATATCTTGCCGCCGGAAGGCCGATCCATACCTGCCACATTATAAAGAAGCGTAGACTTTCCCGAACCGGACGGCCCCATGACCGCCAGCATTTCCCCCTGATCCATTTCAAAGGATACCCGGTCCAGTATACGGTCTTTGTTCAAATTTTCTACCCGCAATAGTTTATCCATTCCATCGCTTTCCCTATTCCGTTCACTCATCCTTATTTTCCTCTCTCCCGTCTAATCACGCCTGTTACAACATTCATAAGCCCTTATCTTCCCGATCTCCGCAATCCCCGCCAAAAGTGCCGGAATCGCAGTTCCCAATATAACAGCGGGTATGATAGCCAAGATCTGTTCCCATGCGGTAATAAACCGAAAACCCTCCGCCCCGAAAGATTCCAATATCATTCCGCAAAGTCCCTCGCCAAGAAGATTTCCAACCAATAATCCTCCCATGACCCCTGCTGCCACCGGTAAACATCCTTTTATAAAATAAATCCGTTTCATTTCTCCGCCGGTAAATCCTAATGCTTTATGCAGAGAAATCGCATAACGGTTTTCCTCCACGATCAAACGAATAAACAACATAACCACCATGCCCACCACAAGAGCCGCGAGTATGATTGCCGTCGCGGATGCCAGACGAAGCTGCTCCAGCGTCTGGCCGTAAGTATCCCTCACATATCCCTCAATATCGGTAACGCCCGCACCCATTTCTCCGTATCGCTTCATCCATTCTTCTTGATCCGCCGTTTCTTTCAGGGAAACATATAAAACACTCCAAACGACAGGCGCCCTGTCATTCACCTGGTACGCTTTCGCTGTTTTCCCCCCGTTTGTAATATCGGGATAAATACCGCAAATCCGGTACTCCGTTACCTGTCCCTCTGTCACCAGCCGCAAGGCATCCCCAATTTGCAAATCCAATTCCTTCGCATTCATGGAAGACAGCGCGATCTCCCCTTCTTTCTCCGGCATTTTCCCTTCCGAACAATATACCGGGAATATGTTGTGATCGCCCGTTTCCACCGTAATATTCACCATTTCCCCGCCCGGCAGAATCACCTTGCAAGCTCTGGCGGACAGCGCCACATATTTTTCCACCCCCGGATCCATTGCCAATGCGGAAGTAATTTGCCCTGCCGCCACATCTATGTCCTGTGTCTGCCGCACATCCATGCGTATCTCCCCATCTCCGATTCCCATGTATGTTACGAATTTTGGATCGGACATCGTACTATATAAATTCCGTGGTACAAGGGCCAGAAAAGTACAGAAAGCTGATACAAAACCGATGATCCAGTACCTTCCCCGTCTCATTTTTCTTTCCTGCACCGAAAACAGCGCTTCCAGAGCCGATATGCGACTCATTTTTTTCAAAGAGCGCATAACGGCGAACAAGATTATTCCCTCCGTAAAAAAGACCGCCACAAGAGACATTCCCGTCATCTTCCATCCGTCCGCCAATATGCCATATAGCTCCCGCATCTGCCCGGCCAAAGGCTCTTTCAGGACATAAGCTGTCAAAAAGCCTATCGATCCGCCGCATGCGGAAAGAAGAATATACTTGGCAAAATAAATCTTGAAAATCTCTGTTTTTCCCACACCAAGTGCCTTCAGCATCCCTACTTCTCTCCGATCGCGTTCCATTTGCAAAGACAGCATGAAACGAATGCACAATATGGAAATCAATAAGATTACCACACCGGTCAAAAAGATCACGAAGATCATTGTTCCATCCGATAGGGCATTCATCATCCGAATTAACGGCTTGGTGATTGCCGGCCCATTTGCCGGAAGGCCCGCCGACGCATATGCCGTCCCAAAAACATTTGTATCCGTACCTTCGCAAAGCAAAAATTCGATCAGATATTCTTCCTGTACGCTGCCTGATGCTTTGATCTGTTCATAATCTTCCCTATTTACAAGAAACCGTTTTGAGGAAGCCATCATCGAATTCATCTGGGCATCCCGGAGAAAACCAACGATTGTCAGACACCGGCCCCCTATTTCCATCGTATCCCCCGCCGCCAGATCATACCGGGTGCGATAACAAACAGGAACATAAACCTCCCCCGGCAAAACCTCTGCTTTTTCGTTTTCCATATTCAGCAGATAATCAAACCGCTCTCCCTGCACGGAAAGCCCGTTATCCTGTGTACTATCTGCCAGACTTTTCCCCCCAAGAAAAACCTGACTATTATCCATGTTCAGAAAACGACAAATCTGCCATTCGCTAACTTCCCCATGCATTTCGCTGAAACGGCGGATTTCCGATTCCTGGACAATACTGCAGCCTTCCATAGAAATCCCTTTATTTTCCACAAAAGCGCTGCCTTCCGTATGCATCTGCATATAATCGGGCACTTTCGCCCTATCCATCAAACCGTCCATCGCTCCCATCAAGTGAAAAAAAAGCAACGCCGTCAAGGCAAATATCATGGCGGAAATTCCCATAAAAAATATCGTTGCACAGGCCAACAGCTTATTTTGTTTTATATCATTCCAAATCAGTTTTTTAACCATCCGATTTCCTTTCCAGAGCTCTCACACTTTTTAATGGATATAAAAACAATGCGGTCGCACTCAATAAGCCGCCCGCTATCATAATAATTCCTGCGGCCCCCCGGCCAACGCTCATCTGAAACTGTTCCGCGAGCCCATCCGCCGCCCATCCGCTGACCCCATAAGCAACTACATAACCAATCTGGGAAATAAAACCGATGACTCCCCACGCTCGTCCCTGTAATTCATCCGGTATATTTGTTCTAACCAGATAATCCAGACAATTATTAGCAAAAGGCAGCATAGTAAAGAAGAGAAATCCAAAAAAGCAAACACAAAAAATATTTTCCCCGATTCCAAGCCCCGTCATACAGATTCCTGCGCCGAATAAAGAAATACTTAACCCCTTTACATACCCCCTCTTGATCCCCCTGACTCCTAAAAACAAACCGGAAACCAACATTCCGCATGCACAGACTGTCTCTGCAATCCCTAATATCGCGCTGTCCGCAAAGTCCAGAATCAAAGGCTGGGCAAGCGTCTGAAACGTCCCCATAAAACAAGTAACCAATGCGGACACCGTAATCAAAACCCAAATCCCTCGTTTGCCCGTAACGGCTTTCCATCCTTGCCTTAAACTTTCGCTAAACGGTTCTCTTTCATCCTTCACAGAAGACCGACCGGAGCCTATCTTTTTCTTCACCACCGCAGCTCCTATTACTGTAGGAAAAAATGTGCAGATATCGATAAACAACAATAATTTAATATCGTTGACCGCCAGCAACGCTCCGGCCAAAATAGGCGATATTAAAAATTTTGCACTCCCCGCAATACTCACCAATCCGCTTGCTTTAGAATATTCTTCTTTTGTCAGCAAATCCGTTATCGTAGCACGATAAGCCGGTTCCAGCAATGCCGTAAATGTAGAACTGATAAATACACCGATGCATATCTGGTACAACTCGGCCTCTCCCCGCATCATACAAATAAGTATATAAATAATTCCCAACGCCGAGCATCCATCCCCGAGCATCATAAGAACGCGCCTGTCATACCGATCCGCCAACACTCCGGCAGGAACACTAAGCAAAAGTGTCGGCAAAAATGCCAGGAGCATAACCGTTGCCATACTTGCAGCACTTCCTGTTTGATGAAACACATATACTCCAAGGCCAAAACTGGTAAGTCCTCCACCAACAGCCGAAATCAACTCCCCCGTCCACAATAGCATAAATTTTGAAAAATTACTTTTATGTATTCTCATTTTGACTCCTCTCTATATAGACCGTATGACGGTCGGTTATATGATATAAAATGAAGGAACTGACTTGTTCCCTCCTTTTCCGATCTTAAACGCTTCGTTCTATTCAAACAGGCTCCCCATCATTTTGAAAAATTGGGAGAATCGCTGCCTCCATGCTCCCCCGCTCCATTCTCAGCAGCCGTTCCAGATTATAAATAAAAGCCTTGATTTTTCTATCTTTTTCTTCTTTACTATATTCTATCAAATCATCGAAAACAGTATTCGTATATAATAACGTCATTTCCGCCACTTCCTCCGGGTATTCCGTCTGGCATATCCCTTCGCGCATTCCCTCTTCAATCAAACTGCTGACCAGGGGATTCACAGCCGCCAGCAAACGGCTTTGCATCTTCTGATGCATCAGCGCATTTTGCGGTTTATGCACCTGCTCCATGATCTCCTGCCCGATGGGTTCGTTTACATTCAGCGCCCGCATCATTATCGTCAGGCGCTGCCATACCGGTATCTCCTTTTTCTTTATAATTTCCGCCGCTCTTTCTACCAGTCTGCCCGTCATCCGGTCAATCATCGCATCCAAAATATCTTCTTTTGACTTAAAATGATAATAAAGGGTACCCCTGGCAATCCCGATTTCGTTTAAAATATCGCTGGTACTCGTATTGTCAAAACCTTTTGTCCCAAAAAGACGCTCCGCTACATCCAATATCTCGTTCTTACGTTCTTCCGCTTCCTTAACCACTCTCATCTTTTTATCACCGTTTTCCGCACTTTGTACATGCTATAAATTTCTACAAACCGACTGCCTGTCGATAATTATATTAGCAAAATCCTGTAGAATTGTCAAGTATATGACTCATACTTCTTCAAAAACTAATTTTTTTATAACATGAATTTTTCCTTAACAAAAATAAAAACTTCGAAAAATTAAATTTCTCGAAGTTTTTAAGAGGCGCAGACCGGATTTGAACCGGTGAATCAGGGTGTTGCAGACCCACGCCTTACCGCTTGGCTACTGCGCCATACTATTATATGGCAATATATTCATATATTAATTCATTTATGCACCAATATATTTTTTAATGACTCCGACGGGAATCGAACCCGTGTTACCGCCGTGAAAGGGCGATGTCTTAACCGCTTGACCACGGAGCCTCGCATCATACGGCACTCCATTTTCTCGTACCGTAAAACTCCCCGAGTAGGGCTCGAACCTACAACCCCGCGGTTAACAGCCGCGTGCTCTACCATTGAGCTATCGAGGATTATACAAAGGGACATGCCCTCAAAACCGAATACCGTATCCTACAGATCTGCCTTCTTCCACCACCCGCTCCTCCACGATGGGTAAGCCCTCGGCCGATTAGTACG
>ERZ779629.969-NODE-969-length-10446-cov-8.598884_pt1 | contig 10446 bp, 8 predicted proteins | sample MGYA00514192_ERZ779629 | MGnify/ENA primary metagenome ERZ779629 (study PRJEB29562, sample SAMEA4376709) | mouse gut metagenome | isolation source: Cecum | study: EMG produced TPA metagenomics assembly of the A DSS colitis mouse model was used to assess the... | reverse complement strand
GTGGGCGGCCAGATGGTCAAGAAGATGATACCCGCGCGAATTATGAGTTTCGCGCGGGCGGACCGGACGGCGGCGGGGCATCAGGTCACGGTTACATATCGGTGGCAGGTGCGGGTATAGATGATTAATTCCTGATAAAAGAATTGGAAATAGGCCAGGAAACCATTAGAACTTTTAGTTGCAAGAATGTGCGATATAAGCTAAAATAAAGGGAATACAGTAGCGGCGTGGAGGTGTGAAATGCGTCAGTATCTTTGCGAATGCTCTGCCTGCAAAAACCAGTACACCTTGTGGTTTGACCAGGAGCCATTTCCAATCCTTGGAGATTCTTTTCCACGCCAATGTTTAAACTGCGGCAAAGCAACACCCTTCCAGCGTGTCGCTACCCGAAAAGCCAGGAGTGAGTTGCGTGCGATTGAGGAGGAGCGGGCGTTGAGGGAAGCGATCTGCGCTGAATGTAGGCGGCGAGGATTTACCTGCACATTTCTTTACCAGTCTGTTGTCATTCAGACAGCGGTAGCGCATTGGAAATTTGATTATCATGTAGCCAGGAAGACCCTCTGGCATGAGAGCACCTATCAGGTCAATCTTGAAACTGGAATTCCTGCCGTCCGCCACAAGCAGTTTGAGGAGAGGAAGATCTCTTGGCAAGAGGTTATTTCCTATATTGACCGCCACGATCAGTGGAAAGCGAAACAACAGAAGAACGAGTCTTAAAATGAAGGAGAGCAGGTTCTCCTGCGTATAAAATATGGGCACGGGATCTCCGAAAAAAGGGAGATCCCGTGCCTGTTATTCAGGTTGCTTTGCGGTGTACCGCTGTTTGGGACTTCTGGGCTTCTCCGGTATAGATAGCGTGAGAAGTCCTTTTTCTACCATCGGAGAGACATAGGTGGTAATAGCATAGGGGACAGACTTGATGCCCAAAAATTCCGCGATTTCCCGTCGGGTACGGGGAATGACGCAAAAATGCAGTAAATTTTCGTCGGTTGTGTCATAGTCATATACGGTGTCCAGCTCTTCGTTTTGCGCTGTTTGTTTGCCCTTCCGGAAGCAGACCACAAAGGTCCCCCGCTCATCCCAGAACTCCGGCTCCGGCATTCCGGCCCGCGCCAATTCCCGGCGCATAGTGGGAATGCCGGAGTATCGGTTTTCTGTTTCACCTAATACTTCCATAGCCACAGCCAGAACTGGGTTCCGGGTGTCTGGCTGAACTTTGCCCAGTTGATCCAGCCTCAGCCGTCCGTATAGTCCACCAGGGCTTTTTATCTCAAGGCGATCCTCAAAAAGCAGTATCTGAATAGGCATCCCCTCGGTATGGAGGCTGTAATCCCGGTGGATTAGGGCGTTTAGAATGGCCTCCCGAACGGCGGTTAAAGGGTAGTCCTCCCGGTCGGCCCGCTTGCCGGTTTCTGTGTCAATGATGGTTTTGATCCGGATATTCTTTCGGACAAAGGCCAAGGCATCCTCCAACATTTCTGTCAAGGTTCCCTCAATACGCCGGTTGTCCAGAAACCGCTCTCCCTCCGGGCCAAGCTGCCCTACCTCTGTTCCAGGGACGGAGACCGCGGTGACGCACAGCTGGGGAAAATAGCCCTGTGGAAACAGGCTGAACAGCAGGACGGCGGCCAAAGTTGGAATACCCTCCCGGGTCAGACCTACCAGCTCACAGATTTCCTCTGCTTTGAGTTTAGACAGATTGGGACGTCCGACCTTGAGTTTACTAAGATAGAGTTCCAAACTGTCCTTGTTCAGGGTGCTCCAGCCAGCTTGTTCCACTGGGCGAATATCATCCTGATATTTGCGGCGGAATGCCTCATAGCTGTAGATTTCATACTCCGTCATAGGCTGGTCGGCATCGCCTGTCCGGACATAGGAACCTTTCAAGCGTCCTTTTCCGGCGTAAAAGCATGGGCGGTCCGCCACGTCGATTCCGGGGATCTCCGCTGACACAAAGGCTTTCCCATTTTTCAGCAGCGTTGTAAATACGGGGCGGATGACAGGCATCATCTGGCCGCACTGCTCCGTTACATGCTTCATCAGATCCTGGGCATCGTAAACGCCCACCGGCACAAACCCCGCCTGTTCATCTACACCGAACAGGATGGTGCCGCCTTCATCCTGATTGGAAAAGCTGGACAGAGTATCGTAAAGACGGGTGGGACAGCCCTGGGCGGCGGCTTTCAGTTCCAGCGTCTGGGTCTCGGCTTTCAGGACCTGTACATGGTCAATCAGGTTCTCTAACTCAACCGGCATCATTGGTGTCACCTCAGTTTCTCAAAAGAAAGTCAAATAATTTGAGTTTTGTTCCACTTTCTATATTCATATTTGACTTCCTATTTTACTTTCTGTATTATAAATCAAATGCAGAGCAAAAACAAGTGAAAATTGTCTGGTTTTACAATTGCCATTTAATTCTTTGCTTTGCAAATTTCCTTGCGGCAGAGATTGGGATATGCTAAAATATAGAAAAATGCAGCAAAAAAGGAGCGTATACGATATGGCGAAAGAGACTTCCACCGCAAAGATTGGGTTTGAGAAGCAAATTTGGGACGCCGCCTGCGTCCTGCGGGGGAATATGGACGCATCCGAATACAAAACGGTTGTATTGGGCCTGATTTTCCTGAAATACATTTCAGACCGCTTTGAGGAGAAATATCAGAAGCTGGTGGAAGAGGGCGAGGGCTTTGAGGAGGACGTGGATGAGTATACCTCTGAGGGCATCTTCTTTGTCCCGGCTAACGCCCGGTGGAGTGTGATCTCCAAGGCGGCCCATACCCAGTCCGTAGGGATCGCCATCGACGACGCCATGCGGAGCATCGAAAAAGAGAATCCCCGATTGAAAGATATCCTCCCAAAGAACTTCGCACGGCCTGAGCTGGACAAGCGGCGGCTGGGGGACGTGGTGGACCTGTTCACCAATATCAAGATGATTGAGCGAGGAAGCAGCAAGGACATTTTGGGGAATGCCTACCAATATTGTCTGCGAAAGTTTGCTGAACAGGAGGGGAAACTGGCCGGAGAGTTTTTCACACCGGAATGTGTGGTAAAAACGCTGGTAGAGGTGCTCCAGCCCTTCAATGGGCGGGTCTATGACCCCTGCTGCGGCAGCGGCGGCATGTTCGTCCAGTCCATGCGGTTTATTGAAAACCACAGTGGAAATATCAACCAGATTTCGGTCTATGGCCAGGATTCCAACCCCACCACCTGGAAATTAGCCCAGATGAACCTGGCGATCCGGGGCATCGACGCCGACTTGGGCCGCTTCAATGCCGACACCTTCTTCAACGACTGCCACCCCACCCTGCGGGCCAATTTTGTGATGGCCAATCCCCCCTTCAACCTCTCCGACTGGGGGGCGGACAAACTGGGGGATGACCCCCGGTGGCAGTACGGGAAGCCCCCGGCGGGCAACGCCAACTTCGCCTGGCTCCAGCACATGATCTACCACCTGGCCCCCGGCGGGCGGATCGGCATGGTTCTGGCCAACGGCTCCCTGTCCTCCCAGTCTGGCGGCGAGGGGGAAATCCGTAAGAATATCATCGAGGCCGACCTGGTGGACTGCATCGTCGCCATGCCCACCCAGCTGTTCTATACTACCCAGATTCCCGTCTCCCTGTGGTTTCTCAACAAAGGCAAGAAGCAGAAGGGCAAGACCCTGTTTATTGACGCCCGGAAGATGGGCACCATGGTCACCCGCAAGCTGCGGGAGCTGACCGAAGAGGATATCCAAAAAATTGCGGACACCTACAACGCCTTCGCGGCAGGGACGCTGGAGGACGTCAAAGGCTTCTGCGCCGCAGTGCCAACGGAGGAGATCGCCCAGCAGGACTACATCCTCACCCCGGGGCGGTATGTGGGTATCGAGGAACAGAAGGACGACGGCGAGCCCTTCGAAGAGAAAATGGGGCGGCTGACGGCGGAGTTGTCGGAGCTGTTCGCCAGGTCTCACGAGCTGGAGAAAGAGATTCGGCAGCGGCTGGGGGAGATTGGGTATGAGATATAGATTTTCTGATATAACAATCAACTTTGATAGCAAAAGAGTTCCCTTGTCTGCAAAACAGCGGGAAGAACACGAAGGAAAGTACCCATATTATGGGGCGCAGGGCATTATTGATTATATAGACGATTACATTTTTGATGGAAAATATCTCTTAATCGCAGAGGACGGGGAAAATCTGAAATCAAAGAAGCAAAAAATAGCTCAGCTCGCTAATGGACGGTATTGGGTTAATAATCATGCACATATTGTCCAAACAAACGAAAAATGCTTGATCGAGTACCTATATTATGTTTTCAACATCACTGATATTTCGGGCTATATTACCGGTTCAGCGCAGCCGAAGCTAAGTCAAGCAAATTTAAATGCTATTGAATTTGAGATTCCACCTATACAACAGCAAAAGAGAATTGTTGCAGTTCTATCCACACTAGACAGTAAAATTGAACTAAACCAAAAGATAAGCAAAAATTTAGAGCGGCAAGCACAGGCGATTTTTCAATTGCGGTTTACTGATGAGCAAGAGACAAACGGCTACTTAGCTGATATATGCCAGTATTCTAAAGAAAAGGTCACTGTATCTTCACTTGATTTAGATAGTTACTATTCCACTGAGAATATGCTACCTGGAAAAGCTGGCGCGACACAGGCGGCCAATTTACCGACAACAACGCAGACAACAAAGTGCAATGCTGGGGACGTTCTTGTTTCCAATATCCGTCCATACTTCAAAAAAATCGTTTATTGTTATACTGACTGCGGATGTTCTACAGATGTTCTGTGTTTTGTCCCGAAAAAGCAAGAGTTATCAGCTTATTTGTTCTTTTTGCTTTACACGGATGCTTTCTTTGATTTTATGGTTGCAGGTTCAAAAGGCACAAAAATGCCCAGGGGTGACAAACAACAGATTATGATGTATCCTGTCTGTGTACCGTCAGATGAAGAATTGATGGAATTTAATAATGTTGCTCGGCCCATCCTGAAACAAATCCGACTTAATCGTGAGGAAAACAAGAGATTAATTACGCTCAGGGATACACTTTTGCCAAGACTTATATCTGGAGAGATTGACATTTTAAATACACAGATAAGCAGGTGATTTTAATGAAAAAAGGCCGTGGAATCTACGGATAAAGGACTGTATTAAATCAAATATATATACAATTTTGTATATTGGTCTAATTCTTGCTTTAACACACTATATTTTTTGTAATTGGGAAAAATGCATTTCAATGCAATTTTTCTCACAATTTGATGGAAATAATATACTATTCTTAATTTGGATTGCATCTATTTTTTTGTTTTTCTATGATGTAGAAGCAAAGGGATGGAAGTTCCGCAGAAAAGGTATAGAAGAAGCAAACCGACAAATAAAAGAGAAAGACTACGAACGTCAATTGAAACAAAGGGAAGAAGAGGTAAATAGAACGTTGTCACAGATATCCACAGAAACGAATGGCGGTGACAGAAAATGATGAATTATATAGACTATCAGAGCAAACAATTTGTAGTTGATACATTAATGAAATTGGCTGATTCATCTCCAGTAAAGAAAACTCAGCCATATAATATCTATGACCCGACAAGGAATAACTACGATATTAGCCAACAAGAATTGGATATCTGGATAAATTACGTTTGCTCTGTGTTGGACATTATATCTGGTTATATTAGACCGGAAGAGACATCTTTAATTAAATTGCAGATTAAAAATATTGCATTGCAAAATGAATTAACATGTGCTATGCGTGCCCTAAATATTGAGCGAGAACTGTTAAAGTTTGCACAAAATATATTGCGATATTACCAATGATTAGTGAGGTGATTTTATGTCCGCCTATTTCACCGAATCCGCCTATGAAGCCGCCGTCATTGAGCTCTTCACCAACATGGGTTACACCCACGTCTACGCTCCCGATCTGAACCGCACCGACTACTCCAGCCCCCTGATGGAATCCGTCCTCCTGGACAGTCTGGTGCGTTTGAACGAAAGACTTCCCATCGAAGCCATCCATGAGGCCATGGCGAAGCTGAAAAACTTTGACAGCGGCAGTCTGGTGCAGAAGAACCGGATTTTCACGGGGTATCTCCAAAACGGCGTGGAGGTAAAGTATTTCGCTCAGGGGGAGGAGCGCTCCGCCCTGGTCCGCCTGGTGGACTACCAGCGCCCGGACAACAACGTTTTCTATGTGGTGAACCAGTATACATACATCGAAAACGGCAACACCCGCCGCCCGGACGTGATTTTATTCCTCAACGGTCTGCCCCTGGTGGTGATGGAGCTGAAAAGCCCTGCCAAAGAGGATGCGGGGGTAGAAAACGCCTATCACCAGCTGCGTAACTACATGCAGGACATTCCCTCCCTGTTTATCTATAACGCCATCTGCGTCATCAGCGACCTGTCCACCAACCGGGCGGGCACCATCACCTCCGGCCTGGACCGCTTCATGGAGTGGAAGACCAAAGACGGCAGCTATGAGAACACGGCCTACGCCCAGTTTGACACCTTCTACGAGGGCATGTTCCAGCGGGAGCGGCTGCTAGATATTTTGAAGAATTTCATCCTCTTTTCCGGCGACGCCCAGAAGCCCGTCAAGATTCTGGCCGGGTATCACCAGTACTTCGCTGTCCGCAAGGCGGCGGAAAAGGCGCTGACAGCCACCGCCACTGACGGCCGGGGCGGCGTGTTCTGGCACACCCAGGGCAGCGGCAAGTCGCTGTCCATGGTATTCTACGCCCATCTTTTGCAGGAGGCGCTGGACAGCCCCACCATTGTGGTCATGACCGACCGCATCGACCTGGACGACCAACTCTACACCCAGTTTGCCTGGTGCGCGGAGTTTCTCCGCCAGACCCCGGTGCAGGCAGAGAGCAAGGAGCACTTAAAGTCTCTGCTGGAGGGCCGGAAGGCCAACGGGATCATCTTTACCACCATGTTTAAGTTTGAGCGGGGCGAGGCCGCCCTGTCTACCCGCCGGAATATCGTGGTCATGGCGGACGAGGCCCACCGGGGGCAGTACGGCCTGAAGGAGAAGGTAATGTACTCCGAAAACGCCGACGGGGAGCGGGAGGCCCGGGTGGTGGTAGGCAGCGCCCTCATCATCCGGGAGGCCCTGCCCAATGCCACTTTCATCGGTTTCACCGGTACGCCGGTCTCCATCAAGGACCGGAACACCCGGGAGGTGTTCGGGGACTATATTGATGTCTATGACATGACCCAGGCGGTGGAGGACGGGGCCACCCGCCCGGTGTACTACGAGAGCCGGGTCATCCACCTGAAGCTGGACCAGAATACCCTGAATTTGATCGACGCCACCTACGACATTCTGGAGCGGCAGTCCAACGCTGAGACCATTGAAAAGAGCAAAAAAATGCTGGGTCAGATGGAGAGCGTTCTGGGGGCGGACTCCACCATTCAGTCCCTGTGTGAGGATATTGTCAGCCACTATGAGAACTACCGGGCAAATCTGCTCACCGGAAAGGCCATGATCGTTGCCTACTCCCGGCCCATCGCTATGAAAATCTACCGGAAGCTGCTGGAGCTGCGGCCCGGATGGTCAGAAAAAGTCGGGGTCGTTATGACTAGCGGAAATAACGATCCGGAGGATTGGAAAGCCATCATCGGCACCAAGAGCCATAAGGAGGAGCTGGCCCGGAAGTTCAAAGACAACGGCGCCCCCATGAAAATCGCTATTGTGGTAGACATGTGGCTGACGGGGTTCGATGTGCCGTCCCTGGCCACCATGTATATCTACAAGCCTATGCATGGCTACAACCTGATGCAGGCCATCGCCCGGGTCAACCGGGTGTTCCAGGATAAGGAGGGCGGTCTGATTGTGGACTATGTGGGTATCGCCTCCGCCCTGAAGGCCGCTATGAACGAGTACACCGAGCGGGACCGGGGCAACTATGGCGATATGAACATCTCCCAGACCGCCTACCCCAAGTTTCGGGAAAAGCTCCAGGTCTGCAAGGACCTTATGTACGGGTTTGACTACAGCAAATTTACTGGCGGCAGCCCTTTGGAGATGGCTCAGGCAATCTCTGGCGGCGTCAACTTTGTCTTGGATGCCGCCGTTCCTGAGCGGAAGGAGCTGTTTGCCAAAGAGGCGCTGCTGCTCAGGCAGGCCCACTCTCTCTGTGCCAGCCTGACAACCGCCCAGGAGCGCCACGAGGCCGCCTATTTTGAGGCGGTGCGCTCCTCCGTGGTCAAGCTGACTATGGGAGGCGCCGGAGGCCGGCTGTTGTCCTTGCAGGAGATCAACACACAGATCAATGAACTGCTGAAAGCCAGCATCCAGAGTGCGGGCGTCATCAATCTGTTTGACAGCAAGACGGTTGGAGAGAGATTCAACCTCTTTGATCCCGAGGTGCTGGAAGAGATCGCAAAGCTGAAGGAAAAGAATATCGCTGTGGAAATTCTCCGCAAGCTGATGGCAGAGCAGGTCTCTGTATTTAAACGGACCAATGTGGTGCAGTCTCAGAAATTCTCCGAAAAACTTGCCCGGTTGATGAACGCCTATTACAACGGCCTGATTACCAACGAGGAGGTCATCAAGGAACTGTTGGATGCCGCCGCCCAGATTGCGGCGCTGCATCGGCAGGGAGAGACGCTGGGGCTGTCTCAGGAAGAGATGGCCTTCTATGATGCGCTGACCAAGCCGGAGGCCATCAAGGACTTTTATGAGAATGACCAGCTGGTGGCCATGACCCGGGAGCTGACGGAGATGCTCCGGAAAAACCGTACCATTGACTGGCAGAGAAAAGAGACCGCCCGGGCGGGGATGCGGAGGATGGTCAAACGGCTGCTGAGAAGATATGACTATCCGCCTGAGGGTGTGGAGGATGCCGTCAATACAGTAATCAGCCAGTGCGAGATGTGGACAGACAATACACTGGTATGAACAGGCTAAATACGACTATTCCTTTTCTGGTTTATATGAAGATGCTGGTGACTGTTTTCCATACTTCTCCCGCAGACTCTGATGTCCCTCCTGATCTTTCTGAATTAAGTCCGCCCTTGTGAAGTGCTGCCACTGCGGATCATCGATGTCCTCACCAAGGTCGAGTGCCATAAAAGAGGCCGGATAGTCTTGTTCGGGATCGAAGCCCAAATCAGCGGCGACCCGCTTTTGCCAGACGCTCTCCTCTGGCGGCAGCTCTTGCTTGATGGTATCGTAACTGGTCAATTCACGGGTGGTGTCGATGCGGCGCAGGAACTCCTCCGCCTTGATTTTCCCCGCCATATACTCCCGGCGAGCCTGACGGGCATTCGCCTCCCATTCGTCATACTGTGCTGGCATCATAGGGATTAGCCGGCCCCGCTGATTCTCCGGCGCATCCTGATAGCGGAGCATTCGGGCGTACATCCGGTCCCGCAGCTGCTTGAACAGCTTCAAAGCATCGTCCTGCTCCGGGCCCTTTCTGCGTTTGAGGTTGGCCCCCTGTTTTTTGCAGGACTGCCCGTCAAAAATCCGGTCACAGTAAAGCACTCTGGCTTTAGTTTTTGGTATAAAGTAATTCCAGCAGTAGTCGCACCGGGCAATGCGCTGCTTTTCCTGGCGGAAGTACAGCATCAGTTCCACCAGCCGCAGCTGATACACATTGTCCACCGGGAGTGACAGGATCACATTCTCATATCCATCCAGCCGGGCAGGGTCACAGAACTTCGCAACTTGAGGATAAACACTGCGTAATTTCTCGAAACGCTCCTGCTGGGTGACTCGCTCCATCCCGTCGAAGGCCATCTCCATGATGTTGCGAAGCCGGATCTGTGTGTAGATGGGAACCTCCAGCGTTTGCAGTAAGCGCTGCCCGGCGCGGAGGAGGAACGACGCAGAACCGTCGTCCCGCATCCGAAGAGCTTTGTCCAGCAGGTTTCCCAGCTCAAAGAAACCAAGTGGGTCAATCTCGTGGAGCACGGATGGGAGCAACAGCGCCTCGGCAGACAAGTCCTCCAGCTCGGACACCGAAATATCCAGCTTTGCCTCAAACAGCGGATACCTTTCGTAGAGCCGCTGGACTTCCCGGCGGTAGGCTGTATAATCCATCTACACCGCGGCCACCAAATCCTCTGCAGGCGTAACAAAAGGAAGGTGTGTCTCCGGTCTGTACGCCCCAGACATCACAATGCAAATTTTTCCATCATCCCCGGTCTCAATCCAGAGACCGGGGAATTTTTTGTCTGCCATACCGCTCCCTCCTCAAGATCACTTCATGATGTAAAGGCGGCTGAAATTATTGTAGCATGACAACGAGGAAAAAGAAAGTCCGGACGAACCTCGACAACTGAATACCCACCACCAGAGAGGATATGCCTCCGGCTCAAGTACCGCCACGACCCCGCAGATGCGGGTGAGCGTACCAGGGAGAACACTACGTGGCAGAGAGGCCTGGCGCAGGAACGGGTATGGTGTGTGGCCAGATGTTTGAAATGAAAGAGGGAT
>ERZ779629.966-NODE-966-length-10458-cov-10.295588_pt1 | contig 10458 bp, 9 predicted proteins | sample MGYA00514192_ERZ779629 | MGnify/ENA primary metagenome ERZ779629 (study PRJEB29562, sample SAMEA4376709) | mouse gut metagenome | isolation source: Cecum | study: EMG produced TPA metagenomics assembly of the A DSS colitis mouse model was used to assess the... | reverse complement strand
CCCTGATGATGTCCATGCGCCTGATGGTCCGGGCCCCGGTGATGCTGGTGGCCGCCCTGTTCTTCTCCATCCGCATCAGCTACCGGCTCAGCAGCGTCTTCCTGGCGGCCCTCCCTCTGCTGCTGGTGGTGGTGGTCATCCTGCTGGCGACCACCGGGCCCCTCTTCCGCTCCCTCCAGGAGAAGACCGACGCGCTGAACCTGGTGGTCCAGGAGAATCTGGCGGGCATCCGGGTGGTGAAGTCCTTCGTCCGGGGGGGACACGAGCGGGAGAAGTTCCAGGAGCGCAGCAATGACCTGAAAAACACCTCCCTCCGGGCCTTCGGCAAGGTGGTCATCAACATGCCCCTGATGATGCTGATTATCTACGGCACCATCATCGCCGTCATGTGGTTCGGCGGGCAGATGGTCTACGCCGGAACCCTGGAGGCCGGAAAGCTCATCACCTACTTTACCTATATCACCCAGATCATGATGTCCCTCATGATGGTCTCCATGATCTTCATGATGCTGACCCGTACCGTGGCCTGCGCCAAGCGTGTGTCGGAAGTTCTCAGCGAGACTCCCGCCATCACCGACGGCGGGGCGGAGACCCGGGAGGACGGCCTCCCCGCCGAGCCGGCGGACGGCTCCATCGCCTTCGACCATGTGTATTTCAAATACAACGAGGAAAGCCCCGAGTGGATTTTGGAGGACGTGAGCCTTTGCATTCCCTCCGGCTCCACCGTGGGCATTCTGGGAGGCACCGGCAGCGGCAAGACCTCCCTGGTCTCCCTGATTCCACGGCTCTACGAGGCAACCCAAGGCGCCGTGTCTGTGGGCGGGAAGCCCGTGGCCGCCTACACCATGGAGCGCCTCCGGGAATCCGTCAGCATGGTGCTGCAAAAGAACACCCTGTTCACCGGAACCATCCGGGAAAACCTCCTCTGGGGCAACCCCCAGGCCACGGAGGAGGAGCTCTGGTCCGCCTGCCGGGCCGCCTGCGCCGACGAGTTCCTGGAGCGGATGCCCGGCGGCCTGGACACGGACCTGGGCCAAGGGGGCGTGAACGTCTCCGGCGGGCAGAAGCAGCGCCTCTGCATCGCCCGGGCCATTTTGAAGAAGCCCAAGGTGCTGATTTTAGACGACTCCACCAGCGCCGTGGACACGGCCACGGACGCGAAAATCCGGGCGGCGTTTGCCCATGAGCTGAAGGACGCGACGAAGCTCATCATCGCCCAGCGGGTGGCCTCCGTCCGGGAGGCGGACCGGATTCTGGTGATGGACGGCGGGCGCATCATCGCCCAGGGGACCCACGAGGAATTGATGGAGACCTGCTCCATTTACCGGGAGGTCTACCAGTCCCAGCAGGAAGGAGGAAGCATCGATGGCTAAGCACGGACACGGCCCTCAGGGCCCCGGCGGCGGCTTCCGCAAGCCCAAAAATATCCGCGCTACCCTGGGGAAGCTGATGCGGTATCTTGGCCGCTACAAGCTCCACCTGGCTTTGGTAGCGGTACTGCTGATTGTCAGCTCCGCCTGCACCGTGGGCGGGTCCTACCTGATCCGGCCCCTTATCAACGACTATATCCTCCCCGGCGACTTCCCGGGCCTCGCCAGGATGCTGTGCGTCATGGCGGCGGTCTACGTGGCGGGCGCGGTGTGCTCCTTCGGCTACAGCCGCATTATGGTCCACGTCTCCCAAACCACCGTGGCGAACATCCGGGAGGACCTGTTCAGCCGGATGCAGGACCTGCCCCTGAAATTCTTTGACACCCACACCCACGGCGAGCTGATGAGCCGCTACACCAACGACATCGAGACGGTTTCCGAGGCCCTGAACAACAGCTTTGGAAGCCTGGTCTCCTGCACGCTGAATTTCACCGGCACCATCATCATGATGCTGGTCCTCAGCCCTACCCTGACCCTCATCACCTTTGCCACCCTGGCGGTGATGCTGCTGGTGGTGAAGACCATCGGCTCCCGCTCCCGGCGCTATTTCGCCGACCAGCAGAAGGCCCTGGGCGAGGTTAACGGCTATATTGAGGAGATGATTGAGGGCCAAAAGGTCATCAAGGTCTTCAACCACGAGCAGGAGGCCCGGGCGGGCTTTCAGCAGCGGAACACGGCCTACCGGGACGCGGCCACCCGGGCGCAGATTTTCTCCGGCATGATGATGCCCGCCATGGGGAACCTGAACTATATCAACTACGCCGTCACCTGCTGCGTGGGGGGCCTTCTGGCCATCCGGAACGGCGACCTGGGGGGCCTGGCGGCCTTCCTCCAGTACTCCCGGCAGGTGGGCCAGCCCATCACCCAAATTTCCCAGCAGGTAAACACCCTCCTCTCCGCCGTGGCCGGCGCGGAGCGGATCTTCGCGATCATGGAAACCCCGCCGGAGACCGACGAGGGCAAGGTCCGCCTGGTCCGGGCCAAGGAGGACGCCTCCGGGAAGCTGACCCGGGTCCATGAGGACACCAACGCCTGGGCCTGGCTGAAGCCGGACGGGACTCTGGCGCCCCTCCGGGGCGACGTGCGCTTTGACCATGTGGTCTTCGGCTATGACGAGGACCGGACCATTCTCCACGACGTGAGCCTCTTCGCCAAGCCCGGGCAGAAGATCGCCTTTGTGGGCTCCACCGGCGCGGGGAAAACCACCATCACCAGCCTCATTAACCGCTTCTATGAGATTCAAAGCGGGACCATCACCTATGACGGCATCGACGTCCGGGACATTGCCAAGGAGTCCCTCCGCCGGTCCCTCGGCGTGGTGCTCCAAGACACCCACCTCTTCACCGGCACCGTGGCGGACAACATCCGCTACGGGCGGCTGGAGGCCACGGACCAGGAGGTGGAGGCCGCGGCGAAGCTGGCGGGGGCCGACGGCTTCATCCGCCACCTGCCCCAGGGCTATCAGACTGTCCTCTCCGGCGGCGGCAGCAGCCTCAGCCAGGGCGAGCGGCAGCTTCTGAACATCGCCCGGGCGGCCTGCGCCAACCCGCCGGTGCTGATTCTGGACGAGGCCACCAGCTCCATCGACACCCGGACGGAAAAACTGATTGAAAAGGGCATGGACCGCCTCATGGCGGGCCGGACGGTGTTTGTCATCGCCCACCGGCTTTCCACCGTCCGCAACGCCAGGGCCATCATGGTCCTGGAGCAGGGGGAGATCATCGAGCGGGGCGACCATGATGACCTCCTGGCCCAGAAGGGGCGGTACTACCAGCTCTATACGGGCCTGGCGGAGCTGGCGTAGGGCTTTGTGCCAAAAACGCCCTGGTTTTGGCATTGACAAAACCAGGGCGAATCCGTATAATGAGCATGGAAGGACGCCGCTGCAAAACGGTCAGTCCGGTTCAGCCAACTAGTTCACAGTTGACCGCTCGGGGGCAGACCGGGCGGTCAACACGCTTTTGTGGTAAGTAGCAGCGATGCCATGGCGAAAAACACCATGAACCGCAGCACAGTAAAAAGCCGTTTTTCCACATCCACGCCACCTCCCCCCATGTTGGATTTGCGCAGGGGTGCAAACGGTGGACTGACCGCTTCCATGCAGCAGCGTCCTTCTGCCGCCATCCTACTATACCACCCAGCGCCTGTCAATTTCCGCCGCCCGCTTGGGCGGCTTTTTGCCGCTCTTTTTCCCCGTGCCCCTTGACAATATCGATGTTCGATATTATACTGTACTTAGTAATAACGATATTCGATATTAGGAGGTGCGCCGTGGCGAGAGAGAAGTTTCAAACCCTGACGGAGCCGATGTTCTACACCCTCCTCACCCTCCGGGAGGAGTGCTGCGGCACGGACATCATGACCCGGGTGTCCGCCCTGACCCACGGGCGGGTGGACCTGGGGCCCGGCACCCTGTACAACCTCCTGGACAGCTTCCAGCAGGCGGGGATGATCCGGGAAACCAACGTGTCGGGCCGGAAGCGGAGCTACCTCATTACGGACAAGGGCCAGGAGACCCTGCGGGCGGAATACCTCCGCCTGCTGGCGCTGACCGAGGATTACAAGACCTGCGCGGGAGAGGAGGACCTGAAATGAAAAATGTGACCTATCGCTGGAACACGTTTCAGCTCTATGACTACCGGGGCGTGGAGGAACACCTCTCCGCCATGGCCGCCCAGGGCTGGCGGCTGGAGAAGGCGAGCGGCTCCCTCTGGAAGTACCGCCGGGCCGAGCCCGCGAGCCTCCGCTATGCCGTCACCTACAACGCCGGAGCCTCCCGGTTCGAGCCGGGCCCCACGGAGGGGGAGCAGTCCCTGGAGGAGCTCTGCGCCGCCGCCGGGTGGGAAAAGGTCTCCGGCTGCTCCAAGATGCAGATTTATTCCACGGAGGACCCCGCCGCCGTCCCTCTGGAAACCGACGAGGCCCTGCGTCTGGAAAACATCCACCGCTGCATGCGGAAGAGCTTCCTCCCCGGCAACATTGCCGTCCTGCTTCTGATGCTCTTCATCGGCCGGGACTTCTTCCTGGCTCTGGTCACCTGGGACCTCTACGGCATGCTGAAAAACAACGCCTTGCTCACCGCCGGGGTCCTGTGCCTGGCGGAGGCGGCCCTCCAGCTCTGTCTTCTCGCCGGTTACTTCCTCTGGCGGCGGCGGTCCCGCCGCTCCGTGGAGGAGGGCGGAACCTGCCTCCCGGCGGGCCGGTGGAGCCGGTGGGCCAGCCTGGGCATGTGGGTCCTGCTGGTCCTGCTGGTGGCGGCGTTCCTGCTGTCGGAGCTGGACCGGGGGCACCGGGGCGCGGTGCTGTACTTCGCGGTGTACATGGCATTCTTCACCCTGATTAACATCCTGATGCGGGGGACCACGGCCCTGCTTCGAAAGAAGGGGGCCTCCAAGACCTCCAACATCGCCTGGACCCTGGCGGTGGATGTGGTCCTGTGCTTCACCCTCATCGGCGGGCTGATCTGGAGCCGCTATGAAACCGACTGGTTCTCCGACGAACGCCCCACGGGGGAGACTTACGAGTACCGTGACCAGAACTGGGACGTCTCTCCCCGGCAGGACTTCCCTCTGACCCTGGCGGAGCTCACCGGAGAGGAGTACGGCCACGTCCGCCGGGAGGCGGAGGACCTGGGCTCCGTCTTCATCCCCCAGCGGGCCTACCGGGAGACAGCCCTCCTGGGAGACGGACCCAAGGTCTGCGGGCTGGGCTACACCCTCTGGGACCTCTCCTCCCCCGCCCTCCAGGAATCCCTGCTGGAGGACCTTCTGGAGGACGACCCCATTAAATTCCGGAGTATGACCCTCTTCACCCTGCGCTATGTCCCGGAAGACCCGGTCCCCTGGGGGGTGGAGGCGGCCTACCGGCGCTACTATGACGAGGACCCCGGCGACAGCTGGCTGCTGGTCTGGCCGGGCCGGGTAGCGTCGGTCAGCCCGGACGCGGAGCCGGCGGACGCCCAAAAGGCCCTGATTTCCACCCGGCTGGCCCCGGAGGACTGGAAGGAGGAAACACCATGAAGGATCTCAAATACCGCTGGAACACCCTCTGCCTCTACGACTACCGGGGCGTGGAGGAACACCTCTCCGCCATGGCCGCCAAAGGCTGGCGGCTGGAAAAGGCGGGGAACGCCCTCTGGAAGTACCGCCGGGCCGGGCCCGCGAGCCTCCGCTATGCCGTCACCTACAACGCCGGGGCCTCCCAGTTCAACCCCGGTCCCACGGAGGGGCAGGAATCCCTGGCCGAGCTCTGCGCCGCCGCCGGATGGGAGAAGGTCTCCGACTGGGCCCAGGCTCAGATTTTCTCCACGGAGGACCAAAACGCCGTCCCCCTGGAGACCGACGAGGCCCTGCGGCTGGAGAACATCCACCGCTCCATGAAAAAGAACTTTCTCCCCGGCAACATCGTCCTGCTGGCCCTGGGGCTTTTGATGTCGTACTCCTTCCTGGGCACGCTGTTCGTCCGCCCCCTCCGGGTGTTTGAAAGCAACGCCAAGATGTTCACCGGAATGCTGTTTCTGCTGGTGGTCCTTCTGGAAATCTATACCCTCGTTCACTACTGCCGCTGGCGGAAGCGCTCCCGCCGCTCCATTGAGGAGGGCGGGCCCTGCGCCCCCATCAATACCAGGGCGTACCAGCGCCTCAACCGCGCCGGGCTGGGTCTGGTGGGCATTCTGGTGGTCCTGTACCTGCTGATGGAACTGCTGGGCGGAAGCCGGGGCATGGCATTCTTTTATGTGGTCTATATCTCCCTGTTTGCCCTTCTGGTCTTCCTGGTCCGGGGGACCACGGCCCTGCTGCGGAAGCTGAAAGCCTCCAAGAGCATCAACATCGTGGTGACGCTGGTTGTGGACTTCCTCCTGGCCTTCGCCCTCGTCGGCGGGCTGACCTTCGGGGCTATCCGCTCCGGCTGGTTTACCGGCGGAAGCGGGGAGACCTATGAATACCAGCACATGGAATTCGACGTACATCCCCGGGAGGACCTGCCCCTGACCCTCTCCGACATGACCGGGGAGTTCTATCAGCACACCAAACGGACGTACCGGTCCGAGGGCTCCTTCTTCCTGCCGAAACAACTTTACTGGGAATACGCCTTTCAAAACACGGAAGACGAAACCGTCCGGCCGGGCTCCATCCATCTCAGCTATACCATCTATGCGCCCAAGGGCCAGGTGCTTTACGACGCGCTGGTAAAGGACCTTCTGACGGAAGAGGAACCCTCCCTGGACTTCCCCGAGTTTGACCGCGTTTACCGCTCGGCGGACCCCGCCCCCTGGGGCGCGGAGGCCGCTTACCGGCAATACTACCGGCTGGACGGCCGCGCCGCAAACGACTGGCTCCTCTGCTGGCCGGGCCGGGTGGCGGAGCTGTCCCTGGATGGGCCCCTTACAGAGGACCAAAAGGCCCTCGCGGGCGCCCGCCTGGGTCCGGAGGCATAAAAAAGAGGAGAGGCGCTTTGCCTCTCCTTCTGTTCGCGCGTCCTCAGCCCTGGTCCCGCAGCACCCAGCTGTCCCCGCTGAGCATCAGCCGGTCGGCGATCATGGCGATGAACTCCGAGTTTGTGGGCTTTCCCTTGGTGTTGGACACGGTGTAGCCGAAGTACTTTTGCAGCGTCTCCAGGTCTCCCCGGTCCCAGGCCACCTCGATGGCGTGGCGGATGGCCCGCTCCACCCGGGAGGGCGTGGTCCCAAACTTCTTGGCCACCGCCGGATACAGCACCTTGGTGACGGCGTTGATGACCTCCATGTCGTTTACCGCAATGATGATGGCCTCCCGCAAGTACTGGTAGCCCTTGATATGGGCGGGAACGCCGATTTCATGAATCACATTGGTAACGATGTTCCTCAGATCATGGACCCGCAGGTCGCGGACCCGGGCGTCGGGAGAGACGGCAGTCTCAAAAATGCCGCGCATCCGTTCCATCAGGGACGCGGGCTCGCAGGGCTTGGGCAGGTAGTAGCACACGCCCAGCTTCTCCGCCTCCGTCAGGGTCTGATGACCGCAGAAGGCAGAGCAGATGATGGTCTTGGGGCAGTAACCGTCCTGATCCCTCAGCGTTTTCAGCAGGCCCAGCCCGTCCAGCCCCGGCAGGGCTACGTCTGTCAGCAGGAGGTCCGGCCTCCGTTCCTCAATCAGCCGCAGCGCCTCCCGCCCGTCTCCGGTGGAAGCCGCCACGGTAAACTCACCGGCCTGCTCGATGGCCTCCTGCAGCATTGCGCGGAATTCCTCGCTGGCGTCCGCCAGAAGCACAGTCCTTTGATTCTCCATGATGATTCCAAACCTTTCCTTCTTGATCGGCTGTCAGAGCGTCCTGACACTCTCAGCTCGTTTTCTATAAAATAGCATAAATTTCCAGGTTTTTCAAGATAGGATTACAAAAAAAGTGAAGTTTTCTTCGACATATTTCTGGTTTTCCGGCGCAAACCCTATATATTGTGCATTTTTTACATTTTTCGAGGATCTTCTACCATCGCCGGGCAAAAAATACGGGATGAAAGGCGCTTTGCATTTTACCGCTTTCCCTTTTGGCCAAGCTGTGCTATTATATAGTCAACGCAGTTGAGAAGGAGCAAAGCTCCTTTTCAACCGGCGAACCTTTGGTCCGCCGGCGCGCAAGGCGCGTATGCGTTTCCTATGAAGTCTGGCGCAAAAGGCCGCATATGCGGCCCGAAGCGCTGCGTAGCAGCGCTTCGTTGAAAAGAATCCATTGGATTCTTTTCAACTGCGCCGACTATAGAGGCTGTTATTCCGGACGAAGAGGAGGACCACTATGGACCTGACTGCTCAGCTGCGGGCCTTCCGGCCCTGGAACGAACAGGAGGCACGGGACCGGGACGTACTGCTCCGCCTTTTGGAGCTTGGCCAGGCCCCTTATGGCCGGGAGGACCCGGCCCATCTGACGGCCTCCGCCTGGGTGACCGGCCCCAACCGGGACCGGGTGCTGCTGGCCTACCACAATCTCTACAACTCCTGGGCCTGGCTGGGGGGCCACGCCGACGGGGAGCGGGACCTGCTGTCCGCGGCCCTGCGGGAGGTCCGGGAGGAAAGCGGGCTGGAGGACGTCCGGCCCGTGTCCCCGGATATTTACTCGGTGGAAATCCTGACGGTGGACGGCCACGAGAAGCGGGGACAGTATGTCTCCTCCCACCTCCACCTGAACGTCACCTTTCTCCTGGAAGCCGACCCGGGCGCTCCGGTGCGCTGCAAGCCCGACGAGAACAGCCGGGTGGGCTGGTTCGGGCTGGAGGAGGCCGTCGCCGCCTCTGCGGAGCCCTGGTTCCAAACCCGCGTCTACTCCAAGCTGAACGCCAAGCTGGCGGACTTTCCGCCGGTACGCTGATGGATGCGGCGTACTGGGAGGAGCTGTGCCCCGGCGGCCTCCGCTTTTTGTATGGAAACGGGCAGTTCCCGCCGGGATTGGACAGTTTCGTCCTCTCCTCCATGCCCCGGCTCAAGCCGGGGCTCCGGGTCTGCGACCTGGGCTGCGGCACGGGGTTTTTGAGCATCCTGCTGCTCCAGCGGCAGCGGGAGCTGACGGTGACGGGCCTGGACATCCAGCCCGAGGCCGTCCGTCTGGCCCGGCTGGCGGCAGCGGGGAACGGTTTACAGGACCGTTTGACCTTCCGGCGGGAGGACCTGCGGGAGACGGACCTGCCCGCCGGGAGCTTTGACCTGGCGGTCTGCAACCCGCCCTATTTCCCGCCCTCCAGCGGCCCCCTGCCCAAGGGGGAATCCCGCCGGACCGCCCGGACGGAGGAGACCTGCACCCTGGAGGACGTCTGCCGGGCCGCCGCCCGGCTTCTGCGCTGGGGCGGGAGCCTGTGCCTGGTCCACAAGCCGGAACGGCTGACGGATCTGCTCTGCGCCCTGCGGGAAAACGGCCTGGAACCCAAGCGGCTGCGGCTGGTCTGCGCCCGTCCGGAAAAGGCCCCCTCCCTCCTCCTGCTGGAGGCCCGCCGGGGCGGGCGGCCGGGGCTTCAAGCGGAGCCGCCGCTGATTCTGGAGAACCCCGACGGCTCCCCCACGGCGGAGCTGGACCGTATTTACTTTCGAGAGGAGGCCCCGCTATGAGCGGAACGCTGTACCTGGTGGCCACGCCCATCGGCAATCTGGGGGACCTGTCCCCCAGGGCGGCGGAGACCCTGGCGGCGGTGGATTTCATCGCGGCGGAGGACACCCGGGTATCCCTGAAGCTGCTGAACCACTTCCAGATCAAAAAGCCCCTGGTGAGCTATCATGAGCACAACGCCGCCGCCGCCGGGCAGACGGTCCTCAGCCGCCTCCTGGCGGGGGAGAGCTGCGCCTTGGTCACCGACGCGGGCACCCCCGCCATCTCGGACCCGGGGGAGGCCCTGGTCCGCCTCTGCGGAGAAAGCGGCGTGGCGGTGACGTCCATCCCCGGCTGCTGCGCGGCGGTGAACGCCCTGGCGGTCAGCGGCCTGCCCACGGGGCGCTTCACCTTCGAGGGCTTCCTGTCCGTCAATAAGAAGAGCCGCCGGGAACACCTGGACAGCCTGCGGGGCGAGACCCGGACCATGATCTTCCACGAGGCCCCCCACAAGCTCCGGCCCACTCTGGCGGACCTGTGCGAGGCCTTCGGCCCGGACCGGCGCGCCGCCCTCTGCCGGGAGCTGACCAAGCTCCATGAGGAGACCCGCCGCTGCACCCTGGGCGAGGCGGCGGAGTACTACCGGGACCACAATCCCCGGGGGGAATACGTCCTGGTGGTCGCCGGGGCGGAGCCGGTGAAGGCCGCCGCCGTCACCCTGGAGGAGGGCGCGGCCCAGGTGCTGGCCCTGGTGGAGGCCGGGACCCGGTTAAAGGACGCCGCCAAGGAGGTGGCGGAGCACACGGGCCTCAGCCGGAACGCCCTCTACGCCGCCGCGCTGGAGGGGCGAAAATAAAAGCGTTTCGTGCCAGAGGGGCAGTATAATTTTCCCTGCCTCTGTCCATACTTCCCTCAGACTATTTTATATGAGGGAGGAACTCTTGCATGGAACACAAATTGAAATCCGTCCTCAGCGGCACGG
>ERZ779629.959-NODE-959-length-10545-cov-7.486463_pt1 | contig 10545 bp, 10 predicted proteins | sample MGYA00514192_ERZ779629 | MGnify/ENA primary metagenome ERZ779629 (study PRJEB29562, sample SAMEA4376709) | mouse gut metagenome | isolation source: Cecum | study: EMG produced TPA metagenomics assembly of the A DSS colitis mouse model was used to assess the... | reverse complement strand
TGGCCTTCACCTGGGGCTGGCAGATGGACACGATGCCGTCCACCACCTCCCGCAGGGACACCTGGTCCATGTTCAGCGTCATTTTGCCGCTCTCGATCTTGGACATATCCAGCACATCGTTGATGAGCCCCAGCAGGTGCTTGCTGGACAGGGCGATCTTTTTCAGGCAGTTTTTCACTTGGTCGGTGTTGTTGATGTTGGCGGTGGCGATGGCGGTCATGCCCACGATGGCGTTCATGGGGGTGCGGATGTCGTGGCTCATGCTGGAGAGGAACTCGCTCTTGGCCCGGTTGGCGTGTTCGGCCTCCTTCTGGGCGGCCTCGGCGGCCTGACGGGCCTCCTCTACCTCATGCAGCTGCTGGCGGGTGAGGCCGAAATATTTGAAGAACACCAAGAGCAGGGCGGTGAGGATGATGGCCCCGCTGAGGATGGTCAGGGAGCCCCACTCCTGGCTGAAGCTTCTGACCACAGAATCCATGGTGCCGTAGGGCATAAAGGTGATGAGATACCACTCGGAGTAGGGCAGATGGGTGCAGAACAGGTGGTAGCGCTCTCCGTCCATGGTGAACTCGTTGGAGTAGTCCGAATTCTCCTCCATGGCGGCGGAGAGGGCCTGGATGTACTCGTCCGGGGTCATGCCGTTCACGTCGTCGTAGACCACGCGGACCCGCTCGAAGTAGTTGTTGCGGTAGGCGTCGGCGGTGCGGATGACGAAGGAGCCGTCCTTGCGGATGATGTAGGAGTAGGCCCGCTCGCTGTTCTCCTCCAGGGCCAGGTTGTCGCTGATGTACTCCACCGGGAAGCCCACCACCAGGGCGGCGCAGTCGTGCTCCGGCGTAGGGGGGTGGGGGGAGGGCACGCCCAGCAGGATCACCTTGTCGCCCAGAACGTTGGTGCCGATGGCCACCTTTTCCTGCCCCTGGCTCAGGGATTCCAGAAAGGGCTGGGGATCGGAGATTTGCAGCTGGGAGCCGTAGAGCATCTCCAGGGTGCCGTCCTTGGAGCAAAAGCCCGCGTACTCGAAGTCCCGGGCCCTGGCCTGGACGGCCAGCTCCTCCTGAAGCGCCGCGTCGGTGTGGATGTCCTCGGAGGACACAGTGCCCGCCAGCGTTTTCAGCTGGTTCATCTGCAGGCCGATGATACTCTCAAAGTGAGTGGAGATCTGCTGGCTCATGCTGGACATGTACAGGGTGCCCACCTGGTTGATGGTGTGGGCGCTCTGGTTGCCCATGTGGATGCCGAAGAAAGAGAACACGCAGACACAGAGCAGGGCGACCACGACCAAGCTGGTGATGAGAAACCGGGTCGTTCTATTTTTCATCCTCCGGCACCTTCTTGATAGGCCTGGATGGCCTGCCGGGTGCGGGCGTAGTCTGCCTCTACCCGTGCGATGAGGTCAGCCTCGCCGGGCTGGGGAGGCTTGCCGTCCCGCAGGGCCTCGGTGAGGGCCTCGCTGGAGGCCAGCAGCGCGTCGAACCCCAGATTGGCGCACACGCCCTTGATGGTGTGGGCGGAGCGGAAGGCCTCCTCCCGGTCCCCGGCCGCCAGAGAGTCCTGGAGCAGCTGATAGCTGCCGTCGTTCAGAAATTTCAGAACAAACTTCTGCACCAGCTTCTCGCTGCGCAGCCGCCCGATCACCTCGTCATAACTGCCGCCCATGGCGGCGTAACATTCCTGTAAAGTCATTTGGGCGCCTCCTCGCTGTCGTGTGCGGACTCCTCGCTGTCGATGGGGGAGACCGCCGAAATATCCGCGCCCACCGGGGCGTGTTCCTTCTGATAGTAGCTGTAATGGCCCTTGCCGCTGTTCTTCACCACATAGAGCGCCTCGTCCGCGCAGCGGAACAGGGTCTCATAGTCTCCCTCCGCGATCTCCGTGCTGGCCACGCCCATGCTCACCGAAATGGTGAAGTCCTCGTAGACGCCGCCGCTCACCCGGTTGTAGATGCCCTCGATGGTGGACTCCAGATCGTCCTTGTACTCCAGGAAGATGAGGAACTCGTCCCCACCCACCCGGGCGGCGATGTCGCCCCCGCGGATGCTGCGGCGCATCCGCTCCGCCAGGAATTTCAGCACCTGGTCGCCGAACATGTGGCCGTAGGTGTCGTTGGCGGACTTGAAATAGTCCAGGTCCAGGATGGCCAGGGCGTAACGGCTTGCGGGCCGGTCCGCTAGGCGCTCGGCGATCCGCTTTCTGGCGTAGGCCCGGTTGATGAGGCCGGTGAGGGCGTCGTGGGAGGCCTCCTGCTCCAGATGCTCCATCTGGAGGCGGGAGGAGTGGGTGTCCAGCGCCTTGCCGATGCAGCCGGTGTACCGGGGGGGCTCCTCGGAGGACCAGGAGGCCCGGGCGATGATGCGGTGCCAACGGTCCTCCCCGTCCAGGTGAAGCTTGCAGTCATAGGTGACCACCGGGTTGCCCGGCGTGGTGGAGTGGAGGGTGTCGGCCAGGCTGTCCCGGTCGGCGGTGCTGATGATGGCGTTTGCCTCCATGCTCTGGTAGGGGTCCATGAGCACCTCGGGCAGGTCCAGCCGCTCCGCCCCCCAGGTGCTGAGGATGAGGGAGGAGGGGGTGACGGTGTACTCGAACTGGATCTCCTGGGTGAGGGAGGCGAAGAAGCTGTACTTCATCCGCTCGTGCTCCAGCAGCTCCAGGGTGCGTTCGGAGGCGGTGAGCTCCTTATGCCTGTGCAGCTCCCGGGCCACGTTTTGCAGCTCCCGGCGGCTGCGCTCCTCGAAGTTGTCGCCGCTCAGGGCCCGGGGAATGTCGTCGGCACAGTCCCGCAGGCAGTCCATCAGCAGGGGGTTGAAGGTGCCGCACTCCCCGTTGAGGATCATGTCCACCGCCTTTTCGTGGCTGAAGGCGGGCTTATATACCCGCTGGGAGGTGAGGGCGTCGTACACGTCGGCCAGGGCCACGATCTGGGCGGAAATGGGGATCTCGTCCCCCTTCAGCCCGTCGGGATAGCCCCGCCCGTCCCACCGCTCGTGGTGCCAGCGGCAGATCTGGTAGGCGAAGCGGACCAGGGGCTCGTTCTGGTAGGAGGGAAGGGCCTCCAGCATGTTGGCGCCCACCAGGGAGTGGGTCTTCATGATGGCGAACTCCTCCTCGGTGAGGCGGCCCGGCTTGTTGAGTACCTCCTCGGGTATGGCGATCTTGCCCACGTCGTGGAGGGCGGAGGCGGTGCTGATGACGGTGATGTCCGTCTGGGTCAGGTGGTACTTGTCCGTTTTCTGCACCACCACCTTCAGCAGGGTCTCGGTGAGGGTATGTACGTGCTGCACATGAAGCCCGCTCTCGCCGTTGCGGAACTCCACGATGTGGCTGAGTATGTCGATCATCAGGCTGCTGCGGTGCTCTTTCTCATAGATCTGCTCGGCCACCATGGCGGTCAGCTTCTTCTGCTTGGCGTAGAGCAGGATGGTGTTCACCACCCGGTGCCGGACGATGAGTGCGTCGAAGGGCCGGGAGATGAAATCGGTGATGCCCAGCTCGAAGGCCCGCTCGATGTGGCCGGACCCCCGCTCCGCCGAGATCATAATCACAGGGATGTCCTCGATCCAGTGATATTTATTCATCATGTTCAACACGCCGAAGCCGTCCATCTCCGGCATGACGATATCCAGCAGCACAAGGGAGATCTCCGGACCATGCTTTTGCAGCATGGCCACGCCCTCCAGGCCGTTTTCCGCCTCCAGGATGTCGAACTCGTTTCCCAGCATATCCGCCAGGATGGCGCGGTTCATCTCTGAATCATCTACGATGAGTATTGTCTGTCTGTTGGCTGTTTGTGTCAAGGCATCCATCCCCTTTTTAAGCCTGGCAGTTGGCCGTCCGCCCTGGAGCGGTTCCGTCCGCGCCGGGCGGTTCCCGGCGGAAGGGCGCAAGCCGTCATGATATTTGCATTATAGCACAGGGAGATGGGGAAAGACAAGCGGGTTTTTTGAAATTGTCCGGGGGATTTTTCCAAAAATTGATAAGGTTTTCCTTTACATTTCCTCAGAGGTGGTATACAATGCGGTTAGGGATATTAGACAATGTGTATCGGCGCGTGGAGGTGCTTTTTAGTGAAACTTACATTTTTCGGCGCGGCTAAAGCGGTGACAGGCAGCTGCCACTGTGTGGAGGCCAACGGGCACAAGGTTCTGGTGGACTGCGGGCTCCAGCAGGGGCGGGACGAGCGGGACAACCGGGAGCTGGATTTTTCCCCCGGCTACATTGACGACGTGGTGGTCACCCACGCCCACATCGACCACTCCGGCCGCATCCCCCTGCTGGTGAAGGAGGGCTTTTCCGGCAACATCTACTGCACCCGGCTGACGGCCCAGCTGCTGTCCATCATGCTCCGGGACTCCGCCCAGATCCAGGAGAACGACGCGGCCTACGAGAACCAGAAGGGAAAGCGTGCGGGCAAGCCCCCGGTGGAGCCGCTGTACACCCTGGTGGATGTGGAGAAGGCCCTGCGCCACATCGTCACCTGCGAATACGGCCAGGAGCTGGAAATATCCGACGGAATCAAGGTCCGCTTTGTGGACGCGGGCCACCTTCTGGGGTCCGCCTGTGTGGAGATGTGGCTCACCGAGCAGGGCTTCACCAAGAAGATCGTGTTTTCCGGCGACATCGGCAACCGCAAGCAGCCCATCATCCGCTCCCCCCAGCCCATTGCCGAGGCGGACTACGTGGTGACGGAGAGCACCTACGGCGACCGGCTGCACAACGTGAAGGAAAAGCCCAACTATGCCGACGACCTGGCCCGGGTCATTGACGAGACCCTGTCCAGGGGGGGCAACCTGGTGATCCCCTCCTTCGCGGTGGGCCGCACCCAGGAGCTTTTGTACTTCATCCGGGAGATCAAGGAGCAGGGGCTGGTGGACGCGGACCCGGATTTCCAGGTGTATGTGGACTCCCCGCTGGCGGGGGCGGCCACGGAGATCTTTTCCGGCGACCTCACCGGCTACCTGGACGAGGAGACGGTGGAGCACCTGCGGGGCGGGGCGCTGTTCCGGTTCCCGGGGCTGAACATCACCGAGAGCACCGAGGAGTCCCGGGAGCTGAACCTGGACGCCCGGCCCAAGGTCATCATATCCGCCTCCGGCATGTGCGACGCGGGCCGCATCCGCCACCACCTGAAGCACAACCTGTGGCGGCCGGAGAGCACCATCCTCTTCGTGGGCTACCAGGCGGAGGGCTCCCTGGGCCGCCGCATTTTGGACGGGGCCAGCCATGTGAAGCTGTTTGGGGAGGAGATCTCCGTGCGGGCGAGGATCGTCCGTTTCCACGGCCTGAGCTCCCACGCCGACCGGGACGGGCTGGTGCGGTGGATCAACAACTATACGCCCAAGCCCCAGCAGGTCTTTGTGGTTCACGGCGAAGCCCGGGCGGCGGAGAACTACGCCCAGACCCTCACCGAGCTGGGCTTCTCCGCCCACGCCCCCAACTATGAGGAGGTCTACGATCTGCTGGAGGACCGCATGATCGCCCCGGGCATCGCGCTGGAGCCCAAGGAGGCCCCGGTGGACCCGGGCTCCCCCGCTTACCGGCGTCTGGAGGACATCGGCCAGAAGCTCATGGCCGTCATCGCCAACAACAAAGGCGGCACCAACAAGGATCTGGGCAAGTTCGCCGATCAGATTCGGGCGCTTATCTCCAAGTGGGACCGATAGATGTGCATGAGTTCTCTGCAAAACTATTTGGAGGCCAATGGTATTTTACTGTGCAACCAAAATCCAGACATCCCCGCCTTGGAAGACGCAGGCTGCACCTGGCAGGATGTAACCGAGCTGATTGACCAGCACAAGCTGTTTTACTCCAAGGTATTCCGCAAGCGGACCACTTACCTGTCTCCTGAAGCCTACTATTTGTTAAAAGCAGTAAGGCCCCCAAAGCCCCTCACTCCACCGGCAGATCGTATCTTCTCCCTGCTGGGTAACGGCTCGATTGCTGAAGCTGACTTTTTAAAGCAGGTCTGCGACCTATCCCCCAGGGAATACCGGAATGGTTTCGATTTCCTGCTCCAAAATCTATACATTACCGCCATGGCAAACGGCACCGTCTTGAACGAAAGCTGGTCCACTTTTCAATACGGGACTGCTCAGGCATGGGAAGAATTATCCCCGTCTCCGCCCCAATGCGGCGACGCGAAAGTCCGCTTATGGGAGCTGTTGCGGCCAACAGTGCCTGAACGCTGTTTTCGTTCTCTGATTCGTTGAAAAATCCCCCTGGAAGCTTGTTCTTCCAGGGGGATTTATATGTTATTCCGCTTTATGGCCCTGGGCGATGATCACATCCACCACTTTCTGTGCCAGGGCCCGGCACTGGTCCTTTTCCGGGGCCTCCACCATCACCCGGACCAGCGGCTCGGTGCCCGACTCCCGCACCAGAATCCGGCCCGTGTCCCCCAGCTCAACCGCCACGGCCTGCACCGCAGCCTGGACGGCGGGGTCGTCCTGGGCGGTCTTTTTGTCCTTCACCCGCACGTTGATGAGCACCTGGGGATAGATGGTCACCGGGGCGGCCAGACGGCTCAGGGCCTCCTTTTTGGCCATCATCACCTCCATAATCTTCAGGGATGTGAGGATGCCGTCCCCTGTCCGGGCGTACTTGGAGAAGATGATGTGGCCCGACTGCTCGCCGCCCAGCCGGTGTCCCCCCCGGACCATCTCCTCATACACGTACTTGTCCCCCACGGCGGTTTTGGCGTAGCCGATCCCCGCCTTGTCCAGGGCCTTGTACAGCCCGAAGTTGGACATGACGGTGGTGACCACCGTGTTGGTGAGCAGCTTGCCCCGCTCCTTCATGTAGGAGCCGTACAGGTAGATGATCTGGTCCCCGTCCACCATATCGCCGTTCTCGTCCACGGCAAGGCAGCGGTCCGCGTCCCCGTCGTAGGCGAAGCCCGCGTCGCAGCCGTGCTCCCTGACGTATTGTTTCAGGCCCTCAATGTGGGTGGAGCCCGCGTCCAGGTTGATGTTCAGCCCGTCGGGCCGGTCGTTGACGACGTGGACCTCCGCCCCCAGGGAGCGGAACACGTTGGGGGCGATGGACCAGGCGGAGCCGTTGGCGCAGTCCAGGGCGATCTTCTTTCCCCGGAAGGAGTACACCGCCAGGGAGATCAGGTAGCCCATGTAGCGGTTGCGCCCGGCGGTGTGGTCCACGATGCTGCCCACCGCCTCGCCGGTGGCGAAGGGGAGCCTGGGGAAGGTCTGGCCGTCCACCGACAGAGTACCGTCCAGGTAGTCCTCCACCAGCCGGATGGTGGCCTCGTCCATCTTCTCCCCCTCACGGTTCAGCAGCTTGATGCCGTTGTCCTGGTAGGGGTTGTGGGAGGCGGAGATCATCACGCCGCAGTCGAAACCGTCGGTGCGGGTGACGTAGGACACGGAGGGGGTGGTGGTGACGTGGAGCAGGTACACGTCGGCCCCGGAGGCGGCCATGCCCGCGCTGATGGCGTATTCCAGCATGTAGCTGGACCGCCGGGTGTCCTTGCCCACCACGATGCGGGCCCGGTCCCCGCCCCGGCCGTAGTACCAGCCCAGAAACCGGCCCACCTGATAGGCGTGGTCTCCGGTGAGTTCTACGTTGGCCTTTCCCCGGAAGCCGTCCGTACCAAAATATTTACCCATTGCTCACTTCTCCTTTTTGACGATGACGCCGCCCGTCTTATAGATGCTGTCCCCCGGCACCGCGCCCCGGACGCAGGACAGAGGGTAGATGTTGGTGCGGGGGCCCACCACCGTGCCCGGATTGAGCACGCTGTTGCAGCCCACCTCCACAAAGTCGCCCAGGATGGCCCCGAACTTCTTCCGGCCCGTCTCGATTTTCTCCGCTCCATTCTTCACCGACACCGGGGTTTTGTCTGACTTCACGTTGGAGGTGATGGACCCGGCCCCCATGTGGCTCTTGTAGCCCAGAATGGAGTCGCCCACGTAGTTGTAGTGCGGGACCTGGACGCTGTCGAACAGAATCACGTTTTTCAGCTCCACCGAGTTGCCCACCACGCAGCCGGCCCCCACCAGGGCGGAGCCCCGGATGAAGGCGCAGTGGCGCACCTCGGTGTGGGGGCCGATGATGCAGGGCGCGCCCAAAAAGGCGGAGTGGGCGATCTGGGCGGTCTGGTGGACCCAGATCTGGGAGCCCAGTTCCTCATACTCGTCCCCCAGCGTGGGGCCCAGGGCCAGAATCAGGTCTTTGATGCCGTCCAGGGCCTGCCAGGGGTATTCAAAGCGGGCCAAGTAGTCCCCGGCCAGGGTATGGCTCAGGTCAAACAGCCCGGTTGTGTTCAGCTTCATGGTCAAGACTCCTTACTTTTTGCTTTTTTCTTCCTTGAAACCGTGATAGCAAAGGCTGGCATAGGAGATGGACGCCGGGATCGGATAATACCACCTGCTCCGCCCGCCGGTCAGGGAATCATAAATCGTCCATATCCAGACGGCCGCCAGCGCGACGCCTAAAGCCGCAGTGGACACAGTAAAAAAACGCTTCATTTTCATGCAGTTCACCTCATGTGTCCCCGCGCTCCGCTTCACGGTCTTTGAAATACCGGATCAGGTTCCAAACAGCGATGGCTGCGCAGAGGACAGGGAAAACAATCCGAAGCCAGTTCGCCCGTTCCACCGGCCAGTCGGGAAGCCAGGTCAGGGAGCACAGCGCAAACAGGATGGCGCGAACCCAATCGGCTTCGCTTTTCTTCATTTTCTTCTTCATCTCGATCACCTCATTTTGGGTCCGGGACCCTCTCGACCAGCACCCCGGATACAATGCCGATGAGAACCCCGGCGATGGTCCCGGACACCCACAGCACCGGCAGATACCAGGCCAGCCTTGAGGTCTCCAGCAGTGCCATTGCCACCAGGATCTGTCCCGCGTTGTGGGCCACGCCCCCGGCCACGCTGACCCCCACGGTGGAAAACTTCCTGGTCTTTTTCAACAGGCCCATGAGGGACAGGCTCAGCGCCGCCCCGGCGATGCTGTAGGCCAGGGCCGCCCCATTGCCGAACAGCAGGGTGACCAAAACAACCCGCACCAGGGAGATGGCGCAGGCGTCCTTCCACCCCAGGCGGTACAGAGCGAACACGACGGCCAGATTGGGCAGGCCCAGCTTCACCCCCGGCACCCACAGGGGCGGGATCAGCGATTCCAGGTAGGACAGCACCAGGGCCAGGGCGGTGAGCAGCCCGTACTGGGCGATTTTTGACGCTTTCATCTGGAACCTCCTTCGTATTCACGCTCGGATTGGGCGCATGGCCGGATCGCTTTCACTCCGACTTGGGCAAAACCCGCGCCCGCCGTACGGCCGCTGGGCTTTTGTCCTCGCTGCGTTCCAAGCTCCCCTATGCGCCTATCCTCACGCTATGCCGTCCACGCCGCTTCCCGCGCCGCCCTCGATGGAGACGACCAGCCTGTGGGGCAGGCAGACAATGGACTCCCCGGCGTATTGGACCGCCCCCTGCCGCACACACACCTGATCGGGGCAGCCGGCCTCCGTTACCTGGGCCGTCCCGTTTCGGATGACCAAGGTGTTGGTGCGCCCGCCCTCCCCCAGCACGACCTGGGCGTCCTTGTCCAAGGGCAGCTCCATCACCGTCTCTCCGTCCACCTGGACCCGGGCCGTTCCCCCGGTCTGCCGGGTGAGGAGCAGGAACAGGGCCAGAGCGCCCCCCAGAATCAGCAGGACGGCGATGAGGATTGTGTCGTTTTTGTGAGCTTTCAGCCAGTCCACGGGCGTATCCCTCCAAACCGCAACGAGGGGAGGGCCATAAGGCCGCTCCCCCGTTGGCGTCTTTCTCTACTTTTAGCCGTTGACAACCTCGGCCTTGGTGATGTTCAGCGCCACCAGGCATCCGGCCTTACACACCTCGATGCACTTGCCGCAGCCGTCGCACTTGGCGTAGGCGATGCTCGCCAGATTGTCGGTGACGGTGATGGCCCCGGTGTGGCAGTTCTTCTCGCACAGGCGGCAGCCGATGCAGCCCGCAGAGCAGCTCTTGCGGGTGCCCGCGCCCTTCTGATGGCTGTTGCAGTCCACCACCATGTGGGCGTCGGCGGGCCGGATGTCGATGACGTGGTTGGGGCAGGTCTTGGCGCACAGGCCGCAGCCGATGCACACGCTGGTGTCCACCCGGGCCAGCCCGCCGTTGATGTGGATGGCCCCCACGGGGCACACCTGGGCGCAGTCCCCCAGGCCGATGCAGCCGTAGACGCACTTGCCCGTGCCGCCGAACAGCAGCTTGGCGGCGGCGCAGCTCTCCAGGCCCTTGTAGTCCATCTTCACGGAGGTGGCCTCACAGGTGCCGGAGCAGCGGACCTCGGCCACCTGCTTGGCCACGTCCCCCGCCTCCCGGCCCAGCACCTTGCCGATGTTCTCGGCGGCGGTGGCCCCGCCGGGGACGCACAGGCTGACGGCCAGGTCAGGGTCCTCCACCAGGGCGGCGGCATACCCGTCGCACCCGGCAAAGCCGCAGGCGCCGCAGTTGGCGCCGGGCAGGCACTCGCGCACCATGGGGATGCGCTCGTCCACCTCCACGGCCATGAACTTGGAGGCGATGGTCA
>ERZ779629.957-NODE-957-length-10546-cov-9.307311_pt1 | contig 10546 bp, 9 predicted proteins | sample MGYA00514192_ERZ779629 | MGnify/ENA primary metagenome ERZ779629 (study PRJEB29562, sample SAMEA4376709) | mouse gut metagenome | isolation source: Cecum | study: EMG produced TPA metagenomics assembly of the A DSS colitis mouse model was used to assess the... | reverse complement strand
AACCACACCCCCTCGATGTCGTGGCCGGGGTTGACGGTGCGGCCCTCGGTGTAGTTCAGCCGGGGGGTGCCGTCCACGTCCACGTTCTCCAGCACGCACTTCAGCTCGGGCTTGACGTGGTAGCGGAAGATCTCGTCCACGCACTGCTGGGCCCGCTGCTCATAGAGGTCCTTCCGGGCCGGGTCCACCCGGAGCATCACCCCGGTGACGTTGAGGATAATCATGGGCCCCCCGAAGGAGCGGCCCTGACGGGTCTCGGGAATGGTCTTGGGACCCAGGCCGGTGGGGTCGGCCATGCCGTGGTTCAGGTCCCAGTAGAGGTCATAGGCCCTTCTGGCCCGCTCCAGCCGGACCTCCTCGCCGGTGACGCCATAGTATTCCGCGTTGGCCAGGGCGTAGAACGCCTCGGAGAAGCAGTAGCGCCGCTGGCGCAGGGGCTTGCCCTCCTCCGTTACGGTGAAGTACATGCGATTCCCCGCGGCGCGGTTGATGCAGTGGTCCTCCATGAAGTCCAGGCAGCTGCGGGACGCCGCCAGCCACTCCTCCTTCACCCCGTAGGTGTGGCACAAAAAGGCGTAAATCCACCCGCAGCGCCCCTGCATCCACACGCTCTTGTCGGTGGAATAGATCTCGCCCTTCCGGTCCAGGCAGGTGTATACCCCGCCGTGCTCCCTGTCCATGCCGTGCTCCAGCCAGAAGGCGGCGCAGCGGTCCAGCTCCTCCCGCACCCACTGGCGGGTCTGTTCCATTTTTACCCGGTCCATTGGCTATCTCCGTCCTTTCCTTTTGTGCACCGTGCGCAGACAAGCGCCCCGGCGCCTCCAATCAGTTGTGGAATTGATACAGCTCCCACCCGCATTGTACCATCTCGGGCAGAATTTTTCAAGAAGTATATTTTCTGAAAATTCTTTCTATTTTCAGGAGAAAAGGCGTGACAGCCGCCCCCGCTCGTGGTATCATGACAGCATCACAATTTTGAAACTGGAGGTCAGGCTTTCTATGAAAAAACATATTGTGTGCGTTGGCGATTCCAACACCCACGGCTACTGCGCCGACCCGGCCGACTGCGCCGACGGCGGCATCCGCTTCAACGAGGACGAGCGCTGGACCTGCCTGCTGCAAAAGGCCCTGGGGGCGGACTACCTGGTGACGGAGGAGGGTCTGGGCGGCCGCACCACCGTGTTCCCCGACCCTCTCCACGAGTCCATGGACGCGCTGGGCGTCATCTACGCCCTGCTCAAGAGCCACGAGACGGTGGACCTGCTGGTCATCATGCTGGGCACCAACGACACCAAGGAGCGGCTGGGAGCCAACGCCGCCTGCATCGCCATCGGTATGGAGCGGCTGGTGCGCAAGGCCCAAAGCGTGGACTGCTGGGGGGATCACGCCCCCAACATCCTCATCGTGTGCCCCCCCGCCATCCTGCCCCTGATGGAGGTCAACCCCTGCGGCGCGGCCATGGGCAGGGGCTGTATTGAGAAATCCCGGGAGCTGCCCGGCTACCTGGAAAAGACCGCCCGGCTGGTGGGCGCCCACTACCTGGACGCCGCCGGGTGTGAGTTCAACCGGGTGGACGGCATGCACCTGACCCGCCAGGGCCACGCCCAGCTGGCCGCCCTGCTGACCCCCCTGGTCCCCCAGCTGTTATGAGGCAGGTCTTTAACCCGGACAATTTCTTCTGGCAGTGCTTTGACAAAATGGCGGACGTGCTGGGGCTGAGCCTGCTGTGGCTTTTGTGCTCCCTGCCGGTGGTCACCGCCGGCCCCGCCTGCGCCGCGCTGTACGACGCCGCCTTCCACTGCGTCCGATGCGGGGAGCCCGGCCTCTACGGCCGGTTTCTGCGCACCTTCCGCCGGGAATTCAAGTGCGCCGGCCTGAGCTGGCTGGCCTGGGGGACGGCCCTGGCCCTGCTGTACCTGGGGTACCGCGCCGCCGCCGGGCTGGCCCACCAGTCCCGGGCCATGCTGGTGCTGGCCGCGGCCTATCTGGTGCTCATGGTCATCCCCGCCGGGCTTCTGTGCTGGCTGTTCCCCCTGATCTCCCGGTTTGAGTACGGCTTTCTGGCGCTGAACCGGACGGCCCTTCAATTCTGGTTCGCCCACCTGCCCTCCACCCTGGCCATGACCGCCCTGCTGGTGGTGTGCGAGCACCTGTGCGTCCAGCTGCTGTTCCCCGTGTTCTTTCTGCCCTGCCTGCTGGCGCTGGCCCACTCCGGTTTTGCCGAGCGCGCCTTCCGCAAGCACCTCTCGGAGCAGGAGGACGAGCCGTCCTGACGCGCTTTTTCCAGCCAATCATAAACAGCGAAAGGGGACCGGCCCGCCGGTCCCCTTTTATTAATATGCGCGGGGCCGGACGCCATGCCGCCAATCGCTCCGTCAGGTCTGCCCGTAGTAGGCCCCAGGCCCGTGCTTGCGGAAGTAGTGCTTATCCTGCACCCGCTGGGGCGCGGGGACGGCGGAGGGCCGCACCTGCCGGGTGAGGAGAGCCATTTTCGCCACCTCCTCCAGCACCACCGCGTGGTACACCGCCTGGGCCGGGTCTTTCCCCCAGGTGAAGGGCCCGTGGCTGGCGCAGATCACCCCCGGGACGGCGGACGGCTCCATACACCGCTCCCGAAAGGTCTCCACGATGGCCGCGCCGGTGTTGCGCTCGTAGTCCTCCTCCAGCTCCGCCGGGGTCAGGTGCCGGGCGCAGGGGATGGGCCCATAGAAGTAATCCGCGTGGGTGGTGCCGAAACAGGGGATGTCCTCCCCCGCCTGGGCCCAGGCCACCGCATGGGGGCTGTGGGTGTGGACGATGCCGCCGATGCCGGGGAAGGCCCGGTACAGCTCAATGTGGGTTTTGGTGTCGCTGGACGGCTTCCAGCGGCCCTCCACCCGCTCCCCGGTGTCCAGGGAGACCACCACCATGTCATCCGCCGTCATGCCGTCGTACTCCACCCCGGAGGGCTTGATGACCATGAGGCCCCGCTCCCGGTCCACCCCGGACACATTCCCCCAGGTGAAGGTGACAAGACCGTATTTCGGCAGCAGAAGGTTGGCCTCCAGCACTGTTTGCTTCCATTCTTCCAGCATTTACAGCACCTCCAGCGCCTTGCGCTCCACGTCCAGCAGGGCGCGGTAGCGTTCCATGTAGGCATTGAACCCCTTCACCGTCTCTCCGTCCGGCTGGACGGTGGAGCCGGACGTCCCGGCGAACACCCGGTCATTTAAGTACGCTTCCAAGGTCTCGCCGTCCGCCCTCCACACCCGGTAGGCGGCCAGCAGGGCCATGCCGTAGGGCCCGCCCTCCCCGGCGGTGTCCAGGCAGGCGACGGGGGCGTTACAGGCCGCGGCCATGTACTTCTGGCCCACCAGGGGCGTTTTAAACAGCCCGCCGTGGCCGGTGAGGGAGTCGATGGCCACGCCCTCGGAGGCCAAAATATCCATGCCGATTTTCAGCGTCGCCAGGGTGGCGTAGAGCTGGGCACGGAAGAAATTTGCCAGGGTGAACCGGGCTTCCGGCGCGCGCACCACCAGCGGACGCCCCGCGTCCATATGGGTGACGCCCTCGCCCGCCAGGTAATTGCAGACGGTGACGCCGCCGCAGTCCGGGTCGCCGTCCAGGCTCTTTTCGTAGAGCTTAGTGTAAAGCTCGCCGGAATCCGGACTTGCGCCGAACAGCTCCGCCGTTTCCTTCAGCACCCCGGCCCAGGCGTTGGTGTCGCCGGTGCAGTTATTGCAGTGGACCATGGCCACCGGGGCTCCCGTGGGGGTGGTGACCAGGTCGATTTCCTCGTAAACCCGGGACATCGGCTGTTCCAGCACCACCATGGAGAAAATCGACGTGCCCGCCGACACATTTCCCGTGCGGGGGGCCACGGCGTTGGTGGCGGTCATTCCGGTGCCCGCGTCGCCCTCCGGGGGCGCGAAGGGGATGCCGGGGGCGAGTAGGCCGTCCAGCAGGGCCGCGCCGGATTCCGTGAGACAGCCCGCGTCCGCCCCTGCCGGGAGCACCTTGGGCAGCACGTTTCGGATGTTCCAGGGCTGGGATTCCGTCAGCGCCTCGAATTTGCGCAGCATCTCGCCATCATAGTCCAGCGTCCCGCTGTCAATGGGGAACATCCCGGACGCCTCGCCCACGCCCACGGCGTTCACGCCGGTGAGCCGGTAGTGGACGTACCCCGCCAGGGTGGTGATGTGGGCAATACGGGGCACGTGCTCTTCCCCGTTGAGAATGGCTTGATACAGGTGGGCGATACTCCACCGCTGGGGGATGTTGAAGCCGAACAGCTTGATCAGCAGCCCCGCCGCGGGGCCGGTGACGGTGTTCTGCCAGGTGCGAAAGGGGGTGAGCAGGTTCCAGTCCGCGTCAAAGGCCAGATAGCCGTGCATCATGCCGGATATCCCCATGGCGCGGACGTTCTCCCGGCCCTCCACGCCGGACAGGGCGGCTTTCAGCCCTGTCCACACCTCGTCCAGCGAATACGTCCACACGCCGTTTTCATAGGAACTGGCCCAGGTGTAGTCCCCGCCGGACAGAGGCTTGTGCCGGCCGTCGATGGCCACGGCCTTGATCCGGGTGGAGCCCAGCTCCACCCCCAGGACCATATCGTGATCTCTCATACCCGGGACCTCATTTCAGTTTCCAGGCCAGATCGTTCCAGAACAGCTCCCGCTCCAGCCCCTCCACCGTGGTGTCCCTGGTGATATGGACAAACTCAATGTCCATGATGCGCGCCCAGTCCCGCAGCATCTCCCCGTCCACGTCGTAGGACAGCACCGTGTGGTGCGCCCCGCCCGCGGTAATCCAGCACTCCACTCCGGCGGTCAGGGAGGGTTCCGGCCGCCACATCACCCGGGCCACCGGCAGGTTGGGCATGGGCAGAATGGGCTTGACGCAGTGGATGTCCTGGCAGATCAGCCGCAGGCGGCCCCCCATGTCGATGAGGCTGGCCACCACCGCGTCCCCCGCCCTCCCCTCGAACACCAGCCGCGCCGGGTCCTTTTCGTTCATGCCGATGCCCAAGGGGTGGGTCTCGATCCGGGGCCTGCCCTGCGCCAGGGAGGGACAGACCTCCAGCATATGGGCCCCCAGGCTGTACTCCCCGCCCTGCGCCAGATGGTATGTATAGTCCTCCATGAAGCCGGACGCGCCGTTTCCGCCCTCCCCCATGGCCTTCATGACGGCGGTCATGGCGGCTGCCTTCCAGTCCCCCTCGCCGCCGTAGCCGTAGCCCTGGGCCATCAGGCTCTGGGTGGCCAGGCCGGGCAGCTGCTCCATGCCGTACAGATCCTGGAAGGTGTTGGTGAAGGCCCGGCAGCCCTCCCGCTCCAGCATACGCCGGATGGCGATTTCCTCCCGGGCCTGATAGCGCACGTGGTCCAGCTTGTCCGTGGCCATGTCGTACCGGCTCTGGTACTGCGCCATGAGCGCGCCGGTGTCCGCTTCGGTAACGGCGTCCATCTCCCTCACCAGGTCGCCCACCGCCCAGGTGTTCACCTGCCAGCCCAGCTTGATCTGGGCCTCCACCTTGTCCCCCTCGGTGACGGCCACCTCCCGCATGTTGTCGCCAAAGCGCATCACCTTCATGCCCCGGGACACAGCGGCGCCCACCGCTGTGCGCATCCAGCGGCCCAGCCGGTCCCGGACGCTCCGGTCCTGCCAGTGGCCCGCGATGACCTTTCGGGGCATGCGCAGCCGGGCGGCGAGAAAGCCGTGCTCCCGGTCGCCGTGGGCGGCCTGATTGAGATTCATGAAGTCCATGTCAATCTCGTCGTTGGGGATCTCCCGGTTATACTGGGTGGCCAGGTGGCAGTACGGCTTTTGCAGCCCCGCCAGGCCGTTAATCCACATCTTGCTGGGGGAAAAGGTGTGGCACCAGGCGACAATGCCGGCGCACCGCTCCTGGTAGTTGGCCTCCCGCACCAGGGCGCTGATCTCCCCGTTTGTTTTCGCCGTGACCTTGTATACCAGGGGAAAGGGCAGCGCCTGGGCCAGCTCCGCCGCCATCTCCCTGGCCCGGCGCTCCACCGTCTCCAGCACCTCCGGGCCGTACAGGGACTGGCTGCCCACCACAAACCAAAATTCATAATTTTCCATGATACCCGCTCCTAATTTTTTGACCTGCGGCCATCTATAGCCCTGCGCTGCGCGTCAGGCCAGATCTCCGCCTTTGGGCTTGCAACACCAATGGGCGGGCCGCCCCTCAAACCCGTTAAGGAGCGGCCCGTAACAGCAGCTTATATCAGGCCGGCAGAGTATACACCGCTGTGTTGATGATGGCGTTCAGTGTACCGAAGATCACCGGTCCCAGATAAAGGTTACTGGTGGCGTTGTAGATCTTCCGGTTGATGATCGTGCCGGCTGTCGCGGACAGGATCATGTAGGACAGCATCATATAGGCTTTCCAGTTGGAGAAGCTGCCGAAGCCCACTCCGGTCCGGGCCAGATTGGTGTAATATACGATAACCACGATGACGGTGCCCAGCACATTGCACAGCACACAGATCAAAAGATTCACGCGCTCCGGCATATCTTTAAAGCGGTTGCAGCCGTTCATAATCAGCGAATTGATGCACCAGTACAGGATAAAGAACGGCGCATAGCACAGGGACACTTTCAGATGCGACCACTTCATCATCGCCATGGACAGGTCTACCAGGCGGAAGTCCACCTTGAAGAAATAGTCCGCAAACCACACCACACTGCGGCAGAGGAGCACAACGCACATTGCCAGAAGCACCGTCCGCCCAACATTCGTCAAGCTGATCTTCAGGTTATAGTCCGAGAGCTTCGCTCCATTCTTCTTGTGGATCAGGTTGTAAAACAGGAAGAACATCGTGAGCAGGAACAGCCCGCTGAACAACATCCAGACCACCACGTTGTTGGCCACGCCGTACACAAAAACCTTGCCGGTATTGCCCTGGCCGGTAAGCGAGAATATCTTGCTGGTCTGCTGAATGATGATTGGCGCCATAATAGGCGGCACAAAGCCTCCGATCAAGGATGCGATGAGGAAGATCGCCCAATCCTTGCGCGTTTTCAGGCCGGACACCGGCTCCTGCGCAGGCTGGTTCAGGGCGGAGAACACGGGCACGTCCAGCAGCAGCACCGCCAGCGGCACGGTAAGGCCCAAAATCGCCAGCAGCCCGAGGGCTGAGAGCAGCATCAAGGACAGATAGGTCTGATTAGACGGATCAATGGCGTTCGGCGCGCCCAGAGTCTGGGAGAAGAAGCTCACCGTATCCCGGATGAACGCGCTGCTGACCATGCCGGAACCGTGGGTGGAGTCGGCGGGATTGTATATAACCCGGCCATTGTTTTCCGCAAAGCTCCCGTAAACATGGCCAATCTCAACCTTGACGCTGGGATCGTCCAGATCCGCCTCCGAGAAGGTTCCGGGCACTCCCAGGTTGACGACCTCTTTCATCTCCCGCTTCACGCTCAGATCGCCCGGCCAGTACCCCTCCACAGGCTTGAAGCCCAAACGGGAGTAGGGATCATACAGACCCGCGCCAAAGCCCAAATTGATGTCCGTCGCCAGGGCATCCAGCGGGGAATAGGGGGGCGCCAGAATCAATGCGGCCGCCACCTTTTTCTCGTAGGTATCCGGATGCTCCCGCTGCTGATCACCATATTCGGTCATCACCCGGACCACATTGCCGCCTCCTTTGGAATAGCCGGCGATCCCGATGCGGCTGCTGTCGATATAGGGCAGGTTGTAATAAACATAGTCGATCAGCTCATAAAAGCCGAAGGTAGGCGATGCGCCGGTGGATTCAGAGGAATGCCCACCTGAAAGAAGGTCCAGCACATACACCGCAAACCCTCTGCGCACAAGCTCCGCGGAGCACAGTCTTACGCTCTCCGCCGTGCTGTCATTTCCCGGGCTGTAGATGACCGCCGGTACCGGATTGTCGGCAGAAGCATTTACAGGGCGATATTCCAAAAAGCGCACGATATCGCCGCTGGCAATGGATATCTTCAAATCGTTGAGCTCAAACTTTCCGTGATCCGTCAGCATGACTTGTGTGCCAATCATACTGACAAGGCACATCGCCACGCACACAAGCAGCGCGATAAAACTCCGTTTCTTGCTTTTGGACATAACAAACCTTCCTTTCTCTATTTCACGGCCGGACCGTCTGCTTCAGGCGGGACACAATCGTATCAAACACGGTTTGCCCGCGGTGTTCACGTGCCCCCCTCTCTCTGGTATCTGATGTCATCACATTACCAGCAATTGGGATGTCCCGCAAGCGATTTATCTTTGAAATGCGCGTATTTTACATTTTATACAGTACAAATTTGTTGAAATTTCCACAAGATAAATACAACTTACTTCTTATCTGAAAAAATATTGACTTTTTCCACATTATTATGTATAATTTTTCTATAATACTTTTTGTTATTTTGTTGCAGTCCACCCGTGATTTTCAATTTGTCCTGGTTTTATCGGGCGGCTGCACATCAATTTGTCCGTAAATCTCGCGGCACAGACGGGAGGAATTCCTATGGCGTTCAAATATCTTCAGCTGGCCGCCGCGCTCCAGGCCGAGATCTCTATGGGCAGCTTTCCCGACAAGCTGCCCACCGAAAAGGAGCTCGCCCAGGCCCACCGGGTCAGCCGTCAGACCGTGCGTCAGGCCCTGGACCACCTGGTGAGCCTGGGCTTCATCGAAAAGCGGCAGGGCAGCGGCTCCTGGGTGCTGAGCGGCGCCCGGACGGGCGGCAGCAGCCGGGTGGCCATCGTCACCTCCTACATCGACAATTACATTTTCCCCTCCATCCTCCAGGATATCCAGAACATTTTGACCCGGCGCAATTACTCCGCCCTGCTCTACGCCACCCAGAACCGGCCCGCGCTGGAGCGCGACATCCTCCAAAACCTGCTGCGGCAGAACGTGGACGGACTGATTGTGGAGGGCGCCAAAACCGCTCTCCCCACCCCCAACCTGGACTGCTACGAGCGGCTGGACCGGGCGGGCATCCCGGTGATCTTCCTCCACGGATGCTATCGGGAGCTGAAGGACGCGGTGTGCGTCTCCGACGATAACTTCGGCGGCGGGTACCTGCTGGTCCGGCACCTGCTGGCAAAGGGCCATACCAAAATCGCCGGCATTTTCAAAAGCGACGACATCCAGGGCCACCAGCGCTACGCCGGCTTTCTGGCCGCCATGCGGGACGCCGGGCTGAGCATCCAGGACGACCGGACCTATTGGTACACCACCGAGGAGCGCCGCTTCCTGCTGGACTACGGCCACACGGAAATGCTGGAGCACTTCCTCCACTTTTACCTGCGGGACTGCACGGCGGTGGTCTGCTATAACGACGAGATCGCTGACCGGCTGATCCGGCACCTGCTCCGCGCCGGCCGGAAGGTGCCCGGCGACATCGCCGTGGTGAGCATCGACAACAGCTATTACAGCGACCTCTGCCCTGTCCGCATCACCTCCCTGGCCCATGAGGCCCACAAAATGGGGGAGCTGGCCGCCCAGCTGCTGCTGGAGCGGATCGACGGCAAAGCCTGCTCCTCCCAGCTGGTCTCCTGGCGGCTCATGCAGAAGGAGAGCGGTTAGACAAAAAGAAGGCTCCCGCCTCAGCGGGAGCCTTCTTCCTGCTCCAATGCCAATTCTAACCGGGGATTTTCCGCCGCCGCGTCCTCCATCGCCCGCAGCAGCAGCCGGCCAAAGCCCGTCCCCTCCATGGCCCCGCGGCCAGAGAGCTCCAGCCGCACCGGCCGGCCCAGGTCCGTCAGGCAGTCGTGGAGGGCGTCCAGGTTGCGCCCCCACCACTCCGGCAGGGCCAGCGCCCCGCCCAGCAGCTCCATGGCCTCCTCCCGGCGGCACAGCCGGGCGCCGTCCAATTTCACCGTCTCCATGGTCACGGCTCTCCGTAGAGCAGCTCAAAGCTCTCGTAGTGGTCCCCGGTGTAATACACCAGCCCGTCGTTGGAGAACACCACCCGCTTCGCCCCCCGGGAGGAGGCGCCCACGGTGTCGATGTCGCACTCGGTGTAGACCCGGCCCTTGGCCTCGGGCAGCAGGCCCTCGTAGTTGCCGAAGCGGCTGCCGCCGATGGCCGTCCCCTCGCCCGCGTAGCGCTCCACGCTGCCGCCGGTCCAGCCCAGGTCCTGGGCCTCCTTCTTGGTGAGGTAGTTGTCCGGCAGATGGCCGTAGAGGTGGATATACAGCGCCACCTCCTCCTTGGAGCTGTACCAGCCGTCCTCCGCCACGGTGGGAGCGGACTCCTCCGGGGGTTCCTGGCTGGGAGCGGAGGACGCCTCCTCCGACGCCTCTGGGGCGGGGTCAGCAGGCTGCTGGGTCTCGGCTGGGGACGTCTCCGGCGCGCCGGAGGGCTCCTGGACCGCCGGCGCGCTGGGGGTGGAAAGGGTGGGCTGCGCCGCCGGGCCGCCGCAGGCGGACAGCCCCAGCGCCAGCGCCAGGGCCAGCAGAAACGCCCAAACACGTTTTATCATCTCAATCACCCACATTTCGCAAAGATGCTCCTATCTTATGCCATGGCGCGCCCCTTGTCAAGCGGCGTTCATCTTTCCGCCGGAGGCG
>ERZ779629.956-NODE-956-length-10549-cov-10.215742_pt1 | contig 10549 bp, 8 predicted proteins | sample MGYA00514192_ERZ779629 | MGnify/ENA primary metagenome ERZ779629 (study PRJEB29562, sample SAMEA4376709) | mouse gut metagenome | isolation source: Cecum | study: EMG produced TPA metagenomics assembly of the A DSS colitis mouse model was used to assess the... | reverse complement strand
TCCCCAGGCGGCGGAGGGCGTCGGCAAGGCCCACGGTGGTGGTGGTCTTGCCCTCTCCGGCGGGGGTGGGGTTGATGGCGGTGACCAGGATCAGCTTCCCGTCGCCCCGGGGGCTCTCCCGCAGGAGGCGGGGGTCGACCTTGGCCTTGTAGTTTCCGTAGAGCTCCAGGTGCTGGGGCTCCACTCCGGCGGCGGCGGCGATTTCCCCAATGGGGCGCATCTGGCAGGACTGGGCAATCTCGATGTCGGACGGAACACGCATGGCAGGGCCCTCCTTTGTAATATAAAAGGTATGACTTATTTTGTGTAAAATGATGATATCATACTCCGGAGGGAAAGGGAAGTGGGAGATTGAACAAGGAAGAGGGGAGTTTTAGCGACGGATTTTAGACGGGCGGGAGGCACATGCTGAGAAAACCGGGACGGACGGCCTTATGGGAAACGGGAAATGTGCCGATATAAATGATAGAAGAATACCGCCGGAGGGCGGGAGAGAGGGAGGGCGAATCATGGAGCTCAGCGTCAACGGACGGCGGCGGCGGGCGGTGCGGGTTTTGAAGGCCGTGACGCCCCAGGCGGAAAAGGCGGCTGCCGGAACCGGCGCGGGGGCCGCTCCGAAACGGGCCGGAAGCGACAAGGTCTCCTGGTCCCAGGCGGCGCTGTCCTTCCTCCAAGAGGTCAACCGCCAGGACCTGGAGCGGCAGAGGAAGCTGCTGGAGGCGAAGCAGCAGAAAAACGGCGATCTGGAGATGCTGCCGAAGTCCCTGAAGGTTATGGAGAGATGCCGGAAGATCGCCTCCCGGATTATGAAGGGCGACAAGGTGCCGCCTCAGGATGAACAGTATTTAATGGAGTGCGACCCGGACGGGTACAAGCTGGCCCTGGCCTGCCGGGTGCCCAAGGAGAATCCCAAGAAGTGGGAGAGCGTTTTGGAGGACGAGGAACAGGAGAACGGCTCCGCCGGGGAAGCCGAATCCGGCGGGGAGACGTCGGAGGCTGAAAGCTCCGCTGTGGAAGCGGCGGAGTGCTGAACCATCACAGAAAAGCAAAGGCGGCGGGGAAATTCCCCGCCGCCCTTTCGCGTTTCAGTGACGCTCGTTGATGAATTTGTCCAGCAGCCGGGAGACTTCCCGGATGTCGATGGGCTTGGCCACGTGGGCGTTCATGCCCGCGTCCAGGCATTTTTTGATATCCTCCGAGAAGGCGTCGGCGGTCATGGCGATGATGGGAATGTCCTTGTCGGGCCTGTCCAGCTTGCGGATGGCCTCGGTGGCCTCGTAGCCCGTCATCACCGGCATGCGCAGGTCCATCAGGACAGCAGAGTAAAAGCCCGCGGGGGAGTTTTCAAACATGTCCACGCAGATGCGGCCGTTCTCCGCCCAGTCCAGCTCCAGGCCAAGGTCGGAGAGAAGCTCGCTGGCAATCTCCCAGTTCAGGTCGTTGTCCTCCGCCAGGAGGATGTGACGTCCGGTGAAGTCGGCGCATTTGACCTCCTTGACCGTTTCCTCCGGAGCGAAGGAGGCAAACGGCTTGAGACCATAGAAGAGGGTGGAGCGGAACAGGGGCTTGGAGATGAAGCCGGTGATGCCCGCCTCCTTGGCCTCCGACTCGATTTCGCTCCAGTCATAGGCGGAAATCAGCATGATGGGGGTGTCGCTGCCGAAGCGGCGGCGGATCTCCTTGGCGGCGGCAATGCCGTCCATGTCCGGCAGCTTCCAGTCCAGGAGGATGATGTGGTAGCTGTCCCGGGCCTTGGTCCGTTGGTCGATCATTGTCAGGGCCTTCTCCGCATTCAGGGCCCAGTCGGCCATGACGCCGATGGATTTCAGAGAGGCGGTGGTGCTTTCGCAGAGCTGCTGGTCGTCGTCCACCACTAGGATGTTCCACTCGGGAAGGATCATCTCCTCCTCCGGCATCTCGGCCCGCTGGAGATCCAGGATGACGTGGAATTCGCTGCCCTTGCCCAGCTCGCTCTCCACCTCAATGACGCCGCCCATGGCGTCCACGATGTACTTGGTGATGGCCATGCCCAGGCCGGAGCCCTCGGTCCGGCGGACCCGGGCGCTGTCCTCCCGGACGAAGGACTCGAAGATCTTCGCCTTGAATTCCGGCGTCATGCCGATGCCGGTGTCCTTGACCAGGATATGGGTGCGGACGTAATCCTCTCCCTGGGGGGACTCCTCCTCATACAGGGAAACCTGAATCAGGCCGCCCTCGGGGGTGAATTTCAAGGCGTTGCCCAGGATGTTCAGCAGCACCTGGTTCAGCCGCACGCTGTCGCAGCAGACATTCTCCGTGGTGATATCGTGAATGGACACGTCGAACTGCTGGTGCTTGGCCCGGACCTGGGGCTGGGTGATGCTGACGATGCTGTCCATCACCTCCCGGAGGGAGATCTGATCCATGTTCAGCGTCAGCTTGCCGCTTTCGATCTTGCTCATATCCAGCACGTCGTTGATGAGCCCCAGGAGGTGGCGGCTGGAGAGGGTGATTTTTTTCAGGCAGTTCTGAACCTGCTGCCGGTCGTCAATGTTGGCGGTGGCGATGGCGGTCATGCCCACAATGGCGTTCATGGGGGTCCGGATGTCGTGGGACATGTTGGAGAGGAATTCACTCTTGGCCTTGTTGGCCTGGACGGCCTCCTTCCGGGCCTTCTCCAGCTCCACCATCTGGCCCCGGAGCAGCTTGAAGTACTGCCAGAATACCAGAAGCAGAGCCGCCAGCACCACGGCGCAGCCCAGGAAGACCAGATGCAGCAGGGTGCTGCCGAGCTCGTTGACGGTCTTGTCCAGCTCTCCGTAGGGCAGCACCGTTACCAGATACCACTCGGAGTAGGGGAGCTTGGTGCATTGCAGATGCCGCCGCTCGCTGCCGAGGTTGAGAAGGGCGGAGTACTCTTCCCCGGCGTCCATGGAGGCCGACAGCTCCCGGACGTACTGCTCCCCGCTTTCCCCCGCCTCCTCGAAGCGGGCCTGGATGCGGTCAAAGTAGTTATCCCGGAAGGCGTCTCCGCTGCGGATGACAAAGGTGCCGTCCCGGCGGATGATGTGGGAGTAGACCATGGAATTCTCGCTGTACAGGGAGAGGGTCTCAGCGATGTAATCGGCGGGGAGGCTGGCCACCAGGGCGGCGGAGGTGCTCCCGTCCGCCATGCGGTAGCCGGCGGAGACACCCAGAAGCACGTCCTTCTGTCCGGTGGAGATGGAAGCCACGGCTACCTTTTTATCCCCGCTGTTCATGGAGGCCAGGAAGGGCTCCGGGTCCGCCAGAACGGGCTTCTCGCCGTAGATCATGTCGAACTCGCCGGTGGAGGAGTAGAACGCCAGGGCCGCAAAGTCCCGGGCCTTGGCGTTGCGGGACAGCTCCTCCCGCAGGTAAGAGCTGGAGGCGCTTTCCGGAGGGATGCTCCCCACCAGGGATTCCACCTGGGACAGGCGCAGCTCGATGGTGGTGGCGAAGTGCTGGGTGACCTTCTCCCCCATGCTGGTCATGTAGGTGGTGCCCACGGCGTTGATGGTCTCGGCGCTTTTCTGGCTCATGAAGAGGGCCAGGAAGGAGAAGATGCACACCGTCAGGGCGAGGACCAGCGCCAGGCTGACAGTCAGGAAGCGTGTGGCGCTGTTCAGCAGTTTTTTCATCCCGCGCTCTCTTTCTGGAAGGACCGGATGGCGGCCACGGTCTGGGCGTAATCCGCCCGCACCTCCTCCGCCAGGTCGTCGGCTTCCGGCGTATAGCCGTTCCGCAGGGATTCGCAGAGGCGGCTGCTGGAGTCCTGGAGCTTCTGGATGCTCAGGTTCTGGCACACGCCTTTGATGGTGTGGGCGGCCCGGAAGGCCTCCTCGTAGTTCTTTTCCTCCAAGGAGCGGCAAAGAAGGCCGTAGCTTCCGTCATCCACAAATTTCAGCACAAATTTCTGTACCAGCCGCTCACTGCGCAGGCGGCCGATGACGTCCTCATAGTTGCCGCCCATGGCGGCGTAGCACTCCTGTAAGGTCATATGGCGGTTCCTCCTTTATTTAAAGGTTCTCCTGCGCGTCCTCGCCGGCCTCGATGGGGGAGATGACGGAGAGGGTCTCGCGCATGGTTTCGTCGTAAAAACGGTAGTGGCCCCGGCCGCCCCGTTTGACGGTGTAAAGGGCCGCGTCGGCCGCGCGGAACAGGGCGTCGTACCCGCCGGGGACGACGGACGTCAGGGCAACGCCCATGCTGATGGAAATGGGGAACTGCGCGTACTGCCCGCAGAGGGACTGGAAGATGCGGGAGATGACCGCCTCCACGTCGTCCTTGTACTCCAGGAAGATCAAAAACTCGTCCCCGCCCGCCCGGGCGGCGATGTCGCCTCCCCGGATGCATTGGCGGAGCGTCTCCGCCAGGTAGACCAGCACCTGGTCTCCGAAGGAATGGCCGTAGGTGTCGTTGGCGGATTTAAAGTGGTCCAGGTCGAAGATGACCAGGGCATAGGTGGCGGCGGGGCGGGTCTCGATCCGCTCCAGGATGCGCTTTTTGGCGTAGGCGTGGTTCAAAAGGCCGGTGAGGGCGTCGTGGGACGCCATGCGCTCCAGGGCGTTCAGCTTCATCCGGGAATCGTGAATGTCGATGGCCTTGCCGATGGCGCCGGTGTAGCGGGGGGGCTCGTCGCTGGACCAGGTGGCCCGGGCCACGATCTGGGTCCAGCGCCAGGCGCCCTTGTAGTTCAGCTTGCAGTCGTAAGTAACCACCGGCAGGTCCGGGCTGGTGCTGCGCAGGGCGTCGGCCAGGTTCTGGGCGTCCGAAGCCTCCATGACCTCCTGAGCCTGGGGATGGTGGTAGGGGTCCATGATGATCTCGTCCAGCCCCAGGTGCTCCGCGCCCCAGTTGGAGAGGGTGATCATGGGCGGGGAGACCGTGTACTCGAACTGAATCTCCTTGCTCATGTCGGCGAAGAAGCTGTACTTCATCCGCTCGTGCTCCAGGAGCTGGAGGGTCCTCTCGGAGGCGGTGAGCTCCTCGTGGCGGCGCATTTCCTGGGCCACCTTCTGCATCTCCCGCCGGTCCCGCTGGGCCAGGGAGTTGCTGTCGCTCATCAGCGTGGGCAGGTCCGGCGACAGCTCCCGCAGGCAGTCCAGCAGCAGGGGGTTGAAGGCGCCGCACTGGCCCGCCAGGATCATCTCCACCGCCTTGTCGTGGGAGAAGGAGTCCTTATAGCAGCGCTTGGAAGTCAGCGCGTCGTACACGTCCGCCAGGGCCACGATCTGGGCGGAAATGGGAATCTCGTCCCCGTGGAGCCCGTCGGGGTAGCCCCGGCCGTCCCAGCGCTCGTGGTGCCAGCGGCAGATGTCGTAGGCCACCTTTACCAGGGGGTCGTCCTGGTGGATGGGGAGGTTTTCCAGCATCTCCGCGCCGGCCATGGAGTGGGTCTTCATGATGGCGAACTCCTCATCGGTGAAGCGGCCGGGCTTGTTGAGGATCTTTTCGTCAATGGAGATCTTGCCGATGTCGTGCAGGGCGGAGGCCGTGCAGATCATGGAAATGTCCGAGGCGGAGAGCTGGTAGCGGTCCGTCTTCTGGACCAGGTGGTTCAGCATCAGCTCCGTCAGCGTACGGACATTGAGGACGTGGAGGCCGCTCTCGCCGTTGCGGAATTCCACGATGTGGCTGAGAATATCAATGAGCAGGCTGCTGCGCTGCTCATTCTCATAAATCTGGTCCGCCACCATGTTGGCCAGGCGCTTCTGCTTGGCGTAGAGCATGATGGTGTTGACCACCCGGCGGTGGACGATCAGCGCGTCAAAGGGCCGGGAGATAAAATCGGTGACGCCCAGCTCATAGGCCCGCTCGATGTGGCTGGAGCCGGTCTCGGCGGAAATCATGATGACGGGGATGTCCTCGATCCAGCGGTTCTGGCCCATGACGTCCAGCACGCCGAAGCCGTCCATCTGGGGCATGACGATGTCCAGCAGAACCAGGGAAATCTCGCTTCCCCGCTGCTGGAGCAGGCCCACGCCCTGGAGGCCGTTCTCCGCCTCGATGATTTCGTATTCGTCGTCCAGCATATCGGCCAGGATGGCGCGGTTCAGCTCCGAGTCATCCACAATTAAAATCTTCTGTTTTTGTTCAGCGCTCAAAGGGATCACTTCCTTAGTTCTCTGGTTCCGCACCGGCGGGCGCGGGCCCCAAAAGCGGGGGCTATAAAATATCCATATTACAACATGTAGATTCTACCACAGGAAATTGGAAATGGCAAGGACAAACCGGGGAGAACCAAAGAATTAAGAAAAACGCCCCGTCATTTTGACTTTTCTATTCTCTGGAAGCAAACTGGCGTTTCTTACAAAAACAGACAAAAATCCTGCAAAAAATTGTCACAGCCGCCAAGGAACGCCAAAGGAGGCCCCGCAGCGGCGGATATTTTTGGGGAAACCAGAAAAACAAGAAAGAATCAATTAAGTTTTGTCAAAAATGGAAGATGTGCCCGATAAAAAAGTACTTGATTTTTCTGGGAGAATAGTTCATAATGGGGTTTACCCGTTAGACGGGGCAAATGTTTGTGTTGCAAAACTCACATAAATAAAATAGAGAAACGGCGCCCGCCGGGCGGAATGAAAAAGCGTTCCGCCGAATAGGATGGAGAGCTATTTATAATGAACCGGAAAACGCGCGCATTGGCCGGTGGCCCGCGCGTTTGCCCTGCCCGGAAGAAGCGGGAGGGAAGGGGCCGTTTTCTCGGGAGCAGGACATGATCGGAGGATAGAACCACATGGATTTCCTGTCGAGCAACTCGTCTTTAATGATGGAAAAGTCCCTGAGCTACCTGTGGGCCAAGCAGGCGGCCGTTGCGGACAATGTCGCCAATGCGGAGACCCCTGGCTACCGGGAGAAGGTGGTCACCTTTGAGGACAGCCTGAAGGGCAAGCTGCTCCGGGCCTCCCGGGGGACCGCGCCGGTGAAGTCCATGCGCCAGGTGCTGGAGGATACCCCCTTCAGCGTGACGGAGCAGACGGTCCAGACCCGGATGGACGACAACGGCGTGAATGTTACCGCCCAGATGTCGGAGGCCATCCGGACCGCCTATCAGATGCGCTATGTGATGAGCTCCATCAGTTCGGGACTGACCACGCTGCGCACCGCCATCCGGGGCCAGTGATTTTGGACGGCGGCAGACGCTTTTCTGCTTTATAGCGCTAAACCGGCCTTGGCATAAGGCGGGCGGACGATTACGGGGCCGGAGCATCCGGTCCCGCGAAGGACTGCCGGGACCGATCCGGCGGGGAATGGAGAGTTTGACCTATGGCATTTTTGAGTTCAATGAACATCGTGGCCTCCGGCATGACGGCCCAGCAGCTGCGGCTGGACGTGGTGGGGGAGAACGTGACCAACTCCACCACCACCCGCGTGGAGAACGGCGAGGGGGCCTACCGGAGGAAGATGGTGGTCTTCGAGGCCGAGACCGGCCGGGACGGCTTCCGCCGCGCCATGGCCCGGGCCTCCGCCGGCATGGTGCCGGCCGGTCAGACCGCCGGCGGCGTGCGGGTGGCCCAGATCGTGGACGACCCCTCTCCCATGAAGCTGGTCTATGACCCCACCCACCCGGACGCCAACGAGGACGGGTATGTGGAAATGCCCAATGTGGATATGGTGAAGGAGATTGCCGACGCCATGGCCGCCACCCAGGCGTTTACCTCGAATGTCACCATGTTCAACACCATGAAGACCGTCGTTACGGACGCGCTTCAGATTGGAAAGTAATTCTTAGATTGTTTAAGAGGAGGCAGCCGCTATGCTGACGCCTATGGAGAAGCTGACGCCGCTGACGCCGCTCAGCGCAGGATCGAAAAACCAGGCAAAGGAGACCGCCTCCCTGGAGGGGGAGAGCATGTTTGGCTCCATTTTCCGCTCCGCCATTGACGACGTGAAGGAGACGGACGCGGAAGCGAGAGAAGCGCAATACCTGCTGGCTACCGGCCAGCTGGATAACCCCGCCATGGCAATGATCGCCGGCACAAAGAACGCGATAGCAGTTGATTTCCTGATCCAGCTGCGGAACAAGGCGCAGGACGCCTATTCCGAGCTGACCAGGATGAACTTCTAAAGCGAGGCGGCGAAGGGGGAATTCCCTGTGCTGCCCGGACCGTCGGACCAGGGCAGCACGAATCATGTCTACAGGACGCCGCGGCGCGGCGGAGAGAAGGAGGTGACAGCGGTTGAACGACATGAAGGAAAAGGCCGGGGCGTTCCTGGGCCAAACGAAGGAGCGCCTGAAAAAGATATCGAAAAAGGTCTGGCTGGTCATCGCCGCTGTTCTGGTGGCCCTTATCGTGGCCGCCGCCGTCATGCTGACGCTGAATAAGCAGGACTACGCCGTGCTGGTCACCCAGGTCAGCGACACCGAGGCGTCCAATATCCTGAACTTCCTGAGCGAGCAGGGCGTTACGAACTACAGGGTGGAGGACGGGAACACCGTTATGGTTCCCGCCGGGCAGGAGGCGGCGCTGAAGGCCCGCATCCTCATGGCGAACCTGAACCAGACCGGCAACTACTACATGGAGAACCTGGGCGCATTCTCCACCAGTGAGGAACGGAGCTACGCCAAGATTCAGGACCTGCAAAATCAAATGGCGGCGACGATCCGCAATTTCCCCAACGTGGTGGATGCCGCCGTGTACATTACGCCCGGAGAGAACCGGGCATACATATTGGACAGCGGCAACGTGGTGGAGGCCTCCGCCGCCGTCAGCGTGACTATGGTGGAGGGACAGCTGCTCACCGACGAGCAGGCCCAGGCCATCCGGGATCTGGTGGCTCACGGCGTGCAGGGGCTGAAGATCGACTCCGTCAGCGTTTCCGATACCGTCGGCAACATCTACCTGACGGAGGACGCCCTGAACGGCGAAATCTCGGCGCTGAAGCTCCAGCTCCAGCAGGGCATGGAGAACCGCATCCGCACCCAGGTCATGAACGTGCTGGCCCCCTTCTTCGGCGAGGATAACGTCCGGGTGGGCGTTACCTGCGAGGTGGAGGTGGACCGCACCACCGAGGAGCGGCATGAGACCATCCTTCCCGATTGGGCCCAGGACGGGTCCACCAACGGGGAGGGTATTGTCGGGTCCAAGCGGGAAGAGGGTGCTATCACCCGCCCGGGCGACGGCAGCGTCGGCGGCGTGGTGGGCACCGAATCCAACAGCGACCTGCTGGAAAACGTAGAGGCCGGGCTGAACGTCCAGGACGACGACACCGGAATCTATGGGAACAGACAAGTCGACTACGACAACACCCACAGCACCATCAACATCGATAACAACGGAGCGGTCAAAATGACCGACTGCTCCGTGGCCGTATCCATCAACGCCCGGGCGGCGGGGGACTTCCCCATTACGGACGTGCAGCAGCTGGTGGCCCGGGCCGCCGGCATTACCGGCGAGATCGACCCCGTCACCGGGGAGGAATTCCTGGATGGCAGGATCAAGGTGCTGTCCATGAACTTCTTCGATCCCAACCAGGGCATCGCGCCCGGCATCGACGGAGAAGACGGACAGACCGTGCCTCTGTGGGTGGTGATCGCGGCGGGCGTTGGACTGCTGCTGTTCATCATCCTGCTGACCGTCATTCTCCTGCTGCGTGGGAAGAAGCGGAAGAAGCAGGAGGAAGAGGAAACCCGGCAGCGCGAAGAGGCGGACGCCCTGCTGCGCATGGCGGGCCTGAACCTGGACGGCCAGGCGCCGGACAGCGGCGCGGACGTGATGGACCTGGAGATGGAGCGGAGCATGGAGCTGCGGAAGGATATCCGCCAGTTCGCCAGCGACAATCCGGAAATCGCGGCCCAGATGATCAAGGTTTGGCTGAAAGGGGGAGACGGCAATGGCTGAGGCAGCAGTGGCGGCCGCCCCCCAGACGGCGGCGAAGAGTTCAAAGACGGTGGAGCTTTCCACCGCGCAGAAGGCGGCGGCGGTCATCATCGCCCTGGGCGCGGAGAAGGCGTCCCTCCTCTACAAGTTCATGGAGGACGAGGAGGTTGAGCAGCTCACCCTGGAGGTGGCCCGCCTCGGCGTGCTGACCGTCCAGCAGACGGAGGACATTCTCAACGAGTTCTATCAGCTCTGCCTGACCAACAAGGCCGTCACCGAGGGCGGTCTGGAGTACGCCCGGGCCGTCCTGGAAAAGGCCTACGGCGAGCAGGCGGCGGCGGAACTCCTGGGCAAGGTTACCAAGAGCCTGAAAAACCGGGAGTTTGCCTTCATGGACAAGGCGGACATCAAGTCCCTGTACTCCGCCCTGCGGAGCGAGCGGCCCCAGACCATCGCCCTGGTCCTCTCTTATGTGGATGCGGACAAGGCGGCGGGCGTGGTGGCCCAGCTGGACGAGAAGAAGCAGATCCAGGTGGTGGAAAGCATCGCCAAGCTGGACAGCGTGTCCCCTGCGGCCATCAAGATCGTGGAGGCCGAAATGCACAACCGATTCTCCAACATTATGACCGATACCAATATCAAGGTCGGCGGCATCGACTATGTGGCCGACGTGATGAACAACCTGGACCGGACCAGCGAGAAAAACATCTTCGACGGCCTGTCCGACC
>ERZ779629.954-NODE-954-length-10556-cov-10.082278_pt1 | contig 10556 bp, 15 predicted proteins | sample MGYA00514192_ERZ779629 | MGnify/ENA primary metagenome ERZ779629 (study PRJEB29562, sample SAMEA4376709) | mouse gut metagenome | isolation source: Cecum | study: EMG produced TPA metagenomics assembly of the A DSS colitis mouse model was used to assess the... | reverse complement strand
GGCTGTTCCGGAGCTTCCGGGGAGTGACCCTCTGCGCCGCCGTCACGTCGGTGGGCTGCTTCTGCGCGGGGCTGATCGTGTCCTTCGTCTGGTCCACGCCGGTGGGGGCCACGGTGGTGGCGGCGAATCTGGCGCTGTTCCTGCTGGCCTGCGGACTGGGGGCGCTGAAGCGCCGGTAAATACGAAACGGCCCGCGAAAGCGGGCCGTTCAGCGTTTGCGGGGATAGGGCCTGGGATCGTCCGTCAGCTCCAGGAGATAGTCCACGCTGGTGTTGTGAAATCTTGCCAAAGCACAGAGAACCTGAGGCGTCACCATTCTCTGACCGCTTTCATAATAGGCATAAGTCCTCTGAGAGACATCAATCGCTTCTCCCATTTGCTTTTGCGTCAGATCGCGGTCCTCACGAAGGTCCCGGATTCTTCGGTACATCGGCATCACCTGGGATCAGCATATACGAGAACAATATATTCTATTTACGTTTTGAATAGATTGTTCTATAATGGGAGACGAGGTGATGATTTTGTCTTATAAAGAACTGCACTTACAGCTTTTCGCCGCCGTGACGGACGCCCTGAGGGACCTGCAGAGCGGGCGCGTGATTTCCGCCATGCAGATCCTGCTCCGCGCGTCGGAGAAGGTGGAGGAGATTCATATGGAGACAGACATCCTGCCGGAGGCGCCGCTGGAGTGAGGGCCGGAAAAGGGCGTTGCGGGATTTGTCGAAACCTGCTATAATCGTCATGCTGCCCGATCCAAACTGGCAACAGGGAGGAGGTGGAAGGCATGGACGCTCTGTATAATTTCCTGGCGTCGGTTACCGCGAGCATTGTGGGCCACTACATCTGCAAGTGGTTCGACCGCCGCCGCAAGGGCAGCTGAGCGTAAAGGGACCCCCGGAGAGAAAGCACCTCTCCGGGGGTCCGCTTTTTGCGTGGAAGCATGTCAGCTCTGTATACCTGACGGTATGATTATAGTATCACAGCCGGCTGTGATTTGCAAGAGGAACTTGAAAAAATAAACTTCCCCGAATCAAAGAAAACACTTGCAATTTGAATTACGCCGTGCTATACTGACAGTTGCTGTTGTGGTGAAAGCCATGCGGCGGAATTCGTTTCAGAAAGGGGTGAACAGAGCAATGAAGGAAGGAATCCATCCCAATTATCAGCAGACTACGATTACATGCGCCTGCGGTAATGTGATTGAGACAGGTTCTACCAAGAAGGATATCAAGGTGGAAGTCTGCTCTAAGTGTCACCCCTTCTTCACCGGCAAGCAGAAGCTGGTGGACACCGGCGGCCGGGTCGCGAAGTTCAACAAGAGGTTCGGCCTGGACAAGTAAGTCCGACACTGTCAGATTCAAAAGAGCGCGCCGTAGCTGCGGCGCTCTCTTTTCGCGCTTCCGCCCTGGAGAAGAGAGGAGGAACCATGGAAGAACTGGACCCGAAACAAACGCCCCGCGCCGCCGCCTTCGAGCTTTGGATGAAGGCCCCCATGCCCATGGTGACGCTGTTCAAGACTCTGGACGTCACCCGGCTGGCGAGGCTGAGCCGCCGGGGCCTGAAATTCAACATGCTTTTGTGCTGGTGCATGGGCACAGCAGGCTCCCGGACAGAGGAGTTCTACTCCCTCCCGGCGGGGGACAAGCTGATCCGGTACGGAAACCTTGCCGTCAACACGGTGGTGGCCCTGGCGGACAGCGGCATCGCCACCTGCGACGTGCCTTTTTCCCAGGACCTGGCCCGGTTTCAGCGGGACTACCGGACCCTGACCGCCCGGGTGCGGGATACCGGAGCGCCCTATGATTTGAACGGGGATTACATGGTGATCGGCGCCTCCGCCCTGCCCCAGACCGAGATTGACGGGGCGGTGAACATCTACGCCGGGTTCTGCAACAACCCCTTTCTCGTCTGGGGGAAATACCGGAAGAAGCTGTGGCGGGCGGTCCTGCCCATATCCTTCCAGTTTCACCACACCCAGATGGACGGCGGCCACGCCGCCCGCTTCCTGGAGGACCTCCAGGAGGAAATCCGGACCCTAAAGCCCTGACCAATCCGAAATTTCCCGTTGCGTTTTTCCAGAAAACGCATATACTGGAAACAGTGAATTTTAGAAAGGAGTCCTCCGCCATGCGTTTACATCCTCTGGACCCCAAAGCCGCCGCCCTGGAGCTCCTCCCGGCCCTGGGGGCGGAAAACGCCCTCCTCACCGCCGGAACGGCGGACCGCTGCAACACCATGACCATCGGCTGGTGCCAGGCGGGACGGCTGTGGAACCTGCAAGCCTGCACGGTCTACGTGCGGCCCGAGCGGTATACCTATCAGTTTATGGAGGAACAGGAGTACTTCACCGTCTCCGTTCTTCCCGCGGACATGAAAACCGCCATGTCCCTCTGCGGCACGAAAAGCGGCCGGGACATGGACAAAATCAAGGAGTGCGGCCTGACGGTCCGCACCGGCACGGGCGGCGCCCCCTTCTTCGAGGAGGCGGAGCTGGTGCTGGTGTGCCGGACCCTCTATGTTCAGGACCTGGACCCCGCCTGTGCGCTCCCCGCCGGAGAGGAGAAGGTTCTCCCCAATTACGGGGCCAAGGGCGGCTGGCACCGGGCCTATACCGGCGAGATCGTGGAGGCGTACTCCGCTAAATAATTAAGAACCGGTATTCACAACCGTTGAACGCCGTCTGAGCGGTCTTTTTCCCGCCATACTGCGTCGCTTTCCCTTGCAATCCGTCAGAATTGCGGCGAAAAAGCTCCTTGTTTGGCGAGAAAAATCCTCGCCCATCCGGCATCCCCGGTTATGAATACAGGTTCTGAATGAGGAAGTACTATGCGAGAAACGGACAAGATTCGAGACAAAGTGGTATTAGTGGGCCTGAACTCCCCGGTGCTGAAGCGGGACCAGAACGCGGACGAGGACACGCTGGATGAGCTCTCCGCCCTGGTGGAAACCGCCGGCGGGGAGACTGTAGGCATCGTCCTGCAAAACCGGAACTCCCCGGACCCCCGGACCTTCATCGGCGAGGGTAAGTGCGCCGAGGTAAAGCTCTACTGCGAAAACACCGAGGCCACCATGGTCATCTTCGACAACGACCTCTCCCCCTCCCAGCTCCGGGTATTGACGGAGCTGCTGGGGGTCCAGGTCCTGGACCGGTGCGGGCTGATTCTGGACATCTTTGCCCAGCGGGCCCGGACCCGGGAGGGACGGCTCCAGGTGGAGCTGGCCCAGTACCAATACCTGCTGCCCCGCCTCACCGGCATGTGGACCCACCTGGAGCGCCAGGCGGGCACCAGCGGCAGCGGGCCCATCGGCTCCAAGGGCCCCGGCGAGACCCAGCTGGAGACGGACCGGCGGCATATCCACCGGAAGATCGACAAGCTCCGGGAGGACCTGGACGACGTGCGCCGGGTGCGGAACACCCAGCGCCGCCAGCGGCGGAAGAACGAAATCCCCGTGGCGGCCCTGGTGGGCTATACCAACGCCGGGAAATCCACCCTCCTGAACCAGCTCACCGGCGCGGGCATCCCGGCGAACAACCAGCTGTTCGACACCCTGGACACCACCAGCCGTCTGCTCCACGTCAGCGATACCACAGACGTGGTCCTCAGCGACACCGTGGGCTTTATCCGCAAGCTCCCCCACCAGCTTGTCGAGGCGTTCAAGGCCACGCTGGAAGAGCTGGAATACGCGGACCTGCTGCTCCATGTCATCGACGTGTCCAGCGAGGACTGGCAGGGACAGGCCCGGGTGGTGGAGGACCTGATTTTAGAGCTGGGGGCGGGGGAGCTGCCCCGCATCGACGTGTTCAATAAATCCGACCTTCTGCCTCCGGGGGAGATTATGCCCCACGGGGAGGACATCTGCGCCATCTCCGCCAAGAGCGGCCAGGGGGTGGACAAGCTGCTGGAGATGATCGCCCGGCGGCTGGACAAGGGAACCCGGCGGGTCGCCGTCCACCTGCCCTATGACCAGGGGGGACTGCTGGACCTCCTTTATAAGGAGGCCAAGGTGGAGAAGGTGGAGTACGGCGAGACCATCGACGTGACGGCGGTGTGCGCGCCCCGGACCCTGGGAAGGGTGGCGGAGTTCATCGAAAAGTAGCCAGCCCCTCCCCGGTGCGGAGCCCCAGGAGGAAGGCTTGAATGGCGGTGAATTCCAGGGCCTTGTCCAGGTCTTCCAAGCCGCCGTCAGCCAGCTGGCTTTGCAGCAGCTCCAAGCGGAGGGCGTAGTCGCTTTCCCGCGTGAGGGTTCCCATTTGCGGCTTAATGTAGTTGGCGTAGAGCCAGAGCATAAAGTCGGACATGTTGTACCTCCAATCAGCACAAAAATTGGTGTGCCATATGGTATAGTATAACACAGCGGTTTTGGTGTGTCAAGAAGGAGAATTATGCTTTTTCAAGAAAGATTGCGCGCATTGCGGCAAGAACGCGGAGAAACGCAGGCACAGGTGGCGGCGGCTCTGGGGCTGGTAGACCGCCATTATCAGAAATTTGAATTAGGGGCAAATTTGCCCCGTTTTCAAAACATCATCGCCCTGGCGGACCACTTCCAGGTCAACGCGGATTATCTGCTGGGCCGGACCGACGTCCGGGACATGCTGCCGCCCTCTGAGGAGTCTTGAAGAAACCAGGAGGGCATTCTACCGATAGAAGGGCAAAAAAACAGGCCCGAAGGGCCATTACTTCTTTTTCTCTTTTGGACCGTGCACGGCCCGTTTTCTCTTTTTCTTCTGGAAGAAAAAGAGAAAATGGGGGGTGCAATGGACCAGCCATCGCTGGCTGCCAATCTCCCCCGCCCGCAAGGGCGACCAAAAACCCTCCCCCCGTCGGGGGAGAAAAGAGGTGCTGCCCATGTCCGGCTACCGCGTCCCCTTTGCGGACGTAGAAACCGAGTTTACAGAAAAGAGGTCCCGCTTCATCACCAACCTCTGGCGGGTAGAATCCGAGGCAGAAGCCCGGGCGAAGCTCGAGGAGGTCCGCAAGCGCCATTACGACGCAAGGCATCATTGCTGGTGTTATCTCATCCGGGACGGCGGCATCATCCGCTACTCCGACGACGGCGAGCCCCAGGGCACCGCCGGCCAGCCCATGCTGAACGTCTTCCAGCGCCAGGAGGTCACCAACGTCTGCTGTGTCGTCACCCGGTACTTCGGCGGCGTGCTGCTGGGGGCCGGGGGCCTGACCCGGGCCTATGGCCGGGGGGCCCGGGACGGCCTGGAGGCGGCGGGCACCGCCTGGGTGAGCCTGTGGACGCTGTGGGACGTGCCCTGCCCCTACCCGCTTTTGGAGCGCTTAAAGCTGGAGATCGAGGCCCAGGGCGGCGTCCTCCGGGAGGCGGACTATGGGGCGGAGGTGACGCTCCACGTTGCCTTTTCCCCCGAAGGGGCGGCGGCCTTCGCCGCCCGGCTGACGGAGCTGTCGGCGGGGAAGCTGGCGATGGTCCCGGCGGGGGAGGAGTACTTACCGGGCCCGAGGGAGGAATAAAGAAACGCCGGAAGGACCGCTTCCGGCGTTCTTTTACAGTCTCTGTGTTTTGTCCCCGGCGTACCACATGTTATAGGCCTGCCGGTAAATTTCCGCGGCGCTCTCCGTATGGCAGACCATCCGCACCCGGCGGGGAAGCTCATGGTCCCGGAGAAAGTCCATGATGGCCTTCAGGGCCACGACAGCGGCCTGGGCCATGGGGTAGCCGTAGACCCCGGTGGAGATGGACGGGAAATCCACGGTCCCAACGCCGTGTTCCTCCGCCAGCGTCAGGCAGGAGCGGTAGCAGGAGGCCAGCAGCGCCGCCTCCCCGGCGTTCCCGCCCCGCCAGATGGGGCCGGGGGTGTGGAGAACGTATTTCGCGGGGAGGTCATAGCCCTTGGTCAGCTTGGCCTGCCCGGTCTCACAGCCCCCCAGGGTCCGGCACTCCGCCAGCAGCCCCGGCCCGGCGGCGCGGTGAATGGCCCCGTCCACGCCGCTGCCCCCCAGGAGCGTACAGTTGGCGGCGTTGGCAATGGCCTCCGCGTCGGATGTTGTGATATCGCCCACGAGAATGGAAAAGCGGTCCATAACGGGGCCCTCCTTGATTCGAGATTTGGTTCTTTTATATAGTAGCGGGAAACCCGGCTGGAGGCAAGAAAAAATTTTTTCAAAAAAACCGGATTTCCCCCTTGACCTTGCCGTAACGTCAGCCCTTATACTCCACCTTGTCAGGAGGGATACAGCCATGGAATACACCGTAAAGGCTCTGGCGGAGCTGGCCGGAATCACGCCCCGGACGTTGCGCTGGTACGACCAGAAGGGGCTTCTCAAGCCCCGGCGGACCACGGAAGCGGGCTACCGCCTCTATGGTCCCCAGGAGGTAAACCGGCTCCAGGCCATCCTGTTTTACAAGGAGCTGGGGCTGGAGCTGGAAGCCGTCCGGGCAATCCTGGACGCGCCGGGCTTCGACCGCGTGGCGGCGCTGCAGAGCCACCTGGCGGAGCTGGAGGCCCGGCGGCAGCGGCTGGACGCCCTGATCCTGACGGTAGAGAAGACCATCGACGAGGCAAAAGGAGGAACACCCATGTCCGACAAGGAAAAATTCGAGGCGTTCAAACGCCGGGCCGTGGAGGCCAACGAGGAGCGGTACGGCAAAGAGGCCCGGGAGAAGTACGGCGCCGGGGCCGTGGAGGGCTCCAACGCGAAATTCCTCTCCATGACGGAGGAGGAGCACGGGGAATGGAAGGCCCTGGAGACGGAAATTCTCTCCGCCCTGGCCGCCGCCGTCCGTTCCGGGGAGGACCCGGCGGGAGCGGAGGGCCGCCGTATCGCGGAGCTCCACCGCCGCTGGCTGTCCCATACCTGGGAGACGTACACCCCCCAGGCCCACCGGGGAGTGGCGGAGCTGTACACGGCGGACGAGCGGTTCACCGCGTACTATGACAAGGAGGTCCCCGGCTGCGCCGCGTTTCTGCGCCGGGCCGTCCGGGCCTATATAGTCAACGCAGTTGAAAAGGAGCCATGATTCCTTTTCAACCGGCGGACCGTAGGTCCGCCGGCGCGCGGCGCGCGTTTGCGTTTCCTATGAAGCCGTGCGCAGAAGGCCGCTCTGCGGCCCAAACCGCCGCAAGGCGGCGGTTCATTGAAAAGAATCTGATCGATTCTTTTCAATTGCGCTGGCTATACAGAGTAAGTGCAGGGCCCGCCGCAAGGCGGGCCCCGGCGGTTTTTATGCCGCCCAATCCTCCAGCCCCAGGGCGGAGAGGGGGGCCTCCATGTAAAAAGGATAGCGGCCAATGGTACTGATCAGGCCCAGGGAATCCCCTGTCAAATAAAAATCCTCCGTGGAGTCCAGGCGGATGCGGTCCTTGGCCTCCTCAATTTGGAGACGTTCCGCCCCTTCCCGGTCAGAGCCCTCCTCCCAGACCTGCTCACAGTGAAACGCGCCGCTGTCCAGCAGGTCCTCCACCGTCCGGCCCGGGCCCAGAATCTCCCGGAGAGTTAAGGAAGCACTGATTTAATCAACGCGTGCAGATTTGCGCCAGAAATTTTCGCTGGAAAGGAAGAAAATTGCAGGAATCCTGGCGGATTTCAAGATTTTCTGACGCAGATCAGCGGAAATTTATGGCGTAAAGATGCGCGCGGGGATTAAATCAGTGCTTCCTTAAGGCTTCCCCGGTCTCCAGGTCGATGGTCAAGCCCGTGTACCAGTCGTTGGGGTGCGGCGCGGCCTGGAAATCGTTGCTCTCGTAAATCCGCAGGGAGAGGAGCCGTTCGTCCGCCCGGGTCACGGCGGCCCGCCGGACAATTTCGCCCCGCATTTCCTGCTCGGGGAGGAAGGGCTCGCCGCCGCAGCCGTAGAAGAACGCCTCCCGGATGCGGCTGTTGACCTTCTCCGGGTCCGGGAAGTCCACGAGGTATTCCGCGTACTGGGGGTATTCGATTTCCGCCGTGAAGCCCAGGCGGGGGTCCTGATAGAGGTAAAGCCGGAGGATCATCCGGGCGGGGGCCTCCTGCCCGCCGCCCCACCGGCGGTCATAGACCACCGGCCCCGGCGGCACGTCGAACCGCAGGGGCGTTTCCAGGTCCATGTCCGCCGACAGCTCCGCCGTATAGACGGCGGCGGCCTGAAAGGCGGCGGTTTCCCCGTCCGCTTCCCGGGCCCGGTTCCAGAGGTCCCTGTTCCCGGTCAGCACCGGCTCGAAGAGGTTCGAAAATGTATACCAGTCCCCCTCCCCGTCCCACTCGCAGGTGAAGGATTCCCGCCAGAACAGCCCCTCCGGGTCCTCCAGCAAAAGCTCCTGACGCTGGTCCTCCCCAGCCGGGGCAAAGTAAACGGTAAAGGTTCCCTCCACCCCGTGCTGGCGGAAGCCCTGCTGTAAAAACAGCAGTTCCTGCCGCGCCATAGGCGGCAGCTCCGGGGGCTTCTCCGGGCCCGGCCCGCCGCAGGCGGACAGCAGCATCAGGGTCGGCAGCGGCCAGATTCTTTTTTTCATCTCTCCCGCCTCCTTTCCAGGGGCTTTTCTCCATTATAGGCCCGCCCGCTGCCGTCCGCAAGAACCCGCCGGGGCCTTGCGTAGGAAAATTTTTCTTCGCCCCTCAAACTTTTTGCCCCCCTTCTCCGTCTATACTATGAAAGCCGCCGATGCCCAGGCGCCGGACGGGCGGCTTGAACCCTTTCAGAAAGGAGCATCGATGTGACGAAGGAAGAAACGCTGACCTCGTTCCTCATCGAGACCCAGGCCCGGTCCTACCGGCTGGCCTACAGCGTCCTGCATAACCGGGACGAGTCCCTGGACGCGGTGCAGACCGCCGTCTGCCGGGCGCTGGAGCACCAAGACAGCCTCCGGGACCCTGGGGCCGTCAAGACCTGGTTCACCCGGATTCTGATGAACGCCTGCAACGATCTCCTCCGCCAGCGGAGCCGGGTGGTTCCCTTCCCGGAGAACGGGGAGGAGCCCTTCGGGGAGGACCCGGAGCCCTCCGACGAGACCCTGGCCCGGCGGGTGGACGCCCTGCCCAGGGAGATGGGGACCGTCATCAAGCTGCGGTTTTATGAGGAGCTGACCCTGAAGGAAATCGGCGAAGTCACCGGGCAGAACATCAACACGGTGAAAAGCCGCCTGTACGCGGGGCTGAAACGGCTGCGCGTCGCCATGGAAGGAGCGGAGATTTCATGAACGAATTCAAGAACGCCAAAGAGGAGTACGACAACACCCCCATTCCCGCCGGGCTGTCGGAGCGGGTCCAGGCGGGGATTCAAGAGGGCAAGGCCCGCTATCGGGCCCGCCGGGGCCGGACGGTCCGCCGCTGGGGGGCCACCGCCGCGTGCTTCGCCATACTGCTGGCGGGGCTGAACCTGTCCCCGACATTGGCGAAGGCCGCCGCCGGGGTGCCCGTGCTGGGCGGGCTGTTCCGGGTCCTCACGGTAATCAGCTACGACGCCTCCGACGGGGGGATCAACTACGCTGTGTCCGTCCCCGGGCTGGAAGCGGACAGCACCCTGGCGGAGAGGGTCAACGCCGCCATCCAGGAGAAGATGGACGCTCACCTGGCCAAGGCCCGGCAGGACTGGGACGACTACCGGGAGGCGTTTTTCGCCACCGGCGGCACCGAGGAGGAGTGGGCCGGCCGGGAGATGGACGTCATTGTGAGCTATGAGATCAAGAGCCAGTCGGAGACCCGGGTGTCCTTTGTGGTGACGCTGGGGGAGGGCTGGGTATCCTCCATGGATGAGCGGTATTACTACAACCTGGACTTCTCCGAAGACCGGGACCTGACCCTCCGGGACTACCTGGGAGAGAACTGGGTGGAAACCTGCAACGCCGCCATTGAACGGCAGATTGCGGACAGCGTGGACGAGGAGGGCTTCACCTTCTTCTTCGCCCCGGAGGAAGGCGGCTTCACCACCGTGGACGAGACCACCGGCTTCTACGTCCGGGAAGACGGAACGGTGGTGGTGTGCTTCCCCGAGTACAGCATCGCCGCCGGCGCGGCGGGCATCCCGGAGTTCCCCATCAACTGAAGAGCTGATAGAAGCGGAGGCCGCCCCACGGGGCGGCCTCCTTGCTGTTGGGGATCAATCCAGTCCGGGGACCTGGGGCAGCTTGTCAAAGCCGGCTTGGAGCTCTTCATCCGTGGGGATATAGTCCGTCATTTCCCCGTTGTGGAACTTCTCATACGCCACCATATCGAAATACCCGGTGCCGGTGAGGCCGAAGACGATGGTCTTCTTCTCCCCGGTCTCCTTGCATTTCAGGGCCTCGTCCATCGCCGCCCGGATGGCGTGGCTGGACTCCGGGGCCGGGAGGATGCCCTCCACCCGGGCAAATTCTTCCGCCGCTTCAAAGACCTTCGTTTGCTCCACGGATACGGCCTCCATGTACCCATCGTGGTAAAGCTGGCTCAGCACGGGGCTCATGCCGTGGTAGCGCAGGCCTCCGGCGTGGTTGGCGGAGGGGATGAAGCCGCTGCCCAGGGTGTACATTTTCGCCAGGGGGCAGACCATGCCGGTGTCGCAGAAATCGTAGGCAAACCGTCCCCGGGTGAAGCTGGGGCAGGAGGCGGGCTCCACGGCGATGATGCGGTAGTCCC
>ERZ779629.953-NODE-953-length-10572-cov-3.245602_pt1 | contig 10572 bp, 9 predicted proteins | sample MGYA00514192_ERZ779629 | MGnify/ENA primary metagenome ERZ779629 (study PRJEB29562, sample SAMEA4376709) | mouse gut metagenome | isolation source: Cecum | study: EMG produced TPA metagenomics assembly of the A DSS colitis mouse model was used to assess the... | reverse complement strand
AGGCCCCCAGCACGGCAATGGGAACCGTGAGGAAAACCGCAAGGGGAAGAGACCATTTCTCATAAAGCGCCACCAGGATAAGGAAGGCGAAAACGGCGGACATGGTGAAGATGGCCCCCAGCCCAATACTGTTGCGCACCTTATTTTCCTGGAAGCTCATGTCCTGGTAGTCGAAGCCAACCTTCGTAGGATCCATCGTCTGATGGAACACTTCCTCCAGCGCATCCATCACCTGCTGGGTGGAGTGGCCGGGCCGGGGCATCACGTTCAATTTGGCGGCGTTGTAGATGTTATGGTGCATCACGAATTCCGTATCCTCTATCTCTCTGATGTTCACCAGGGCGGAGAGAGGCACGCGGGCTCCGTCCGCGTTCGTGACAAAGAAGCCGTCCATCTTCTCCAGGCTGGCGCGGTCTTCGCCCTGCGCCTGGATATACACCTGCCACTGCTGGCCGAAGGCATTGAAGTAATTGATGAAGGAGGAACCGTTGTAGGAGGCCAGAATGCCGTTGGCCACGTCAATATCCACCTTGTGGAATTTGCATTTTTCCTTGTCCAGGTTCACGTACTTCTGCGGCATGTCCGCCATCATCATGTCTATGCACAAGGCTATTTCCGGACGCCGGGAAGCCGCTTCCTGGAACCGTTGCACCTGTTCATGCAGATAAGCTACGCCCTGCCCTTCCACATCCTCCAGTACCATCGTAACCCCGTTGGCGGTTCCCACGCCGGGGATGGCGGGAGGTTCCAGCACCATCGCCATGCCGTCCAGGCCGGCCTGGGCCAGCTTTCCCTGAAGCTTTCCGGCCAGCTCCGCGGAGGTTTCCGGCCGTTCGCTCCAGTCCTTGAGCTCAATGTAGGCAATGCAGGCGCCGGGAGTCTGCACGCTGTTGAGGATGTTGAGCCCCACCACGGTAGTAAGGTTCTTCACGGCGGGATCCTGGAGGGCCGCCTCAAATTTTTTGTCCTGTTCATAGGCAACCTGCAGGGAGGTATTCGGCTTCAGGATCAGGCAGGCCAGCAGAAAGCCCTGGTCTTCATCCGGAAGAAAGCCGCCGGGAACGCGCTCCGCCACAGGAGCTACTGCCCCCCAGAATAACAACAGGAGGGGGATGGAAATCGCCAGCTTGCGGGCCAGGCTTCCGCACATGCGGGTATAGCCGTTGGAGACACGTCCGTAACACCAGTTGAACAAACGGTGAAATGGGGAAAAGAGGCTCTTCCTGCCCGCATTCCGGGGTTTCAGCAACAGGGCGCACAAGGCAGGGGAAAGCGTCAGCGCATTAAAGGCGGAAATGAGCATGGAAATGGCGATGGTCACGGCGAACTGCTTGAACAGCGTTCCCGTGATGCCCTCCAGCAGCAGGGAAGGCAGGAACACCGCCGCCAGCACCAGGGCAATGGCGATGACGGGGCCGGATACCTCCTGCATGGCGGCGAAGGAAGCCATGCGCGGATTGAGCCCCTTGTCTATGTGCTCCTGCACGGCTTCCACCACCACAATGGCGTCATCCACAACCAGGCCGATGGCCAGCACCATGCCAAGAAGGGAAATGGTGTTCAGAGAAAACCCCAGGACGGGAAAGAGGCAGAACGTGGAAATAAGGGAAACCGGAACGGCGATGAGCGGAATGAGGGTGGCGCGCCAGTTTTGAAGGAAAACATACACGACCAGGGCCACCAGGATGACGGCTTCCATGAACGTGTGCTTGATTTCATCAATGGAATAGCGCACCGCCGTAGTCGTATCCAGGGAAACGCGCCCGGTAATTCCTTCCGGCATCAGCGGAGCCTTGGCTTCCAGCAGTTTTTCCACGCGGTCCGCCGTAGCGATGGCGTTGGAACCCGGAGACTGGAAGATAACGATAGCCGCGGAAACTTCTCCGTTCAGGCGGCCGGTGGCGGAATAGTCTTCAGCTCCCAGTTCCACCTTGGCAATATCTTTCAAGTACAGGATTTCATCCCCATTCTGGCGAATGATGATGTCTTCAAATTCATGGGGCTCCGAAAGACGCCCCTGAGTGCGCACGGTAATGGTCTGCTCCTGGCCGTCCGGCACGGGGTCCGCCCCAATCTTGCCGCCGGGGTTGGTGGTGTTCTGGGCGGAGATGGCGCCCCGCACTTCATTGACGGAAACGCCGTAATGGGTCATTTTGGACGTATCCAGCCAGATGCGGATGGCATAACGCCCCGCGCCGTACACCTGAACTTCCCCCACGCCCTCCACGCGCTTGAGTTCATCCACCAGCTTCACCTGGGCATAGTTCGCCAAATCCACGGAATTATAACTGCCGTCCGAGGATGTCAGGGAATAAATCATCAGCGGAAGCCCCGGCTGCTGCTTGATGGTCACGCCCGTGCTCTGAACTTCCTGCGGAAGCTGGGAGGAGGCCTGCCCATAGCGCATATTGGTCAGCACCTGGTCAATATCCGTATCGGAACCCGGTTCAAAAATGACGGAAAGGTTATACACGCCGTTGTTGGAGGAAACGGACGTCATGTAGTCCATGCCCTGCACGCCGGAAATCTGGCGTTCCAGGGGAGTGCCCACGGAATCCGCCACCGCCTGCGCGCTGGCCCCCGGAAACATGGCCTGAAGCTGGATGGTGCGCGGCGTGATTTCCGGATACTGGGAAATAGGCAGGTTGAACATGCAGACCAGCCCCAGCAGCGTGGTCACAATGGCAATCACGGCTGCGATTGCGGGATGCTTGATGAAAAACGCACTCATGGCTTATTTGGCAGTTACGGAAGGAGTGGTGGAAACAGGGGCGGTATAGATGAAGGGAACGGGGACAACCGTCCCGAACCCTTCCGTGGCACCATGTTCCCGCATCAGGCTGTTCGCCTTGGAATACTGGGCGGCCATCATGCCGCCTTCCACAATGACGGGAGCATCCGCCGGCTTTCCGTATCCTATTTCCTTCAGAGATTCCGGAATGGGCTTGACCGTTCCCGTCACTATCTGCATCAGCATGGGGGCCGTGCCGCCCTTGCCGTCAGGCATGTCAAGGACTACGGTTTCCCCCGGCTGCACGTCAATGCGGCGCGGCGTCCCGTCCGGAGCCACCACCATGATGTTGCGGTGGTTCATGGAAGAAAGCAGGGCGCGGGCGGGAACCAGCAAGGCATCCTTCTCCGTACCCGTCACGGCGCGCACGCGCACCGCCATTCCGGAACGCAGTTTCAGATCCGGATTGGGAATATGGCCGATGAAATTGACGGTGCCCGTCGAACGGCTCACCTCGCTGTCCACGGAAACCACCTTCCCCTTCTTTTCAAAGACGGAGCCGTCTTCCAGAATCAGTTCAAAATCCGGCATGTCTCCCATGCGCCCGGTTTTCACATTCACGGTTCCATCCATCAGACGGCTGAGAACCTGTTTTCCCGTCACGGAAAAATCCACCCGGATGGGGTCGATGGAAGACATGGTAGTGAGCGGCGAGCCGCTGGCGGAAATCAGTTCCCCCACGCTGGCCGTCGCCTTGGAAGCCAGTCCCCGGAACGGCGCGCGTACTTTGGTGCGGTCCAGATTGATCCGGGCGTTTTCCAGGGAGGCTTCCGCCTGCTTGATGCCCGCTTCCGCCTGTTCCAGAGCAGCCTGCATCTCCTTAAGGTTCTGTTGCGCGTCCGTCAGGTTCTTGACGGAAATAGCCCCCGTCCTGATCAGTTTGTCATAGCGGTCCAAATCCTTCTGCACCCTGTTCAGAGAAGCTTCCGCCTGAAGTTTGACGGCACGAGCCGTAGCCAGGTTGGCCGCCTCCCTGTCCACGGCGGCCTGATAGGTAGCCGGGTCAATTTCAAAGAGCAGTTCTCCCTTGTTGCAAATGGAGCCGTCCCAGTAAACCTGGCGTATCAGCGTTCCGGAAACTTGCGGCCTGATGTCCGCCTGCTCCACCCCGCGCAAATGGCCGAACCAGGAAGATTTCAACTCCACCGTTCTCTGCTCCATATTCATGACGGAAACCTTGAGCGGAGGCATTTCCCTCCGGTTTGCAGCATCCGCGGCGCCGTTGTCTTCCCGGCACCCTGTCAGCCCGCACAGGGCCGCTATCAGTATATAGTGTGCTTTCATGTTGTTGGTTAACAATATTATTGAAGCATGCTTCATATTTTTCCAAACCCGTTCCCCGGAAAAAAGCACGGGCTTTTATTATTTGAGATTGTCGTACATGCGCCGGAGCAGATCCCTCAGCATGCTGCGGCTTTCCTCCGGCACCCCGTCCAGCAGCGTATTTTCAATCACTCCTATCTGCTGACAGATGGCCTCATGAACGCCCCGGCTCATATCCGTCAGGTACACATTCTTCAGCCGTCCGTCTTCACTGTCAAAAGCCGTGGTTACCCAGCCCTTCTGTTCCAGCCTCTGGACAATTCCCTTGGCCGTGGTATGGGAGACACCCAAATGCCGCTCTATGTCCCTCTGGGAGACGTTTTCTCCGTCACGGGACATCAGGTAAGCCAGCACCCGGCCCTGGGAGGCCGTAACACGTTCCAGAGTCAAACCGCGCGTAAGCATCATATCCACGCGGTCCGTAATCATTTTCATCAAAAACGAAATCGTAAAAGGGTCGGCCATAAAACAATGAAGCATGCTTCAAAAATGTACCGACAGGTACTCTTTATCCGGACACAAGTCAAGCGGAATCAGAATGACAGAGCGCGGAAAAACACGTTGACCTCACCAGTAAAAATAAATCAAATCCGTTCTTCATCAATAAACTGAAAAAACAAACCATCAATAATCCGACCACCTTCGCATTTCTTTCCCGCATCATCCGGCGTTTCCCGGCAAACATACCCCTTCCAGCTACAGGAAACCAATGCTCCGCGCAGGGATAAAGAAAAAATACCTAAGGAATGGCCCGCATATCAAAAAAGGCCGGAACCGCTTCGCCTTCTTTCCAGGGACAATACGCGCAGCCGCTTTTCCTCTACCTTGAATTTCACCTCCCAGCCAGAGAACGAAAGGCCGTAAACCCGTTCCGGATCATCCTGATACTGGGGACGGGGATCCAGGGACAGCGTATCTTCCAGCGCACTCCTCTCTTCCGGAGACATGGAACCGCCAAAAGATTCGGGAATTTCCACATCCAGCCGTTCATAGGGGACAGCCGTAAACCCTTCCGACGCCTCCGGAATGCAGTCCGCCAGAGGAACATAGGGCTTGATATCCAGAATGGGGGTGCCATCCACCAAATCCACGCCGGAAAGATGCAACACCGGGCCGTCCAGAGGATGCAATTCCACCCGTTCCAGCCTGACGGCAGACAACCCGATGGGATTGGGACGGAACGGCGCACGCGTGGCGAACACCCCCATGCGCACATTGCCCCCCAGCCGCGGAGGCCGGACCGTAGGGCTCCACCCCTTATCCACGTTTTCACTGAACACCCAGACCAGCCACAGATGGGAAAACCCTTCCAGACCACGAACGGCATCCGGATGGCCGAACGGCGGCTCAAATACCAGCCGCGCCCGCGCATCCGGAACCAGGCCGCTCTGGCGCGGCGCACCGAATTTGTCCGGATAACACGTGCTAACGCGGGCGACGGGCTGCAAGCGGAGACTGATAGTTAATAATTAATAGCTGCCGGCCTTTCTCCGTGACGCTTTCATCAGAAGCGGTGGAGCTGTTCTCCGAACACCACGGCATCCACTTTTCCCTTCAAGGTCTTGCCCAGGAATGGGGTGTTGCGGGCGCGGCTGCGGAGCGTTTCATCCGTGACGGGCGTTTCTCCTTCCGGGTCAAACACCACCAGATTGGCCGGAGCCCCTTCTTCCAGGGAGACGGGGGCCAGCCCCATCAGCCTGCGGGGAGCGTCGCTGCAGGCGCGCACCACCGTCTGCCAGGACATTTTTCCAGGTTCCACCAGATACTGGTAAATAGCGGGCAGGAACGTATCCAGCGCAATCATGCCCTGCGGGGCGACAACGAAATCCTGAAGTTTGGAAAACGGCGTGCAGGGCGTGTGATCGGAAACAATGCAGTCAATGGTGCCGTCATTCACGGCGGCAATCAGGGCATCCACATCCGACTGGTCGCGCAGGGGCGGCAGCGTCTTGTAGCAGGTATCGTACCGGCCCACGTCCTCATGCGTGAACAGGAGATGGTGAAGCGCCGCTTCCGCGCTCAACCCGGCGGTTTTCCGCTTGCAGCGGCGCAGGATATCCACGCTGCCGGCCGTAGAGACGGTCTGCACATGCAGGGAGTTGCCCGTATCCACGGAAAGGCGGATGATGGTTTCCAGCCCTATTTCCTCCGCACAGGAGGGGGAGCCCATCAACCCCAGACGGTAGGAAGTAGTGCCCGGGTGCATGGCCGCCCTGGCCGTCAGGGACGGCACGTCTCCGCGCAGGGCGAAAGTAAGGTTCAGATTGCTGGCGTACTGCATGGCGCGGTACAGCAGCAGCATGTTGTCCGGCGCACGGTCCCCGTCCGTGATGAAACGGACGCCCTTGGCGCGCAGGGAGTCGTAGGAGGCCTGCTCTTCCCCGCCGTCCCCCTTGGTCAGGCACCCGGAGGGGATAACCTCCACCAGAGCATCCGTCCGGCATATTTCCATGAACGTGGTAATCTGGGCGGCATTGTCCATCACGGGTTCGGTATCCGGCATCGCCATCAGTCCGGTCACTCCTCCATGCAGGGCGGCGGCGGTAGCCGTAGCCACACGTTCCTTGTCCTCCCGGCCGGGCTGGCACAAATGGGCATGGATGTCGAACAGACCGGGCAGAACAAGCTTCCCGGAAGCATCCAGCGCCTTTTCTGCGGCGCTCTCCAAAAGCGTTCCGGCAGGAGCTTTCGCTGTAATCACCCCCCCGGAAACCAGAAGGTCCGCCGGGGCGGAACCGTCCGTCAGCCGGGCGTTGCGAATAAGTACGGAAGTTTTCATGAACAATCAGTGCTGGGTTTGCGGAGTGAGATGGTAAAGGATGGACATGCGGCAGGCGATGCCGTTTTCCACCTGGCGGTTGATCAGGCAGCGCTCATAGTCCATTGCCAGGTCACAGATTTCCACGCCGCGGTTGACCGGCCCCGGATGCATGATGTACAGGCCTTCACCGGAAATGCGCTTCAGGCGTTCTTCCGTGACGCCGTAAATCTTGTTGTACTCCCGGGCGCTGGGGAAGAAAGGGGCGTCCTGCCGCTCTTTTTGAACGCGCAGCAGGTAAATTACGTCCGGCTTCCAGGCAAACGCCTCATTGAAATCGGAAAAACGGGGAATGCCGGAATGTTCGGTGCGCGGCACCAGGGAACCCGGCCCCAGGAAGGCGACCTCCATCCCCAGCCTCTTCATCAGCAGGGAGGTGGAACGGGCCACGCGGGAATGCAGGATGTCCCCCACAATCAGAACGCGCTTTCCCCTCACATCCGGAAATACCTCCCGGATGGTAAAGGAATCCAGCAGCGCTTGGGAGGGATGGGCGTGGGCTCCGTCCCCGGCGTTCACCACACTGGCGCAGGTATGGCGCGCAATCACGTTCGGCAAGCCGCTGTTGTAATGGCGCACGATTACATAATCCACTTTCATGGCCTGGAGCGTGGCGATCGTGTCCTGTACGGATTCCCCTTTCACCACGGAAGAGGTGGACACCGTGAAATTGGTCACGTCCGCAGACAGGCGTTCCGCCGCTACCTCAAAAGAGGAACGGGTGCGGGTGCTGGGTTCAAAAAAAGCGTCAGAACGGACTTGCCTTTCAGGGCGGGCACCTTTTTGACGCTTTTGGTAAAAAGCTCCTTCATCGGGCCGGCCGAATCCAGCAGCGTGTGAATTTCTTCGTCAGTCAATGAGGAGATATTAAGAAGATCCTTGCGGGGATGATTCATGGGAAACGGAGAATGGATTGGAAAATTTTCAGTGGGAGGGAATGACCACGCTGTCCTCGCCGTCAGCCTCCTTCATGCTTACGATGACCTTGGCTCCGGCATGGTCCAGCACGTGCCCCGTATAATCCGGCTGGATGGGAACTTCCCGCCCGCCGCGGTCAATCAGGCACGCCAGTTCAATACGGGCCGGACGGCCGTAGTCGAAAAGGGCGTTCAGGGCTGCACGTATGGTGCGCCCCGTATAAAGGACGTCGTCCACCAGCACGACCCTCATGTCATCCGTGGAAAACGGCAAATTGGAGGAACGGAGGGAAGGCCGGGCTTCCAGCTTGAAGATGTCATCCCGGTACAGGGAAATATCAATAGAGCCGTACTGGGCTTCCACTCCCAGCTCCTTTACCTTGTCCACCAGACGCCGGGCAATCACATCCCCCTGGCTGAGCAGGCCGACGATGGCGAGAGGTTCTCCGGGGAAACGGGCCACAATGCCGTGGGCCATGCGCTCAAGCGCACGGGAAATTCCCGGACCGTCCAATACGATTTCCTGTGAAGGAGGAGTCATTTGCCGGATGGGGGAAAAAGTTCACGTTACAGCCCCGCCAGTTTTAAAATGCGGTGGGCGGCCATGGCGGCATTGACGGGGGTCTTCTTATGCAAGCCAACCGTAGTGCAGGGCACGCCGCCGGGACACTGGGCAATCGCCAGCAGGGCGTCAATACCGTTCAGGGGGCCTCCGGGGACCGGCACGCCGATAACCGGGAGGGAACAGCTCATCACCACCACGCCGGGAAGGGCGGCAGACAGGCCGGCCACAGCCAGGATAACCGCTTTTTCTCCGCTGGCTTCCAAATCCCCCAGGAACCTGATCAGCTCCGGAAGGTCGCGGTGGGCGGACAGAACGGTTTCTTCATAAGGAACATTCTCCTGAGCAAAATACTCGCGGGCCGGTTCCATAAAGGGCTTATCATTCGGGCTGCCGTAGATGACGATGACTTTCATGGCTGTGTGTGCGGTTGTGAAACTTGCAGATTATGCCCCCAAGCCCCCTGCCCTGGCAAGACTTAACCTGCAAAAAAAGGAAGGCCCCGGGTGGAACTGGAGAACGGGAGAAAGGAAACACAGGGGGTCCGGAACCGTTCCGGGGAATCGGCCCGGCATCCCGGTCATTCCTCCAACCCAGATTCGCCCATCCCACCGCCCTCCCCGGGAACCTTCAGTTTTCCGGAGAGGATATCCTTCCTGATACGGTAAAGAGCCTTCAACCTTTCCTTATCATCCAATCCTTCCGTTTCCCGCATCAGGAATAAAGAAAACTGTACGGAACAATTCTCCAGCCGATATTTTTCCAGAATGCTCCCCCCCATTTTCATGTATTGGCCTCCGTACTTTCCGTAAGCGTTCTGAATTTCATCGGCAGTCATCTTCTCTCTTTCCACCCGTTCCAGCAATTTCCCGGACTCCCTAATCATCTTCAGATGCATGGCACGGTAATCGGAAGGGCATTTATCCAGAATCCCCGCCCATTCGGGAGATTGAATATATTTCAGCGTGGCCACCAGCACCGCACGATTATCCTTTTCCTCCAACTCCACAATGCACGTCCAAATAATGCCCAGCTGCAAGTGCCTGGCCATGGCCTCCCTGTACGCCGCTATTTTCTTTTCATCCTCCATTTCCAAATCCACATTAGCCATGGAGGGCGCCGCTATATCCTGGGACATGCCGGAAAAAGTCATCAAAAACGCAGGGAGAATTCCCCACCGGAACAGATTTGACATGAAATCACGTTACAGGAATCTTTTGCGCAGGGTCAACAATATTCTTCCCTTCCGCCGCATCCCGCAGCATTGACGGCCGCCGCCACGGCGGACTGTCTTTCCTTCCCGGAAAAAACAAGCCTGCCCCCATTCCCGGCTTGATGGCATCCGGTTCCGGCATAACAAGGCTCACAGGGGCGTATCTTCATCCAGAAACGCAGAAAAGCTGCATCGCTCCGGCGGCCGGACGCTTGAAAAAACCTAGCGGGTCGCCTGCTGCGCCATGGCCTCCGCACAACGGCGTCCGTCCAGGGCGGCGGAAACAATGCCGCCGGCGTAACCCGCCCCTTCGCCGCATGGGTACAGGCCCTCCAGACCGGGATGCTCCAGCGTGGCGGGGTCCCTTGGAATGCGCACGGGGGAGCTGGTGCGCGTCTCACAGCCAATGAGCTGGGCGTCCGCTCCGGCAAATCCCCGCCATTTACGGTCAAAATGCCGCAGCCCCTCCCGCATGCGCCAGACAATCCCTTCCGGGAGCAATTCATGAAGGGGATGGGATACGATGCCGGGATGATAGCTGGTAGGCAGCAGGGAAGAAGAAACGCGCCCTTTCAGAAAATCCTCCACCTTCTGGGCCGGGGCTTTCTGCATGCCTCCTCCGGCACGGCAGGAAGCCGTCTCCAGCGCTTTCTGGTACGCCACGCCCGCCAGCACCCCGTGTTCCCTGCAAAACGGTTCCGTATCTTCCGGATGCACGCTGACTACAAAACCGGCATTGGCAAATGGAGAATCCCTCCGGGCCAGAGACATGCCGTTGACCACTACCTCATCGTTCTCCGTGACGGCGGGCACGATGAAGCCGCCGGGACACATGCAGAAGGAATGGACGCCGCGGTCCTGGATGGTGGTCGTCACGGAATAACGGGCTGCCGGAAGCTGCTCCGGGCGCCTCTGCTCCGGATTCAGGTGGTACTGGCGCGCATCAAC
>ERZ779629.947-NODE-947-length-10616-cov-5.195152_pt1 | contig 10616 bp, 11 predicted proteins | sample MGYA00514192_ERZ779629 | MGnify/ENA primary metagenome ERZ779629 (study PRJEB29562, sample SAMEA4376709) | mouse gut metagenome | isolation source: Cecum | study: EMG produced TPA metagenomics assembly of the A DSS colitis mouse model was used to assess the... | reverse complement strand
CGGCTGTCCGCTGGGCCGGGGTGTTGGGCAGTATTATCGGCTACGGGGTCGGCACGTTTGCTGGCGGGGGCGAGTCCTGGCGGGCCCAGGCGGCCACTATGCTCATGCAGTATGTCACCTTTTTGAACCAATCCTGAATAAGGCCAAGGGGGCGGGCAAGCGTATCACGCTTGCCCGCCCCCTTGGCTGGAATGTCTTTTGCGCCGCTGTCCAGCGGCCTTAGTTTTGGACCGCTGTCCAGAACTCCTCCCGGGAGTAGAGAAGGTTGACCGCCTCCAGCAGGGCATTGGCAGTCATCCGTTCCGGCAGGTCCAGCTTTCTCAAGAGTGCGGAACGTCTCGCTGCGCTGTCCGGCTTGCCGGACAGACCCAGCTGATAGAAGTCCGCCTTGGTGATCTTCCCGCCTGCGGCGGATGCCGCCTCCGCGTCCAGGAAGGTGGCCCCCGCCCGCTCCAGGGCCTCCAGCAGTACTGGCGGCGGCATCCCCTCCACCCCCAGCTTGCCCTCCTTGCCGGGGGCGGCCTTGCGCCGCTCCTTGCCGGCAACATCGGGGATGTAGGCCTGCTTCAGCTGGCTTCTGGGGATGGCCCCCTTGAGGAAGTTGCGGATGAGGAACCCCGCTCCGTCGCTGTCGGTGAGCAGGATCAGCCCCCGCTGCGCCGCCAGCCGCCGCAGCAGGGCCAACCGCTCCCGGTCACTGAACACGCCAAATCCCTTTGTCTCCACCACGGTGGCGTCCACCACCTGCTTGAGGGCGTTCTTGTCATAGCGGCCCTCTACCACGATGACCTCTCGGATGCTTCTCATAGCTTCCTTCCTTACGCTTTATAGTAAGTATACACTTTCGCCACGGCGACATGTGTTTTTGCTTCCTTCAGCAGGGGGACCTTTAGCTCCGGATCTTGCTGCCGGATCACTTCTGCCGTATCGCTGATGATCTGCCCCGGAGAAGCATCCGCTATAGGGCGCAGATATTTGTAGCCTGCCGCATAATACAGTTTTGCGCGGACGGCCCTGACTCCCGGCAACAAATACAATTCCCGGAAGGAATCCCGTTCTTCCTCACTGCCGCTGATTTTATCGGCTTCTCTCATCTTTTGCGGCGGCACGTCATACATGACCAGAAAATTTCTGAACAAACGGACCATTTCCAGATTGGGCAATCCTATTTTGAGTAAGCTCTCATCCGGCAGACCGGCGCATTCATCCCTTGACAAGCAGCCGTTTTGCTGAAGGCCGTGGATAAGTGCCGTTTTATAGGGTATCAAGGCGTGATATCTTTGTAAAATGCAGTCTTCCTGTAGAAGTATCTCCATCGCGTCGATTTTGTAGTTCATTTGCAGTGCCGTCCCCTTTTCTCAAAGCTGCGCTCCCTGGGCCAGCTCCATCAGCAGCAGCTTCAGCTCGTCCGCCCCGTCCACGCCGCCTACGCTCTTAATGCGCAGGTCCACCTCGCAGCACCGGCGTACCGCCATGGCGCACCAGGCCCGGCTCACCCGGCCGGCGCTCTCCAGCAGCAGGCGGGCGGGGTAGTCCGAGCGCATGCTCCACTGCTCCATCAGCCAGAATTTGTCCCGGCCTGTGTCCAGGGCGATGCGGGCGGTGAGGAGCTTGCGCAGCTCCTTGCCCAGCAGGGCCAGCAGCAGGAAGGGCTCCTCCTGCAATTGCAGCAGGGAGCCCAGCACCTCCGCCGCCCGGTCAAAATTTCCCCGGGAGACGGCGCCGGCCAATTCAAACACCTGGGCCTCCAGCACTGGGGCGGCCACCGCGTCGATGTCCGCCGGGGTGATTCGCTCGGCCCGGGCGTAGGCGGAAATCTTCTCAATTTCCGGGATAAGGCCGTTCATCAGGCTGCCGCAGGTAAACAGCAGGTGCTCCGCCGTGGGGGCGTCGATGGTGTGCCCCGCGGCCTTGAACCGGCGGGAGACCCATTTGAGCAGCTCGCTCCGGCTCTGCTCGGTGAACTTCACCGCCTGGGCGTATTGCTCCAGAGCGGCATAGAGCTTCTTATAGGTCTTGTTGGGCTTGTATTCGATCTGGTCGTAGACCAGCACCAGACAGCAGTGGGGCGGGAAGTCCTCCAGCAGGGTGATGAGGGCGTTTCGCTGCTCCTCTCCCAGCTTGTAGACATCGTAGTCCGTCACCTGCACCAGGGTCCGCTCCGCCAGCATGGGCAGGGGCTCCGCCGCCTCCGCCAGGGCCTGGACGGTGAGCCCCTTGCCCTCCAGCCGGTGGAAATTGAACGCCTCGCTCCCGGCGGGGAGCAGCGTCTGCCGCAGCTGGGCCAGGTAGAACTCCCGCAGGTAGCTCTCCTCCCCGTGGAAGAGGTAGACCGTCCCCAGGGTGCCGGCGGCCAGATCCGAGCGGAATTTCTCATAGCCGGCATCGGCTTTCTTTTTTACTGCCATGAACTTGCTCCTTCCCATACCCGGATCAGAATGTTTCCCTGCCGGTCCGTGCGGTAGACGGCCAGGCCCCGGGCCTCCAGACGCGCCAGCGTCTCCGGGGCGGGGTGGCCGAAAGTGTTGCCTGCCCCTGCGCTGATGACGGCTACCTCCGGCGTCACTGCGGAGAGCAATTCCTCGGAGGTAGAATATTTGCTGCCGTGGTGGCCCGCCAGCAGCACCTCAATGTCCGGCAGAGGGTAGGCCGTGGTTAGAAGACGCTCCGTAGCGGCACCCATGTCGCCGGTAACCAGCAGGTCGAATTCCCCGCTGCTGCACAGAACGGCCAGCCCCTCCTCATTGGCGCTCCCCGCCGACAGGGGCGGATATACCGTCAGTTGGGCGCAGCCCAGAGGCAGCGTCAGAATCTCCTGGGCGTATTGTACCGGTATGCCGCAGTCCTCCGCCAAGTCCAGCACCTCCCGCTGGAGGTCCCCCTGGTCCTCGCTGTCCAGCAGCTGCGGCAGGAGGAGGGCGTCCACTTCCACCCGGGCCAGCAGCGAGTCCAGCCCGCCGGCATGATCCCGGTGGTAGTGTGTCAGAATGGCCAGATCCAGCCGGTCCCAGCCGTAGGTATCCATAGTACTGGCTACGGCGCTGCCGGCATCGCCGCTCAAGCTGCCGCAGTCCACCAGAGCGGTAACATCTCCGGCGTGGAGCAGGGTGGCCGCGCCCTGGCCCACATCCACCGCCACTATTGTCAGCTGGCTGCCGCGCAGGCTCAGCGGTGGCAGGGCCTTGGCCGCCATAAGGCACACCGCCGCCAGCACCCCGGCAAAGAGGTATTTCCGCCGCCTGTCCCTGGACAGGGCGCAAATGGCCAGGAAGGTGTAGACCAGGACCATCCACAGGACCACGGCCGGCCCCGTGAAGCGCACGCCATGGCCCGGCAGCTCCGCAGTGAACGCCGCCGCGCCCAGCACGTACCGGGCGAGCAGGTCCGGCGCCGCAGCCAAAACGGCCAGAGCGGGGCAGAGGAGAGAGCCTGCCGTCACCAACAGGGCGCAGGCGAAGAGAACCGGGGCCATCCACAGCACCAGGAGGTTGGAAAGTGGGGAGGCCAGGGAAAGATAGCCAAAGTACACCGCGCTGAGCGGTGCAGTCAACACCATGACGCCCAGGCTGGCGGAGATGGTGGCCGCCAGGAAATTCCAAATGCATCCCAGGACCCGGCCCAGCCTGGGGCGGCGCTCACGGAAGACGGCGAAGATCCTGGGAGCGATCAGCAGCAGTCCTGCCACGGCGGCGAAGGATAGCTGCAAGCTCACCGATGCGATGGCAAAAGGGTTCGCCAGCAGGATCACCAGCAGCGCCCCGGCCAGGGATGTGGGCGGGTCCCCCTCCCGGCCCGCCAGCGGGGCCAAGAGGGCAAAACCCACCATCACGCAGGCGCGGACCACCGAGGGCGTACACCCCGCCAGACACATATAGACCAGCAGCACCGGGTAACCCAGCAGGGCCGTTAACCGCTGCCGCCGGAGGACCAGCGCGCCCAGCAGGGCAATCAGAAATCCACAGTGGAGGCCGGAGACGGCCACAATATGGCTCAGGCCGGACTCCGACAGGACGTGTTCACTCCGGGCGTCCAGGCTGCCGCGCTCCCCGGTGAGCAGGGCGGTGATGAGACCTGCCGTAGGCTGCTCATAGAGGGCGGCGGACGCGTCACGCAGGCCCTTGGCCATCCGCTGGGGCAGGAACCGGAGGCTCCCGGCCGTCCCGGGCTCCACCAATGCCTCGCCCCTGGCGTACAGCCGCAGAAAAATACCCTGGGAGGTGTAGTAGGTGCTCTCCCCACCGGCCAGCGCCGCCGCGCTGTAGTATTTGGCCTCCGTAACCACCCGGTTTCCCGGCTCCAGAGACAGCAGATTGCTGGTTCCATAGAGCAGGGCACGGCCCCGCAGACCCCGGTCCAACACGCGGACCGGGCAGCGGACGCCGAAGTCCGATGCCTCCGGGTAGTCCAGTATTTCCACCGTCACCAGCTCAACCGTTCCCACCAGCTCCTCCGCTGGCTCCAGGTACAGCGCGGCGTAGCCCGAGAACCACAGTACCCCCGCCGCCAGGCCCACCGATGCGATGCGCAGTACCCGGCGGCGGCGTCCCGTCAGCAGAAAGGAGGCCCCAAGGCCGGTCAGCAGCAGCGCCGCAGCGGTCCAGGCCAGCAGGCTCCCCGGCAGCAGGTACTGGCATAGCAGCGTCCCCGCGCCGAAGGGCAGGGAGAAAAGCAGCAGCTTCCGCATGGCGCTATCGGACCGGGTCCCGCCGGTCGGTGCGGCCCAAAATATAGTCGGTGCTGGTCTGGTAGAGGTCCGCCAGCTTCATCAGCGCCCAAACCGGGATCTCCCGCTCCCCCAGCTCGTAGCGGCGGTAGACGCTGCGGGTCATGAAAAGAAGCTCCGCCACCTGCTGCTGGGTTTTGTCGCTGTCCTCCCGCAAATCGCGGATTCTCTGAAACTTCAACACGATCACCTCCACAGAATGATACCATTTGGCGTCATCCTGCGGCAAAAATAATACCATACGGGGTCATTTCGTGCATCCCCTGGCCGCGCCGCATAGGATGGCCGGGGAGGGATGCCCATGGATCCCAGGGAGCTGACGGTGCTGGTAACGGCGGTGGCCAATGCGCTCTACGGATGCCTGTCTCCGCTGGAGCTGGGGGTGCTGGCGGCGGTGTTCACCCAGCTGGGCGATACCCTGGAAACGCTGGCCGCCCAGAAGGAGCGGCTGGAGCAGGGGAGCTGCGGCGGGGCACACTGAAGGCGCCGTAACGCGGCGGTGCGTGACAAGAGGTCCGGCGGATCATCCGCCGGACCTCTTGCAAATCCCCCCCTGGGAACTGGGCCGGGAGGGGGGCATTAAATTCGGACTCTAGTCAAGATAGATGCCAAAAATCATATCATCAGAACAAGTCTCGATGGGAGGCTCAAGGCTCATCGGGTCGACGCAGCTGTAGGCGGTGCATCTTGCGGGGACGGCCTCAATTTTACCATGTCCACAGTTGGCGCAGGTGTATTGATAGTTGTGGGTATGGTTGGAATAAGGGCCGCTGTGGTTGGAACCAACATATTTCGGATTACTGTAGTAGTTATGCGACTCTGAAGAACTCGTGCTGCTGAGTTCTTCAGCCTGATCGCAAGTGCGGCAGAGAAGGTAGCGTGTCTCATTCCTGTAATGCCCGGAGTCACCATTTGAAATATAAGTATTGCGAGCATTAACGGTCTTGGTGTGACTGCAGGTGAGTTTGTCCACGAAGACTAATTCAGATCCAATAACCTCTGCCAGGAAAGATTCAGCAGAATCGTTGAGAAGAGCTTCTATGTAGGCAGGCACTTCCACCTCTTCCGACACCTCATCTCCGGGGGCAGGTGGTTCCACCTCTCCCACCACCTCGTCTGCGGAGGCGGGTGCCGCCAGAAGCCCGACGGCGAAAAGGGTGAGCAGCAGCAGGGACAGGGTTTTGCGGGGGATTCTCTTCATTAGATAATCTCCTTTCACGTCCTTCCGGTCACTTTTCATCCGGACCGAGACCGGACTTCGGCCCTGGGCGGCTGTCATGCGGCGCCTCACCACAGCCGCCGGATGCCTCATGGCAAATTTAGGTTACCCGACTTCTGCCACCCATATTCTACTACTGCTGCGCTAAAACGTCAAGCGGGCGATTCCCTATCCCCACACGGAGAAGGGCATACGCTCCGCCTCTTCCTTGTCCCGGACGTTCTGCTGCTCCTGGGGGTCGGCCTTGGCGGCGGTGGTGGTGCGGGTTTCGCCGCCGGAGATGTAGACCTTGCCGCACTCCGGGCAGATGTCTGAGTGAAGGGTCACGCTCTGACTGACCACCCGGCGGTCCTCCCGCTCTGCCTTGGCCTGCTCCCGGACCACGTGCTCGTTCTCGTGGCCCCGGACGGCTGCGGCGGCCATGTCCGGGTCGACCCGGGTGGGGGTCTGGAAGGAGACGCCCATGTCGTCGGAGCCGTCCTGGTACTTGCGCTTCTCGCAGGTTTCGCAGCGGCCCTCCTCCAGGGCCTCCTGGGCGGCGGCGGCGCCTACGTTGCCCGCCGGGCCGGACTTGCCGGTCCCGGAGAGGGACTGGGGCTGGTTGGAATCCCCGTCATAGGGCCGGATGCGCATACGCACCGCCATCTCCGCCGGATCGGCCCCCGAACGCAGGGGGAGGCCCAGGCTGGCGGGCTGGGCTCTGTCGGCGGCAACAGGGGAGACAGGCGGCACCGGCTGGACCGGCGTCTCCGGAGAGGCGGCACGCTGGGCGGTCCAGGCGCCGCCGGCAGTCCGGGCGCCCTGGATCTGGGGGGCCTCCTGGGCCTGCTGGGGACGCTGGACGGCCTGGGCGCGATAGGCTGTATAGGGGGAATAATAGGAATAAGCGGCTGTGATGCTGCCAATCATGGTCCTCCACCTCTTATTATATTAGAATAAGGTTTCGCTATGTAGCGGGCAGGTCAGCGGTTGTTGCGGCGGCGGCGCTCCTCCTGGAAGACAAAGTTGCGCAGCTGGTTTTCGTAGCGGTTTTGCAGGTTGACAAACCGGCAGCCGTAGCCGTACAGGGGCTGGCTAGGGCGCTCGGTAACGTCGTCCACCCGGAGGATTTGGGCTGTCAAGGGGATGGAGCCGCCGGCCTCCCGGAAGTCGAAGCGGACCATGCGCTGCTCCGGCAGCACCAGATCTGTAGAGAAGTAGACGCCGCCGGCACTGATATTCTTGATGACGGCAGGCCAGCCGGAGGCGGGGACGTAGACGCTGTCGCCGGGCATGTGGGTGACGTGGAGCATCACCTTGACCTCCACAGGAACTTTTACGTCCTCCCGGCGCTGCTCCTGGGAGAGCTTCTCCAGAATGTCACAGCGGACGGACTGCTTCTGGTCCGGCAGGGGCAGAGGGGAAGACAGGGTGCACCGGCAGGTCAGCTTGCCCAGGGACGGGTCATAAAAGGTAACCTGACAGGTCCCCAGCTCCTGGCAGTTCAAACTCCGGGGGATGGTCAGCAGAATGCCGCCCATAGGGCCGCTGGACACGCCCGCCACACACAGCAGACCGCCGGCCAGGTCAAAGATCTCCGCTTTTTTGCATTCTTTCAAAATCTCCATGCCGCTCTCCTCGCCTGTTCCGCGCCCAGGGGGCGCCGTTTTCTGATTTCTTCATTATATCGGAAAACCGCGCTGCTTGCAATAAGGTTTTCGGAAATCTTCCGGGATTTTTCCCGGCCGGCGCCGGCGGCTAAGCCGCGTTCCCGGGTTTTTCTAAAAAATTTCCGGGGCTGAAGTTATTTTTTTCATTTGCGGTCCGATAGAAATAGTACGAAGACAGCGGATAAAAACCGCGAGACACCATCGGCCGGCCTGCCGGCGCGATACAGTCGGGAGGTTCACATATGTTAATTATTGGTACAGAGGGCTACCTGCCCGTTCAAAAAAAGGCTGCCCGTCCCGCTGGCGTTTCCGGAGGGGCCAGACCGGACAAGGCCAGCGCCCGTTTCGACAGCTGCTCCCTCTCCCCTGCGGAGGACCAGAGCCACAGCTTCCGGGAGGCGGTGTCCACCCTTTCCCGCCAGGTGCGCACTGCTACCACCACCGGCAGGATTCAGGAGCTGCGCAGCCAGGTCCGCTCTGGTGAGTACCAGATCTCCCCACGGGAGGTGGCGGCCCGGATGCTTCTGATAGAGGAGGGCGAGTAATGGCGGCCTGGCAGGACTATCTGAAGCTGTTGGGCGAGCTGGGCCGGACGGTCGGCCAGCTGGCGGCCATTGAGCAGGAGAAGACCGGGGCCGTCAGCCGGGGCGATGTCAGCGGCGTGGACGAGTGCATGAAGCGGGAACAGGCTCTGAGCATGTCCCTGCGGGGCATGGACCAGCGGCGGGAGAAGCTGTTGGATCAGCTGGGCCTGAAGGACGTTCCGCTGCGGGAGGTGGCGGACTATGCCCCCGAGGAGCTGATTATGGACGTGAAGACCGCCGCCGAGGCGGTGCGCAGCCAGTACGCCCTCTTTCAGGCCGCCTCCCAGGTGGCCCGGGATACGTTAGAGTGCCACCTGCGGGCCATTGAGAAGGCCCAGGCCGGCGCGGACGGCGTGGCGCCGCCCCAGGAGGACCATCCGCCCCAGGCAGACTTCCGGATCTAGCGCCGGAGGGCGGGGCGGTTTGAGAAGATAGATTTTTTAAGATAAAAGGAGAAAGCGAACCATGGGAGTTCAGATGGGTACCTTCGGCTCGTTTACCACTGCGCGGCTGGCGATCTACGCCTCCCAGTCGTCCTTGAACGTGACCGGAAATAATATTGCCAATATCAACACCAAGGGATATACCCGCCAGCGGATGGACCTGGTGAGCCTCTATCCCTCCGGCGAGGCCCGCTATTCCAATAACTACAACCTCAGCATCGGCTACGGCGTGCTCTGCGACAGCGTCTCCCAGCTGCGGGACCCCTTCCTGGATATCCGCTACCGCAACGAGAACGCCAGCCTGGGGGCCTATGAGGCCAAGCTCAACGGCCTGCGCCAGCTGGCCCACAAGCTGGACGAGGTGGGCAAGGGCGACCAGGGTTTCGGCGTTATTGAGGACCAGCTGGCCGACTTTGTCCAGAAGCTGCAGAGCTGGAACAACCTCACCAGCGTCACCGAGTATGACGACCTGGTCAGAGGGTCTGCTGACGAGCTGTGCAAGCTCTTCAATACCACCGCCCAGGGCCTCCAGGAAGTTTACGACAACGAGGTGAAGTACCTGGAGCAGAACGTTGCCAAGGCCAACAGCCTGCTGACCCAGATCCGCAACCTCAACGAGCAGATCCGCGCCCACAATATCTACGGCGACAGCGCCCTGGAGCTTAAGGACGCCCGGAACGTGGCCATTGACGAGCTCAGCTCCCTGATAAAGATTGATGTCACCTACTCCATGGAGAAGATCGACCAGTTCACCGAGGTGGAGAAGCTGACCATCACCCTCCCCGGCACCAAGGACCCCGCCATCAGCAAGGCGGACGCCCAGACCCAGGCGCTGGCGGATAATCTGGCAAATCTGAAAGATCCGGCGGCCTATGAGGCGGCCACGGACGAGGATAAGCTCAAGATCCTGGCCGACCCGAACAGCTATAAGAGCGAGGGCTATCCCAAGAAGCTGGAGGACTATAACTACAGCAGCAACTTCGGCAAGCCCATCAAGCTCATTGACGGCATCTACGGAAGTCAGATCAACATTAAGAAGATCTACAAGGAGAACCCCAACTACCAGGGCCGGTACATGATCGATGACAACCACTATACGGACGACGTGACCCAGGCCGGTCTGGTGGATGACGGAAACGGGAACAAGATTCCCCGGGAGAACCCCAACTACGGCAAGCAGTTCCTGGATGAGGCCGGAAATCCCACCGACGTGAATACCGGGCGGCTGAACCCCGCCTTTGGCAAGTATCTGGATTCCTATGGGGAGCCCACCGATGACATCGAAAAGGCGGACTTTGAATACGACGACAAGTTCCTGATGGACGTGGCCCCCCTGGTTGACAAGCGGGGCAAATTCATGCGGGACCCCAAATATGGCGTGCAGCTGACGGAGACCATTGACCTGAAGGACAACGACCTCTTCGGCGCCATCCAGTCCATGCGGGAGCTTTTGACGGAGGAGGGCGAGTTCTCCAGCGACTTTGAGCTGGGCCGGGATCTGGATAAAATTCTGGACGAGGCCGAGCGCTTCCGGGCAGAGCTGATCGCCGACCCCAATGCCAGCACCAAGCGGGGCATCCCCTACTACATGAAAGCCCTGGACAATCTGGCCAAACAGTTTGCCCGGGAGGTCAACAAGATTAACCAGCCCAATCAGTACGCCAACAAGCTGGATGCCAATAACCGCCCCATCTTTGCGGGGGAGCTGGACCTGAGCATGATCTACCAGACCTACCAGCCCAAAAACGGCGAGGTGGCGGACTACAGCCGGATGTATAAGACGGGCAAGAGCGCCGATCCCACAGATACCAACGACTATTTCCTGGACGCAGACGGCAATATCATCACGGACAATAACGGTGTCGGCATCACTCCTGATGCGGTTAAATACGCCAGCCTGGACCCGAAAACGCTGCATGCGGATTTCGCCAAACTGGGTCCGGCGGATTTGGACCTTACCGGTGCTGCCGATCCCGCCAATCCTACGGAGGCCGAGCT
>ERZ779629.944-NODE-944-length-10639-cov-5.363946_pt1 | contig 10639 bp, 12 predicted proteins | sample MGYA00514192_ERZ779629 | MGnify/ENA primary metagenome ERZ779629 (study PRJEB29562, sample SAMEA4376709) | mouse gut metagenome | isolation source: Cecum | study: EMG produced TPA metagenomics assembly of the A DSS colitis mouse model was used to assess the... | reverse complement strand
GGGTCTGGGCGCAAAAATCTTCCCCCACGCCATTCCCAAGCAGCCCATCTTCGATCTCATCCAAAAGCGAGGAAATATCCCTGAGCACGATATGTACAACACCTTCAACATGGGCCTGGGCATGGTCCTTGCGGTGCCCCCAGCCCAGGTGGAGCGGGCGCTGGAGCTGTTGGCGGCGGCGGGCGAAAAAGATGCTGCTTGTGTGGGCTTTGTCACCAAGGATCCCCGCGGCGTGACCTTTGAAAACGCATGAGCAGGGCCAAGATCGCGGTGTTTGTCTCCGGCGGCGGGACAAATCTTCAGGCTCTTATTGACGCCCGGAAGAGCGGCGCGCTTCACAGCGGCGAGATCGCTCTGGTGCTCTCCAGCAGCCCCAACGCCTACGCCCTGGAGCGGGCTGCCAAGGCGGGCATTCCCTCGGTGGTCTGCTCCCGCAAGGCCCTGGGCTCTCAGGAGGCGTTTGAGGCCGCCATCTCCCAAGCCCTTGCCGACCATGGCATCCAGATCATTGTCCTGGCTGGCTTTATGAGCATTTTAAGCGAGGACTTCACCCGCCGCTGGCCCCGGCGCATTTTAAACGTCCACCCCTCTCTCATTCCCTCCTTCTGCGGCAAGGGAATGTACGGCTTAAAGGTCCACGAGGCCGCGCTGGCCAAGGGGGTCAAGGTCACCGGCGCCACTGTCCACTTTGTCAACGAGATCCCTGACGGCGGCGAGATCGTCCTGCAAAGGGCGGTGGACGTTCTCCCCGGCGACACCCCTGAGATCTTACAAAGGCGCGTGATGGAGCAGGCGGAGTGGGTACTGCTGCCCCAGGCCACCGAGCTTCTCTGCGCTGAACTCATCAAAGGAGAGAATTGAGCGATGAAACAAGACTTCTGCCAGCTGCTTCAGAGCAATCCCTACCCCGGCCGGGGCATCCTGCTGGGCCGCACCCCCGACGGCAAAAAGACCGTGCTCACCTACTTCATCATGGGCCGCAGTGAGAACAGCCGCAACCGGATCTTTGAGGCCACCGCCGACGGCATCCGCACCAAGGCCTTCGACGAGAGCAAGATGGTGGATCCCTCCCTTATCATCTACAGCCCCGTTCGAGTCCATGGCAAGGTCACCATCGTCACCAACGGCGACCAGACCGACACCATCTACGACGCTCTCGCAGACGGCCACTGTTACCGCCACGCCCTCAAGACCCGCACCTTTGAGCCGGACGGCCCCAACTTCACCCCCCGCATTTCCGGGGTCATCACCCCCGCCGGGACGTATAACCTCTCCATTTTGAAGACCATGGACAACGACGATTCCACCTGCCAGCGGTTCTTCTATGAGTACGACGCCCCCAAGGCAGGGGTCGGCCACTTCATCTCCACCTACCAGGGGGACGGCACCCCCCTCCCCTCCTTCCACGGCGAGCCGATCGCTGTCGAGGTGGACTGCAACGAGCCCCAGCCCTGGGCGAACAAGGTCTGGGTAGCTTTGAACGAGGACAACAAGGTCTCCCTCTTTGTCCGCTTCCTGGACCTGGAGACGTTGGAAACTGAAGACGTGATCGTGAACAAACATCAGTAAACGGAGGATAGTATGAAGGAATTAGAGCTGAAGTACGGCTGTAACCCCAACCAGAAGCCCGCCCGCATCTTCATGGAGGGCGGTGAACTTCCCCTTGAGGTACTCAACGGCAAGCCCGGCTACATCAACTTTATGGATGCGCTGAACTCCTGGCAGCTGGTCAAGGCCCTCAAGGCCGCCACCGGCCTGCCCTCCGCCGCCTCCTTCAAGCACGTCTCCCCCGCCGGCGCGGCCCTGGGTCTGCCCCTCAGCGGCACCGAGCGGCAGATGTATCTGGCTCCCGAAGGCGACCTCTCCCCCATCGCCTGCGCCTACATCCGCGCCCGGGGCGCGGACCGGCTGTGCTCCTTTGGCGACTGGGCGGCTTTGAGCGACACCTGCGATGCCGATACCGCCCGCTTCCTGGCCTTGGAGGTGTCCGACGGCGTGATCGCCCCCGACTATACCCCCGAAGCCCTGGAGATCCTGAAAACCAAGCGCAAGGGCGGCTATAATGTAGTGAAGATCGACCCCGCCTACACCCCCGCCCCCGTAGAGCGCCGCCATATTTTCGGCATCACCTTTGAGCAGGGCTACAACGACCTGCGCATCGACGAGGCCATGCTGGAGAACCTGGTCACCAAGAACAAGGACCTTCCACAACAAGCCAAGCACGATATGCTTCTCGCCCTGATCACGCTGAAATACACCCAGTCCAACTCCGTTTGCTATGTGAAGGACGGTATGACCATCGGCGTGGGAGCAGGCCAGCAGAGCCGCATCCACTGCACCCGTCTGGCTGGCAATAAGGCGGATATTTGGTGGCTGCGTCAGCACCCCTATGTCTTGGAGCTGCCCTTTGTCAGCGGAATTCGCCGCCCCGACCGGGACAACGCCATCGACCAGTATATCGCAGACTCCTCCTTCTTCACCCACAGCGATGCCTGGCAGAGCGTCTTTACCGCCTGTCCCAAGCCCCTGACCGCCGACGATAAGGCCGCCTGGACCGCCAAGTTGGAGGGCGTCACCCTTGGCTCTGATGCCTTCTTCCCCTTCGGGGACAACGTAGAACGGGCCTATCAGTCCGGCGTGCAGTACATCGCCCAGCCCGGCGGCTCCATCCGGGACGACCAGGTCATTGAGACCGCCGACAAATATGGCATGGTCATGGCCTTTACAGACATGCGTCTGTTCCATCACTAAAGCAAAAGGACCTTCTCCGCTGATAAGGAGGCTTTTATGACAGGGCAAGCACGTTTGGCCGCCTTTGAGCGGATGCTGGCGGACGTTCAACAAAACTACACAGAGCTCATCGCTCGCCTGGAACGGCTGAAGGAGGAGGGCAAAACCAAATCTGCCACCTTTCGACAATATCTGGGCAACAAAATGACCTGCCAGTATGTTCTCTCCCTCTACCGGGACTATGGCCTACTGGAAGAAAATGACACGGAGGTCTCCTGACATGAAAGTTTTAGTCGTGGGCAGCGGCGGCCGCGAGCACTCCATTTGCTGGAAGCTGTCCCAAAGCCCCAAGGTCACCGCGCTCTACTGCGCTCCCGGCAACGGCGGCATCGCCCAGGTGGCCACCTGCGTCCCCATCAAAGCCACCGACGTGGACGCCATGGTGACCTGGGCCAAGGAGCAGGCCGTGGACCTGGTGATGGTAGCCCCTGACGACCCCCTGGCCCTGGGCATGGTAGACGCGCTGGAGGCAGAGGGCATCCCCGCCTTTGGCCCCCGGAAAAACGCCGCCATCATCGAGGCTAGCAAAGCGTTTTCCAAAGAGCTCATGAAGAAATACCACATCCCCACTGCCAAGTATGAAACCTTTACAGACATGGACGCCGCCTTAGCCTATCTTGACGCTCAGGGCGCGCCCATCGTGGTCAAGGCGGACGGTCTGGCCCTGGGCAAGGGCGTGATTGTAGCCCAAACCGTGGCGGAGGCCAAGACCGCCGTTCGGGACATGATGGAGGGTGGCAAATTCGGCGCCTCGGGCGCTACGGTGGTCATCGAGGAATGCATGACAGGCCCCGAGGTCACCGTTTTGGCCTTCTGCGATGGGGAGCACATTGTCCCCATGCCCTCCAGCCAGGACCACAAGCGGGCCTTTGACGGCAACCGCGGCCCCAACACCGGCGGCATGGGCGCCATCTCCCCCTCCCCCAACTACACCCCCGCCCTGGCCCGGCGGTGCATAGATGAGATCTTCCTCCCCACCGTCGCCGCATTGAAGGCGGAGGGGCGGCCCTTCCGAGGGGTCCTCTACTTCGGCCTGATGCTCACCCCAGACGGACCCAAGGTGGTAGAGTATAACGCCCGTTTTGGCGACCCGGAGTGCCAGGCAGTGCTCTCCCTGCTGGAAAGCGATCTGCTGGACATCCTCCTGGCCTGCCGAAACGGCACGTTGGATTCCTTGGACATCCGCTGGCGCGATGAGGCCGCCTGCTGCCTGGTGCTGGCATCCGGTGGCTATCCCCTGTCCTATCAAAAGGGCTTCCCCATCACCGGATTGGACGAGGCGGGAAAGACCGCCGTTGTTTTCCACGCGGGCACGGCCCAAAAGGACGGCCAGACTGTCACCGCGGGTGGCCGCGTTCTGGGGGTCACCGCCACGGGCGGCGAGCTGAACGCTGCCATCGACGCTGCCTATGCCGCCGCAAGCCAGATCCACTTTCAGGACATGCACTTTCGCACCGACATCGGTCGGAGCTGACCGCGCGGTTTTCTCCGTCTGGCTCTATCCGACGAGAGGACCCATTTCCTGCACCGGCAGCGGGGCCATGACCAATAAGCGTCTGTGTGATTGGGGTCGGCTCAACCGGCGATGATATCCATGTCGAACTGGTGGTGGAGAGCGGCAGGATCATCAACACCCAGGCCGCGGACGCGGAGAACCCCTTGGGAGCCATCAGCAGCGTGGGCTATGTCACCCTCTGGGGCGGAGAGGTTTCCGGCCCCTACGGAGTGTGGCTCCACTACAATAGGTCCGTCTCCAACAAGGCCATGCTCACCCTGGTGGGCACGCCCAAGGTCAAGGGCTCCCTTGCGGACATCTGCCTTTGGGACAACGAAGACACGGTGAACACCATTCCCTTCCTCGATGCGACGGGCTACACCGGGGAGGCGCTGGAGATTGAGTGGAGGTCCCCACCCGGCGCCGGGAGGTGGCCCGGCTGCTGATGGAGTATCATCAAGACGAAAAGTAAGATCCAATTCAAAAGCCGGAGCGGTGAGATCACCGCTCCGGCTTTTTATATTGTGGGAATTTTTACTCCGCCTTGGCCTCGTTGGACAAGGGGATGAGGTTCACATAGCTGTTCCCTTCTCCGAACACCACAGGGGAACCGTCGGCAAGAGCGTAGGTGATGGGGCTGTTCAGGTCCTTTTTCTCCCAGGCGATCTCCACCATCTTGCCGCCGCAGGCAAACCAGCCGTCGCCCTTGTAGCCGCTCAGGTCCACACGCAGGCGGCCGTAGTCGTCGATTGTCTTGCAGTTGACCCGGATGGTCACCACGTTGGTCACCGCCACCTGCTCACCGTTGTTGCCGTCTACCAGGGGCTGGCCGTATTCCTCCACCAGGTACTTCCCTGTTTCCTCGTCATAGATGAAAATCCCCGTCTTGACCTTGGAGAAGGGCACCCGAATGACTTTGGCGTCCACACCACCGTCAGGCGTTCCGTCCTCCGTGAAGGTATAGGGCAAGGAAAAGTCCTCGCTGTGCTCCTTTCGGAAGGAATACGTGGGAAAATTCTCCATAATAGCGGCCCCGGAGGTGAGCACGCTGTGCTCATAGCCATTGTTCTTCAGCCGTCCCGGATCACGCCAGAAGATCTTGCTGTAGTCGGTAGTGCGGACGCAGTCCAGCGCCGTCACGTTCCACTTCACGATGTCGGCGTAGGCCTCTTCACTGCCGCCGGCATGGAGATAGATCGCGTCCAACCCCAGGGCCAGCTCTAAGTAATAGGGACGGGAGGAACGGACCGAGCCCACCTCCCCCACGCCGTCCATGGACTGGTACACCCCCAGCATCCGGGTGATGCCGCCCTCGGCCAGCGCCTCATAGATGATGTCCGCCTGGGAGTTCCCCTGCTGGGGCAATGCCTTGCGGATGTTGTTGAGCATCACCGCCACGGGCCGCTGGGTGGCGTTGGAACCCTCGGGAAGGGGCAGACCGGTGAGCGGATTGATCTCGCTGCCCAAAACAGGCGCGCTAGGTGCGGGACTCTCGCTGGGAGGGAATGTTACATCTGCGCTCTCACTGGGCGATGGCGATGGCTCCGGCGTCACAGTCCCTTCCTTCGGCCCACAGCCCGCCAGCATCAACACAAACGCCAGGACCAACGCCCACGCGCGATACTTTTTCCTCATTGGTGACCACCCCTTTGCTATGCTGTCTTCTATGATACACGCTCCAGGGGGTTGTGTCAAGAAAAGGGACGGCGTAAAACCGTGAAAAATCTTCCCCTTAGATGACCTTCAGCATCTTCAGCACCGCTAGCACGGCGATCACCAAAACCACCAGGGAAACGGCCAGGGGTACATAGCTGAACCTGCGCGCTTCCCCGTCGCCCTGGGTCTTGCTGGGCGCCACCAGGCCGATCTTCCGCAGGGCCTTGGACACCGGCGGATAGAGGATCATCAGCAGCGCAGCGTTCAGCGCCCCCTTCACCAGGTTGAACACCGCGATTATGGGCATCAGCTCCACCACCGACGCCCGGGGCATCCCAAAGTACATGGGGGTGACGATGTAGTTGAACACGATCATCCCCAGCAGGCGGAACACCACGCCCACGCAAAGGCCGATCACCGCGCCGGAGGTCTTACCTTTGTGACGGTAGATGATCACCGCCGGGCAGATGAGCAAGACTGTGGACAGCACGTTCATCACAAAGCCGTACCACCCGGTGGTACTGAGGGTGATGGCCTCGATAAACGCCTCCACCACGATCATCATCACCGCCGCCGCGGGCCCAAAGAGGAATCCGCCGATGCCGATGACGGCGTCGATAACGTCCAGGCTCAGAAAGCCGCCTACCTTGGGGATGAATAGCTTGCACACCGCCATGGCGGCGTAGGCCAGAGCCACCAGCATAGACATAGTGGTCAAGGTGCGGACGTCGAACAGGGTGTAACGGTCGGGCTTGGAGGAAAACTTGCGCGGCTCGAAATCGGACATAACAAACAGCTCCTTTGAAAAAAGTAACACCTGAAAGACTATGTCCTTCAGGTGTTACACAAAAAAGCCACACTTTCGCGCAACACATCTTCTTCCATCCAGACTGTAACTGTCGGTCCCGGAGTTTCACCGGGTCAACCCAAAGGCTCGCGGACTATACCGCCGGTGGGGACTTGCACCCCGCCCTGAAGACACGCTGTTCAGTTGTTCTGCCAATAATTATAGCACGCTGTTTTAAAAATGCAAGATGGAATTTTCCTTACAGGCTCTGGGCCTTCTCCCGGAGGAATCTCTTGAGCCACTCCCCTGTCTCGGGATGCTCCAGAGAGAAATCGATGGTGGCCTCCAAAAATCCCTTGAGGTTGCCGGTGTCGTACCGCTTTCCCTCAAAATCCACCGCCACCATTTCCTCCTGCTTGCACAGCTGGCCCAAGCCGTCGGTGAGCTGGATCTCGCCCCCGTAGCCTGGCTTCAGGTTCTCCAGAATGTCAAAGATACCGGAGGTCAGCACATACCGGCCCAAAATGGCGTAGTTGGAAAAGATTTGCTCCAAACGGGGCTTTTCCACCACGTCGGACACGCGGAACACCCGCTCCTCCAGCGGCTCCACCTTCACCGAGCAATATTTGCTGATGGCCGCCGTGGCCACCTGCTGAACCCCCACCGTGGAGGCGTTATACCGCTCTGCCACCTCGATCAGCTGGGCGGTCACCGGCTTCTCCGCGCGCATGATGTCGTCGCCCAGCAGCACGGCGAAGGGCTCGTCTCCCACAAAGCGCTTGGCCCGCCAAATGGCGTGGCCCAGGCCCCGGGTCTCCTTCTGACGCACATAGAAGATGTTGGCCAGATCGGCGGCGCGGCGCACCTCCGCCAGCTCCCGGTCCTTCCCCGCCTGGTTGAGGCGGGTCTCCAGCTCGGGATAGTAGTCGAAGTAGTCGTCCATAGCGGACTTGGCCCGGTTGGTGACGATCAGGATATCCTCGATCCCCGCCGCCGCGGCCTCTTCAATAAGGTATTGAATGGCGGGCTTGTCCACCAGGGGCAACATCTCCTTGGGGACGGTTTTGGTTGCGGGGAGCATCCGGGTACCCAGCCCCGCGGCGGGGATCACGGCTTTACGGACCTTCATAGGAAGTCACCTCTCACTTGATCGTTCGCAGACGCTCCTGCGGGATCATGGTTTTGAAGTAGCCCACCTTGGGCAGAACGGCCAAAAGCAACAGGCCCAGGACCGCGCACACACCAAGCTCCCCTACCCCTACGCTCAGCCCATTGACCAGCCAGGCCATGGGGAAGGCGGCGGTAAACCCATTGGCCTCCGCCAATCCGATGGTAAAGCCCACCAAGACGGTATTGCAAACCACCGGGGGCAAGGGCGCGAGCCACTTAGTCTTGACCTTGCTGGTCCAGATCGCGGCAATCAGGGTCGCCGCCGAGCCCACCACAATATCCAGTGGACCGTAGGGGGAAAGCAGATTGACAATGAGACATCCCACAAACAGTCCGGGGACTGTCGCCGGAAACAGAAACGGCAGTACCGTCAATGCCTCTGCAAAGCGAAACTGGATGGGGCCAAAGGTCAGGCCAAAGATGTTGCCAAAGTATCCCATTACAGCGTAGAGCGCGGCCACCATCGCCGCCAGGGTCAGGTCTCGGACAGAGAATTTGCGCATAATAAAAACCTCCATTTTTTGTTTAGAGTACCCGCGCCGGGCACAAAGGCAAAGGTCCCTTCCCGGAGGGCAAGGCGCGTCCCCCTCCGGCGGCTCTCACTCCGCCTCTTGGACTGGGTGTGGAAACCAGTCATCAGCATTGTATCATACAAGACCCCATTTTGCAAGATAGTGTCCAAAAAGAACGGACCGGACAAAATGCCCGGTCCGTTACAGCTTCCATGTAAACAAGCGGTCCCGCCGCAGAAAATAGTAGGCCGCGCCGATCCCGTCGGCTAGCAGCCATCCAATGGGCACCGACCACCAGATTCCCACCACGCCGATGGTGGGAACTGCGGACAGGAGATACGCCAGCAGCACCCGCGTGCCCAGAGAGGCCACCGTCAGCACCACCGACATGCCTGGCTTGCCCAGGGCACGGTACAGTCCATAGAGCAGGAACAAACAGCCGATCCCGGCATAAAAGCCCCCTTCAATACGCAGGTACCGCACACCCTCCACCACGATGGCCCTCTCCCCCGGCTCAGTGAACAGGCCCATCAGCGGCCCGGCAAAGACCCAGACCAGAACGGACACCGCCATACTGAACCCAATGGCAGTCACCACCGCTCCTTTCAGTCCCTTCTCAATGCGCTCCTTTTCCCGCGCGCCGTAGTTCTGAGCGATGAAGGTGGAAAAGGCGTTGCCAAAGTCCTGCACCGGCATGTAGGCAAAGGCGTCGATCTTCACCGCCGCCGCGAAGGCCGCCATTACCGTAGGACCAAAGCTGTTCACCAGCCCCTGCACCATCAAAATGCCAAGGTTCATCACCGACTGCTGTACGCAGGTGAGCACGGAAAACCCGCCGATCTCCCTGACTCTGTGCCAGTGGAGCTTCAGCCGCCCCCGCAGCCCCCGCCAAGGCTTGGCCCACAGCATGGTGTAGGCGGCAATCCCCAGACCGGACAGGTATTGGGCGATGACCGTCGCCTCCGCGGCCCCCGCGACGCCCCGCTTTAATCCCAGCACGAACCACAAGTCCAGCGCGATATTCATCGCGGCGGAGACCCCCAAAAACACCAGGGGGATGACGGAGTTACCCACCGAGCGCAAAAAAGAGGCAAAGTAATTATAAAGGAACGTGGCCACGATCCCCCAAAAGATCACCGCCAGGTATTCCCGCATCAGCGGCCACACCTCTTCCGGCACCCGTAAAAACACCCGAATGCCGTCCAAGGCCGCAAAGGCCGCCAGGTTCAGCGTCACGGTCAACGCGCCCACCAGCGCAAAGGAGGCGCACACGCTCTCCCCCAGCGCCTCCCCGTCCTTCTGTCCATAACGGATGGAAAACACCGCCCCGCTCCCCATACAGAGCCCCAGCAAAATGGATGTCAGGAAGGCCATCAGGGTAAAGGAAGACCCCACCGCCGCCAAAGCGTTTTTGCCCAGATACTTCCCTACAATCAAAGTATCGGCAATGTTGTAGCACTGCTGCAGCAGATCCCCCGCGATCATAGGCAGGGCAAAGCGCAGCATAGAGCCCATTACCGTCCCTTTTGTCAAGTCACGGTCCATTGGTATCCTCTTCTATTTTTTCTGGTTTTGTTTGAGCATAAAGTCTACCATTTGTTCGATCAGTTCTTTTTGATTTTCGGAAAGGCTGCGAAATCGGTCCAACAAAGCACGTTCATCAACGGAGACCATGTAGGGCTGATGGGGGTCCTCTGCCAGGCCGAAAAGATAGTCTGTCGTCACCTGAAAGTATTGAGCGAACGCAATTAAAAGCTCATAAGGGACGGTACGCTTTCCGTTCAGATAATTCCCTAGGCAGTTCTCGCTCACTCCAAAATATTCGGCCAGCGTCCGGACCTTTTTGTCGCTGTCCGTTTGGATCTCCTTCATTCGCTCGTGAAGCATCATGTCGTATCACCTCACCAGCTATAATGAACGATTTGTGTGTCAATATGTTAAAACTACACAAATCGAATTTTATATATTTCATTCGACACGATTCGACTGAAAAACTAAACGTTTTGTGGTATTATCTCAAAAGAAAGGGCGCCGCCCCTTCGGACGACGCCCTTTGAAAAACCACGAAGGAGAATTACTTGTGGTCCACCTTGTACATATGCTCGATGAGCTCCAGAACCTTGTTGGAGTAGCCCATCTCGTTGTCGTACCAGGACACGACCTTCACGAAGGTGTCGGTCAGGGCGATGCCGGCCTTGGCGTCGAAGATGGAGGTGCGGGCGTCGCCCA
>ERZ779629.942-NODE-942-length-10652-cov-5.131641_pt1 | contig 10652 bp, 10 predicted proteins | sample MGYA00514192_ERZ779629 | MGnify/ENA primary metagenome ERZ779629 (study PRJEB29562, sample SAMEA4376709) | mouse gut metagenome | isolation source: Cecum | study: EMG produced TPA metagenomics assembly of the A DSS colitis mouse model was used to assess the... | reverse complement strand
TGCGTACGATTGATACTCTTTTACCGGAATATTTAGAAAATCCATTTCCCGAAGCAGCAGCTTTGAAATCACTGCCCGCTGCCACTGCCTCCCGCCTTTTTTGCCCGCCCCTTCCCAGCTATTCAGGCCTTCCTGGCTTTCCTCCGTAGTGCTGATATTTATATAACTACAAGTCCCAATATCCATCCTCCACATACAGGCTTTCCGCCTGTTCATAGGCTTCCTGCCAGGCTTCCTCTGCGGATGGATCCCGTGGGTAAAAGATTTCCTGGTGATAAATCCGCCATTCTCCTTCCAGCAAACGCTCATCCACAATTTCAACTTCATCTCCCGCATGCACGATCTGGCTGAGCCTCGCCACATTCGTAAGCTGCCCGTCTATATACTCAAACCGGTCTACATAATGTGCCGCCGCGCCGCTTCTAGAAAATCCATAAATGCACTGTTTATCCTGCCTTATGGATGGCGAATCGATCCCCATAAATTCCGGCACGTTTTTGTACAATCCGCTGTCCGGCTCATAAGTAAATAAGGAAGAATAGGATGCTGCCCCCGTGCCAAATGTGCCCTGATAGCAATAGATATCTTCCTCTCCATCAAAATTCCAATCCTCCAAAGATAAAAAATTCTGGCAGAAAACATTATCCAGCCCATAAAATGCCACTTTTTCCGCGTCCATGCAGGACGAATCGATGCATTGCAGAATATCTCCCCGGGATTTGTCCAAAACCAGCACCAAAAATTCATTTGGCTCATGATAAACAAGCTCCCCTTCCAGCCTTTTTTCTATTTCGTTATCCCTGTATTCGATCGTAATATAATCAAATCTTTCTCCTTCCATTCTTAGATGGGCAAAATACGGAATCTCTGTCGTCGTTCCTTTCCGATATCCACTAAGAAAATCATTTTCCGGCAAAACAGCTTCCATTACCTGACAGGCATAGCCATTTTCCTTCGCGTATTGATAGGCATAGGAAGTATCACTGCAAGCCACCACAACCGGCCACGGATATTCATTTCTCCAAAAAGCCTTCTCATCAATGGATATCACACTGTCCGGCAGTTTGATAAGGGAAATGTCATATGCATTCTCAATTACATTTTCTTCTATTGTAGTAATTCCGTCAGAAACCGTAAGTTCCAGCAGGTTTCCGGCAGAATAAGGCACGCCCAGGCATTCTTTGCCGAGCGTGGATACCCTTTTCCCGTCAATCACGGATGGAATGACGACCTGATAAGGGTTCTGCGTATTTTTCTCCTCATTATATCCCGTAATCCGCAGAGTTCCGTCCGGCAGCTCTTCATAGGTAAAGCAAGCCGTATGTTTTTCCAGAACCAGATGGCTGACTGCCTGTGACAGCAACAATTCCAAATTCGGCATCTCCACTTTTTTCGCTGCCCCGTCAGAAGCTTCCTTCCCCTTTGCTGCCCCGTCCTTTCGTCCATCAATCGATAAAGATGCTATGGTTCCTGCGAGAATCAATAACGATACAAGCCCGATTATTATATTTTTCTTTTTCTTCATCATAACCAGCCTCCATGCTATGAACTATTCGATTATCCCTCTTATGTTCCTTTTTTTATTATACAGAACCCCCTCCAAAAAATCACCCGTTATTTCTCCTGAAACTCTTTTCGCATAAAACAATCCTTTCTTCACTGACATTTTGATAAGACCGTAAAATTTTTCGATTCTGAAACAAAAAAGGGACGGCATTTACCATACTTTTTCCGCCTGGCAAATGCCTCCCTTTTCCTGCTATTTTCTAATTTTTCCGCCTGTCTTGTCCCTTCCTGGCATCGCCCGGCAGCCCGGCGGCCGGATCTAATATTCCCAGCAGATCCCCAAGTCTTTCCAGACTGTAATCCGCCTTCCCGCATGTCACCGCCCCGCCGATCGCCGCAGTTTTCATTCCACCGGCGATTCCGGCTTCGATCCCGGCTTCCGCGTCCTCCACTACCAGACAATCCTCAGGTTTCTCGCCTAGCAGCGCCGCCCCTTTTAAAAATACCTCCGGGTCAGGCTTGGACTTCTTAATTTGGTTCCCGTCCACGATCCGGTCAAAAGCTTCCTTTAACCCGGTTCTTTCCAGGATATACTCCGCATTCCGGCTCGAAGAACCAAGGCAGATCCCGTATCCCCTTCTGCGTATTTCCGCCAGGGTATCTCTCACTTCCTCCGTTACATCATCCGGTGTCATCGCAGCGAGCAGTCCGCGGTATATTTCATTTTTCTGCGCCGCCAATTTCTCTTTCTCCTCCCGGGAAAACGATCGGTTTCCGCCGTATTCCAACAAGATTTCCAAACTTTCCATCCTGCCGACGCCCCGCAGACGGTTATTCATCTCCTCATCAAAGGAAATCCCCAATCCTTCCACCGTCTCTTTCCACGCTTGATAATGAAACCGGTCGGTACATACAATCACTCCGTCCAAATCAAAAATCACCGCCCTGAAGTTCATTCTTCTTTCTCCTTCCTTCCAGCAGCCCCTTATATATCCCGTTCCTTTCTATATTCTCGTTTTTATATTTCCCATGGATGAGTCCACATCGTAACCACATAAAAAACGCACACTATACAACAATAATATGTATTTCAAAGTATAAAAATACTTGCCCATTCCCAGCGGGGATGCCCACAACGGGAATGCCCACAATGGGAATATCCCACAGCGGGAATATCCCCCATGAAAATGTTCCCAGCAGGAATCATAATTGTTCCAAGTGAAACCCTTCCAATGTATCGTTCAAAAAACTGGATACGATCATGAGCGCCGCGCCCTCTGCCATAGGGCTGTCCGCCTCCGTATCCACCCATATATCCATGCAGTCCTCCGCCAACGCCGGATAAGCTGCCACCATTTTTTTCAGTTCATCAATTCTGGGCGCGAGATAAGGGGCCAGTTTTCCTCCTATAATAATTTCCGTATCAAAACTTAACCTTATATTGGCCAATGCCTGGGCAAAACGCTCCAAGTATTCTTTCCAGCGCAGAGCGCATCCTTTGTCTCCCCGATCCAGCTTCTTAAAAAAACCTTCCAAGTCCGGATCTTCTTCGCCCGTCAGGCACGTCAGCGCTCCATAAGCCGACCAGCATCCCCGTCCGCCGCAAAAACACTTCCTTCCCTCCGGGTTTAATACCATATGCCCGAAAGCACCCGGTTTATTATAACGCCCTCTGTATATTTCTTTATTTAAAATAACCGAACCGGCAACTCCATTATTGGTCACAATCACATATACCGCATCCTTTAACTCCCGGCTGCGCCATACGGTCCCAAAACCTGCCGCATTCGCCCCGTACTCCACGTAAACGGGATAATCAAAATTTTTCTGAATATGATCCAGTGGAAAATTCTTCAGCCCCAGCACCGTAGAACGCGAAACGATATTGCCCTTCGGCGAAATTTCTCCGGGAAAAGCGATCCCTACGCCGAGTACGCGCCCCGCCCGCGGGCCGGAACCGACGGTCTCCCTCACAATATCATTGACCTGTCTCCAATAAGCACCGCTGTCCTCAAAAACAAGACGGCGCACCGTTCCGGCCTCTGTTTTCCCCTTCAAATCCATCACCTGGACATCCACATGATGCCGCCGTATTTCTACCCCTACCGCAAAGAAAGAACGGTAGCAGAATTCAATCGGCCTTGGCTTGCGCCCGCCCGAAGAGGGAATCTCATCCCCCTCCCGCAGCAGGCCCGCCTCCTTAAAAAACTGCAAAATCTGCGTTACGGTAGGCCCGCTCAGATTCAACCTGTTTTTAATTTCCAGCTGGGTCATGCTCCCTTCCTGAAACAGAAGCCGCAAGACCCTTCCACGGTTAATAATGCGTACTGATGCATTGCTGAATGTTTGTTGCTCCTTGAGTTCCGCTTCCATGTTCTCGTATTCCTTCCCCACTAACCTTAATAATAGAATAACATTTTTCCGTCTTTTTGTATAGTTTCTTTTACCTGTAAACCTGCATATATCCGCCGCATACGCCCTCTCTGACCTCCCTTCTGCGGTTCACAAAATAAACTGCAAAATCTGCCACGACCATAGCCTCGTTCACGATATAAAAGTAAACTGCCCCGTCCGCCGCTGCCAGCAGTTTGTGCAGGATGCCGAATACATAAGCTAGCAGGATAAAACTCATAAAAAGCAGATTTTTACCTTTAGTAGAGCGGCTTTTCACGCTGTTGTACAAATTGACCGGCCATGCAAGTCCGAAACATATAATCATAAGTACTTCTAAAATCGACATTTCCACCTCATAAACGCGTATCCCACAGCCCCGCAAAAGGATCCACCGGGCTATGTCCCAGGAAAGGGCTGCGCCCCATTAATTTTTCCACCATGGCATAAACGCTTTCCTCGTTGCAGGTATAAGCATTGATATAAGTTCCCACCATCGGCACATCCACCAGATGATAGGGATTGGAAAAGGATAAAAATAACACCGGTATGTCCTTTACATACTTCGGCGAATCCTCTCCCAGAAAGTCGTCCCATACGATGCGGATGGTCGTCTGGTTGCTGCCGACTTTCATATTGGCAAAATAAATCATGAGATCCGTCTCTTTTTTAAATTCCGCCAGGCTGCAGTCCTCTCCTGGAAACCGTCCGTCCTTAAAATAGGACACCTCAAACCCTTCCTTCTCCAGAAGCGACTTAAACAGTTCTATTTCCGGCAAAAGCCCGCCGGCAGGAAGTTTCTCGTTCGTAATCTGTATCAGCTTCACCTTCCGCATTTTTTCCGGAGACAAAGGAAGACATTGCTCCCTGTCTTTTACAAGCGTAATGCTGCGCTCCGCAATTTCCCTGGCCGCCGCCAGATGTTCCGGACACCGCAGACAGGAGAGTCCCTCCTTCGACGGTATTGCCGGCCTCTTCCAAAGTCCGGCATGCGCTTTCAATGCCAGGATGCGCGTCACCGCTTCGTCTAATCGTTTCCGGCTCAAAAGCCCTTTCCTTAACCCTTCCATCATAAAGCCCACGTCTTCTTTCCTGTTGATGGTAAACAGGAACATATCGGCTCCCCGCTCGATCGCGGCTGGCACTGCCAGATGTCTCGGCATACTGCACGTAAAGCCCACCATCTGGGTAGCATCCGTCACAATTAATCCGTTGAAGCCCAGCTTTTCCCTCAATATCCCCTGCATGAGTTCCCTGCTCAGGGACGCCGGCATAATATCCTCATCCTTTATCCCGGGATCCACCTCCCGGCACAAAGCGGGTTGTTTGATATGGGCGCACATAACCGCCGGCGCACCGTCATCGATCAATTCCTTGTAAATGCGGCCATAGGATTCATACCATTCCTGTGCCGGCAGACTATTTATGCTGCTCATCAAATGCTGATCCCGTTCATCCACCCCGTCCCCCGGAAAATGTTTGACTGTGCTGATCACTCCATACCGGCGGCAAGCCTCCATATAGCCTTTTGCCATGCGTATGATGCGCTCCGGGCTGCTGCCATATGTACGGACGTTGGTAATCGGGTTCCCCGGATTTAAGTCGATATCTACAATGGGTTCAAATGTCCAGTTCACCCCTGCGGCCCCGCCTTCCTTGCAGGCCACCTCCGCCAGCTTGTATGCGCTCTGCGCATCGTCCGTCGCCGCGCAGCCCATGGGGCTTGAAACATATGTGCCGTCTGTCAGCCCTCCGTTTCCGCCGGAACCGCCCCGCTCCAGATTACAGGCAATCAGCAAGGGGATTTTTGCCTTTTTCTGCATCCGCTCTGTATACTCCCGCATTTTTTCCCCGGAAAAAGGACGGTACATCACACCGCCCGGCTCCGTATCCTCCAGCAAAGCCTCCGGGCTGCATCCAGGCCTGTCCCATAAAATCTCACAAAACAACTGCCCCACTTTTTCCTTGTCCGTCATTCCTTGCAAAGTCTCTTCTACCCAGCGGACGGCCTCATCCCCCAGATAAAAAGGTTTTCCTCTCAAATCTATCCTGTCCATAACCATGCCCTTCCTACTCCTTATTACGCATACGCTCATAAATACGTTCGCTGTATACATCCAGAACCACGGCCACCAGAATAATCACTCCCTTGGATACCATCTGCCAATAGCTCGATACTTTCAACAGATTCAGCCCGTTGCTGATCAGTCCTATCACCAGGCAGCCGAACAAGGTTCCTCCTACCGTGCCCGATCCTCCGCCCATGGGCGTTCCGCCGATGACTACGGCCGCAATAATATCCATAACCGTGTCTCCTCCCAGCGTAGTCTGCGCAGATGCCACCCGCCCGCAGGATACCAGCGCCATAATAGCGATCGTAAAGCCCAGAAGCGCGGACACATACACCCGTGTGCGTTCCACGTGAATGCCGGAAACACGTGCCGCGTCCGGGTTGCCTCCTACCGCAATGACATTCCGTCCGAACTGGGTGCGGCTGAATATAATGTGGCCTGCAACAATAAAAATAACCATCAACAGCACCGAAAAGGGAATCGGCCCTATATATCCCTGTCCCATGAAAATAATCCCTTCATTCAAGTTGCTGATCGGGGAACCATTGGAAAGCAGCATCAGCACCCCTCTGAATACCTGCTGCATCGCCAGCGTCACGAGAAAGGGCGGCAGATTAAAGCGGTTCTCAATCACCGCATTCATACTGCTGCAAAACATCGCGATCACGATACAAATGAGCAGAATCACCACAAAGGGCAGGGATGTCTGGCTCAACAGCCCGCTGATAATGCCGATCATGCACATCATATATCCCGCCGAAAGGTCAACGCTGTCCGAGGCCAGAAGGAAAGTATAACCCACGCCGATAATCCCGTTGGCCGCTATCTGCCTCGCAAGGCTCATCAAATTGCTGCCGGTCAGGAAGGTATCTGTCGTCAGCATCAACAGAATAAAGAATAAGATCACGAGCAGGAAAGCCCTGTTTTTCAGAAAAAATATGAGTACGGAATCCCCCGTCCACTTTTTCTTTGTTTTTTGCTGCATATCATTTATCCTCCTTTTTCTCTCCGCCCGGCAGACCGAACATTTCTGCCATAATCTCTTCTGCTTCGGCCTCCCGCCTGTCATGCTCCGCCACAATGCGCCCCTGCCGGACGACCAGCACTCTGTCGCTCATGCCCATGACTTCCGGCAAATCGCTGGAAATCAGCAGAATCGCCATACCCTGGCGGGCCAATTCATTGCAGTAGCCGTAGATTTCACTCTTCGCCCCCACATCCACCCCGCGGGTAGGCTCATCCATAATCAGGATACGGGGGCTGGTCATCAGCGCCCTCCCGATCATTACCTTCTGCTGGTTGCCTCCTGAAAGGGACCAAATCGGCATTCTGCTTCCGGCAGTTTTCACGCGCAGTTCTTTGATCATCGCGTCCGTATCGGCCTCTTCCCTCTTCCGGCTGATAAAGCCGGCTTTGCAGATTTTGTAAAAATAAGCAAGCGTCATATTCATCTGCACATTCATTTTCTTAATAACACCCTGCCTGAGACGGTCCTCCGTCACCATCGCTATTTTATGGTTCAGTCCTTCCCGGGAGGAACGGTTTTCCACTTTTTGTCCGTCCACATAGATTTCCCCTTCATCGGCCGGCATAATGCCGTATATGCTCTGCATGATTTCCGTCCTGCCCGCTCCTACCAGCCCGGCAAAGCCCAGGACCTCCCCTGCCCTGACCTGAAAACTGATATCTTCAAAAACCCCTTTCAAGCTGAGATTCTTTACTTCCAGAAGCACTTTACCCAGATTGGTCATTTCCTTTGGATAAAGATTTTCCACCTTCCTCCCGGCGATTCCGTTAATCAGCTCTTCCATGGTCAGCCCCCCTACGTTGCGTTCCTCTACCATATGGCCGTCCCGGAAAATAGTCACCCTGTCGGCAAGATCAAAAACCTCCTCCAGTTTGTGGCTGATAAACAAAACGGAAACCCCTTCTTTGGTCAGCCGCCGGATAATCTTATACAGAACCTTTACCTCCTTATCGGATAAAGCGCTCGTCGGCTCGTCCATAATCACAATTCTGGAACCGTAAGAAATTGCCCTTGCGATTTCCACCATCTGCATCTGGGCGGTACTCAAATCCTTCACGTTTTCCTTCGGATTCAGTTCTATCTCATACTCGTCAAAAAGCTGCTGGGTGCGGGCCTCACATAAGGACGGCATATAAATCCCGCCCCGGGAAAACTGCCCGCACCTCCCAATCCAGACATTATCGGCCACCGACATGCTCGGAACAAGGCAAAGCTCCTGATGAATCATGGAAATCCCCTTTTGCAGCGCGTCATGGGGGCTTTTGGGTTCATAGGGTTCTCCGTTTAAAATCATCTCCCCTTTGCTCGGAGGGAAGCTTCCTAACAGGATATTCATCATCGTCGATTTTCCCGCCCCGTTTTCCCCTGCCAGAGCCAGCACCTCGCCTTTTTCCAGGTGAAAACTAACGTCCGTCAGGGCATGGGTCTGGTAAAAATTTTTGCTGACGCCCTTTACCTCTAATATTTTCAATCCTCCTACCGCCTTTCCTGTTTTGCCGTCACCCCGTTTTTTATTCCTCCGCCGTCATGCCGTTGGCTTCCATGACGGAAACATAAGTATCCGGTGTTACCAGCTGGTAATATCCCTCTACCTGATTGGTTTTTTCCGCCGTTTCTCCGTTTAACGCCGCTTCCACATAGTCTGCGGAAGAAACTGCCAGCTGCCGCATCGCCATCAGTACGGTCGCATCCAATTCTCCGCTCTTTAAATATGACTGTCCTGTGGTAGAGCAATCGATCGATACGATGATGAAGTCTTCCACCGGCTCCCCTTTGGCCTTAATGGCATTTATAATACCCGCCGCCTGTTCGTCCGACTGGGTGACAAAGCAGTTAATTTCCGGATACGTGGTCAGCATGTCGCTGGTAATGTCATATGCCTTCTGTGTATCGAATTCCGCATACTGGCTGGCCACCAGGTGAACTCTGTCCGCATAGGTTCCTTTCAGGCAGTTTTCCTCAAAACCTTCGTAACGCTGCTCCACGGAAGAAGAACCGGACTGTCCGTATAAAAATGCGATGTTCAGCTCCAGCGCCTCGTCCTGCTCCAGAAGCCCGTTCAAATATTCTCCCTGCACCTTTCCTGCCTCGCGGTGGTCTCCCGCCACATAGGTATAATAACTTTCTTCTTTTGCCGCAATCGCGCGTCCCGCTATAATCACCGGAATCCCCGCTGCGCCTAACTCCTCGATGGCTGCCGCAGATCCTTCCGTATCACAGCCCATGATGACAACTGCATCACAGCCCATATTCATCAATGCTTCCATGTTATTTAATTCTGTCGTCACATCTCCGTTGGCATTCTGTAAAACAGGCTCCCATCCTTTTTCCTTGGCTACGCCTTCAAAATAATCCGCCATGGTTTTCATCGTAGAGTCCATGGAATTAAGGGAATAACCGATTAAATAACCGTCCTTGCCTGACTCTTCCCCGGTTTCTGCTTCCGCTGCGTCCGCTTCCTCAGCCGCTGCCTCTTCATTCGCCTCTGCCTCAGCCGCTTCCGGCGCATTCTACTGAGCAGCCTCCCCTGCTGCATTGCCGCATCCTGCCGCTCCAAAAACCATCAGCCCGGCCAGCAGCAGCGCGAGCCCTCTCCGGCGCAAATTCTTGACTACATCCTTCATTTCCGTTCCTTTCATAAATACCCTCCTTATTTGAAATTACTTTTGCAAAATACTTTTGCAAATCTATTTAATTAATCATATTTTACACAGGCAGGTTCCGTTTGTCAATATGATTCTTTTATATTTTCCTGTTTTCTTTTAAACTATGTTTTTGGATAAAAAAAGCGGGGGCTGCGCACTGGATCATTTGTGCGCGGCTCCCCGTTGGGTATGTAAGGCTTGTAACTTTTAACTTCCACTTTTTTCTTCTTTTTGTTGTATGAGATTCTATCTATCCCCCTCTTCCCATTCCACCAGCCCTGAACGCCGCAATGCTATCATCACCGGATGATATAAAACCGCTGTGAATACCGCATTCAATCCTCCCTTAATTAAATTGAACGGTAAAAATGCCGGTAGCAGCAATTCTACAACAGCTTCCCTCGGATACCCCATATAAATCGGAGCGATCCAATAATTCCAAAGCATCATCACCGATACCTGGCAAATGAAGCCGCCAAGCAGCCCGGAGGCCAGCCCTGACGGCCTTCGCCTCTTTTCATATACCAGCGCCGCAGTACATGCAAAGGAACAACTGGAGACAATATTCATGATACAGCCCAGGACTCCCGTTCCGCTGATCGTAAGCATCTGCGCTATGGCAACGATCACACTGACCGCCAATGAAGCAGCCGGTCCAAACAATAATCCCCCAATGACTATAATAATATCTTTGGGATCATACTTCAAAAAAAGAACGACCGGAACACGCCCGACGGCCGCAGCCGCATACGCCAGCACACATAGCATGCCCATTGTTGTAAGTTTCTTTGTCTTGTTTCGATTCATATAGAATACCTCCTGAAAATAAAATAAACGCTTGAAAGCATAAAATGCCTTTCAGGCGTTGATTTTCAGGTGTATTAAAAATGCCCACAGGACAGGTTTATAAAAAAGAGTGCAAAAACCAAAATCAGATTTTCTCTGACCATTTCAACACACCTTCTTTAATCCGGACTATACCGTCGGTTTTGGAATTTCACCAAACCCCGC
>ERZ779629.939-NODE-939-length-10664-cov-6.207560_pt1 | contig 10664 bp, 9 predicted proteins | sample MGYA00514192_ERZ779629 | MGnify/ENA primary metagenome ERZ779629 (study PRJEB29562, sample SAMEA4376709) | mouse gut metagenome | isolation source: Cecum | study: EMG produced TPA metagenomics assembly of the A DSS colitis mouse model was used to assess the... | reverse complement strand
GTCGGGCTGGGCCTTCGGCATGGGCCTGGAACGCACCGCCATGCGCCGGTTCAAGATCGCCGACCTGCGGCTGATTTTTGAAAACGACATTCGGTTCCTGGAGCAGTTTTAAAGGCGTCCTCGCCGGACGGGCGTTCCTTTTTCTTGAAAGAAAAAGGAACCGAAAAAGAACTTTTAGCCGCGAAACTGCGTTTCGCTTTTACAATATTATTTAAGAGGGGTTTTTATATATGAATCTATCCCGAAAGTGGCTCAATGAGTTTGTAAAAATTGACGTACCCGACCGGGAGTTCGCCGAGGCCATGACCCTGTCCGGCTCCAAGGTGGAAGGGACCGCCGACCTGGGCGCTGAAATCAAAAATGTGGTGGTAGGTAAGATTTTGTCCATGGAGCGCCACCCCGATTCCGACCATATGTGGGTTTGCCGGCTGGACGTGGGCCGGGAGGAACCCATTCAGATCGTCACCGGGGCCTGGAACATCCACGAGGGCGACTTGGTCCCCGTGGCCCTGCACAAATCCACCCTCCCCGGCGGCAAGAAGATTGAAAAGGGCAAGCTGCGGGGGGTGCTGTCCGACGGCATGATGTGCGGACTCTCCGAACTGGGGCTGGACGAGCGGGATTTCCCCTATGCCGCCGTCACCGCCGCCGCCATTCTGGGGGACTACCACCCCATCGACCCGGCCAAGCCCTCCATCCCGGCGGATATCCAGCCGGGGCACAAGATTTTTGGCCCGGTGGCAGCGGCTAAGGTGCTGGAGTGTATGCCCCTGGGGGATGGCAGCTATCACACCTGCATGGAGGTCAAGGACGGCACAGTCTGCCCTGATATCCGCTGTGATAACGTCCACGTGGGCGACATGGTGGCCTATAACGAAAAGACCGACAATATCTGCACTTTGGCCGACCTCCACGCCGAGCAGAAGGAGTTCCCCCACTGCATCCCCGACGGCATCTTCGTCCTCCAGGAGGACTGCCAGCCCGGGGACGACATCAAGCCCGTCATTGGCCTGGACGACCATGTGGTGGAGTTCGAGATCACCCCCAACCGCCCGGACTGCCTGTCCGTCATCGGCCTGGCCCGGGAGGTGTCCGCCACCTTCGACGTGCCCTGTGAGTTCCACCAGCCGGAGGTGAAGGGCGGCGCTGAGGGCGTCCTCACCGACCTGCTGGACGTGGAGACCCCCGACGCCGATCTGGTACCCCGGTACACCGCCCGGATGGTGCGCAATGTGAAAATCGCCCCCTCCCCCAAGTGGATGCGGGAGCGGCTGCGGGCCATGGGGGTCCGGCCCATCAACAACATCGTGGACATCACCAACTACGTCATGCTGGAGTACGGCCAGCCCATGCACGCCTTCGACTACCGCTACGTCAACGGCGGCAGGATCATCGTCCGCCGGGCGGCGGAGGGCGAGAAGCTCACTACCTTGGACGGCAAAGAACACACCCTGAACGCCAACCATCTGGTCATCGCCGACCAGGGCCGGGCGGTGGGTCTGGCGGGCATCATGGGCGGTTTGAACTCTGAAATCGTGGACGACACCGCCGACGTGGTGTTCGAGTCCGCCTGCTTCGACGGCACCTGCATCCGCAAGGGGGCGCTGGCCCTGGGTATGCGCACCGAGGCGTCGGCTAAGTTCGAGAAGGGGCTGGACCCCATGAACACTCTGCCCGCCGTCAACCGTGCCTGCGAGCTGGTGGAGCTGCTGGGGGCCGGGGAAGTTGTGGACGGCGTCATTGACATCCTGAACAACGTCCCCCAGCCCTGGACCGTCACCATGGACCCGGAGAAGGTCAACGCCCTGCTGGGCACCGATATCGCCCCGGTGGAGATGTATCAGCTGCTGGAGCGGGTGAACATCCTCACCGAGGAGAAGAACTTCCCCAACGGCCCCGCCGAAGTGGTGATCCCCTCCTACCGGGGGGATGTGCGCCGCTTGGCCGACCTAGCCGAGGAGGTGGCCCGGCTCCACGGCTACAATAACATTCCCACCACCCTCATGCGGGGCCAGACCACCCAGGGAGGCTGGTCCCCCGCCCAGAAGGTGGAAAACAAGCTGGGCGAGCTGTGCCGTACCTGCGGGTACAGCGAAATCATCACCTATTCTTTCATCTCCCCCACTGCCTACGACAAGATTTTGTGGGGCAAAGAGGACTTCCACCGCAAGTCTTTCAAGATTCTCAACCCCTTGGGGGAGGACACCTCCATCATGCGCACCACCACCCTGCCCTCCATGCTGGAGGTGCTGGGCCGCAACTACAACAACCGCAACCGCTCCGCGTGGCTGTACGAGCTGGGCCGCATCTATATGCCCGGCGGAGACGACGGCCTGGCCATGGAGGCCCAGATTTTAACCCTGGGGGCCTACGGAAACGGTATGGACTTCTTCACCATGAAGGGGGCCGTGGAGGCCCTGCTCAAGGGCATCCGGGCCCGGGACATCCATTTCGAGCCCTGCGCCGAGGACCCCTCCTACCACCCCGGGCGCTGCGCTTACGCGTACAGCGGAACCAACATCGTGGGAGTGTTCGGCCAGATCCACCCCTTGGCCGCCCAGAACTTCGGCGTGGACGGGGAGCTGTACTGCGCCGAGCTATCCTTCGACGAGCTGCTGATGGCCCAGGGCCCCGACCCGGAGTACGCCCCCCTGCCCAAGTACCCCCCCATCACCCGGGACATCGCCGTGGTGTGCGGGGAGGAGGTGTCCGTGGGAGCGCTGGAGGCCGCCATCCGCAAGGGGGCCAGGGGACTGCTGAAAGAGGTTTCCCTCTTCGACATCTACCGGGGCAAAAACCTGGGCGAGGGCAAAAAATCCGTGGCCTTCAATCTGGTCCTGCGGGCCGACGACCGCTCCCTCACCGGCGAGGAGGCCGACGAGGACGTGAAGTCCATCCTGGCGGCCCTGGAACGGGACTGCGGCGCGGTCCTGCGGTAACGCCGGCATGACGGAAAACAGGCGGGTGCTGGTGGCCATGAGCGGCGGGGTGGACTCCAGCGCGGCGGCGTGGTTGCTGCGGGAACAAGGCTACGACTGCGTGGGCGTCACCATGAAGCTGTTCGGCAATGAGGCGGCAGGGATGGACAAGGGCCATCCCTGCTGCACGCTGGACGACGTGGAGGACGCACGGCAGGTGGCTCGGCGGCTGGGGATTCCACACTATGTGTTCAATTTCACCGACGATTTTCAGGCCAAGGTCATCCAGCCCTTTGTAGATACCTACCGGCGGGGCTGGACCCCCAACCCCTGCGTCAGCTGCAACCGCTATTTGAAATTCGACCGCCTCCACCGCCGAGCCCAGGAGCTGGGCTGCGGGTATATCGCCACCGGGCATTACACCCAAATTCTGGAGGCCGGGGGAGGCTTCCGGCTGGCCAAGGCCGCCGACCTCAGCCGGGACCAGAGCTACGTCCTCTACCCCATCCCCCGGGAGCAGCTGGCCCACACCCTGTTTCCCCTGGGGGGGCTGACCAAGGCGGAGGTCCGGGCCATCGCGGAGCGGGAGGGCTTTGTCAACGCCCGCAAGCACGACAGCCAGGATATCTGCTTCATCCCCGACGGGGACTACCTGGCGTTCATGGAGCGGTACACCGGCGTCCCCAGCCCCGAGGGGGACATTCTGGACCTGGAGGGCCGGGTGGTGGGCCGCCACCGGGGGGCGGCGGGGCTCACCATCGGCCAGCGACGGGGGGTGGGGGTGTCCTCCTGCGGGCGGATTTACGTGTGCGCCAAGTCCATGGAGGACAACACCGTCACCGTGGGGCCGGAGGAAGCACTGTACTCCTCCGCCTGCGTGGCGGAGGACTGGAACTGGCTGATAGACCCGCCCGCAGAGCCCTTCCAGGCCCTGGCCAGGACCCGCTACAGCCAGCGGGAACAGCCCGCGACGGTTTTCCCGGCGGAGGGCCGGGTCCGGCTGGAATTCCAGGCACCCCAGCGGGCGGTGACCCCCGGGCAGTCGGCGGTGGTGTACGATGCCGCTGGGACTGTGCTGGGGGGCGGCGTGATTGCGGACGTGATAAAATGAGACAGGCGGCGGCATGATTTCATGCCGCCGCCTGTTGGCCTTATGTAGTTATTGATTGGGGACAGGAACCCAGGCTGTCAGCCACTTTTGTTGCGTGACAGACCACAGTCGCATCTCCTCCACACCATTGTTGATGCGAAAATACCACTGAACCACCTCTGCACAAGTGGAAATCCCATCATCAGCGGGAGGTACATAAGCATACGCAGGCACCGCTAGCAGGGTCACCGTACACATCAACGCCATAAAGATTGCCAAAATGTGCTTTCTCATGTCTATTCCTCCTCATAGATCAATAGATCGCTATATTTTTCAGAAATAACCTGGTCATATGTCAGGTATCCATTGAATTCATAATTGATGAATAACTGATATTCACCATCTAGTCCTTTCAAAATAAAAGCATCATACAAACCATCACTAAGTTCAAAACCTTCGCATCTTCCACTATAGGTAACATCTACTCCTGAGTCAAACATATTTTCAGGAGGCAGTCCAGCAGGCTGAAACACCACCAGATAGGACGCAAAAAACAACGCCACCACCAAACAACACCCGATTACGGCCATGGTCTGACGGCGCGGCTTAATAACGCTATTTACCAAAATATTCATCCTTTGTTCGGCAATCCCCGAGGAATTTTTCGTAGACGAACCGCCCAACCCAGAGACAGGCGCACATTTGCTGGGTATTGTCCGTCTCGCCATCGCCAGCATCATACGGACATATTCGCCCTTCTCATCTTCCTCCAGGCTGGCCAAAACTCTTCTATCGCACCATATTTCCAGCAATGCGTCAAGGTCCTCTCCAAATGCTTGAAACGGTTCAATCCACCAAAATGCTGATTTGAGCACACTATAGAAAAGTTTGATCCAGGAATCCCGCGAGCGTATATGCTGGCGCTCATGAACCAAGATGAGTTCCAACCATTTATCGGACACGTCTAATTCCGGCAAGTAAATGGTGTGCAAGAACAACCCTGCCACAAAAGGAATCGGGATGCCGGGCACAACCTTCACCCGGCATCGAATCGACCGGCGCTTTGCGGCCCGTTTAACCCGAGGACATTCCACACCAATCAAACTGTGGCAGAGTTTGTAAGCGCGATAGAAGCTGCGGATTTCATAGCACGCAACAGGCACCGCACCCAGGCCCCACCCGATCACAGTGCTCCAGATAATGACCGGGTTCGCACGCAAAAATCTATGGATTGCGCCCATAACTCCCCAACAGTGAATTGAATAGGTGAACGGAGTCTCCACCGGCAGCACCAATCGAATGGAGGTTAGGAGAAACACCACCAGCAAAATGGAGCCACCGCCCGCTTCCAGAAAATCGTCTCGCTTTCGCAGCCGCGAGAGGGGGAACAGAAACATTACGACGACAAAAATCACCAGGGCATTGAACGCAGCCGAGCCGGACATCACGTCTCCTCTTCCAGCTCCTTTTTACGCTCAGCCAGCTTGCGCTCCAAATCCTCCACCATCTCCATAGTCAGCCCGTCGCTGTTCAGCAGCATGGAGAAATACGCTGGGATGGATTTGGCGTTCCTGGCCAGCATCAGGGTCTCGCCATAGTACTGCTCCCTGGTGACATCTGCGGCGTACAGCCGCCCATAAGTTTTTCCTCTTTTAATGAATCCTGCCTCGCGAATCGCCTCCTTTTTCAACAGGCCGTTGAGCAGGATATGAATGGTGCTGGGGCTCCAGCTGGGGTCTACGCACTGCTCCAGAATTTCATACCGCGCCAACGGCTTCCCACCCTGCCACAGGGTTTCCATGACTTCTAACTCGCTTTTTGTCAGTTTCACAATTACCTCCTATTTCCGCCGGGGTTTTAACAACTCAATTATACAAAATTATCTCCAATTGTCAATAGAAAATTCATAGTTTTGACAGAGAAGCCTTGCAAATTTGTGTCGGCAGCTCTTGTCCCGCTCACTCAGCCCTCTCCCCGGTCCGTGGCCGAGGCCTCCGGGGTGTTGGCGTAGTCCCACTGATGGTCGCTGTCCGCCATGTCCTGGCTGGTAACGTTGAAATACCTCCAGTCCTCCGGCTTGCCCCGGCCCGCCTGCTCCCGGGCGTTGGCGTCCCAGGTCGCGTCCACACAGTACCACTCCCCGTTGAGCCGTACCATGTTCCAGCCGTGGTCCTCCTGGCTGGCAAAGGCCGCCCCCGGCACGGTAATGCACTCCACCCCGGCCAGGTCACACAGCAGCTGGAAGGTGGTGGCGTAGCCCAGGCACACCGCCTTGCGGTTCACCAGCCCGCCGTAGGGCTGGAAGGACACCCGGGGCGTTCCCTTCCTGATGTCCTGGTGGGTCCAGTCGTAGTTTACGTTGTTGACCACCCAGTTGTAAATGGCGAATTCCTTCTCGTAGTCGCTCATGCCGTCCTTGAGCACCTTTTTCAGCACCTTTTTGGCGGCGTCGTAGGTTTTTCGGTCGTCCCTGGACAGCTCCGAGGGGTCGTCCTTCTCCCAGGCGGCCCGGATGGCGCTGGTGTCGTACAGGGACATGTCGTCCTTGTTGGGCGGGGTGAACGCGCAGCGGTCCGGGAAATTGGGGTCAGTATCCAGATAGCGGTAGCGGGGTGAGTACCCATATCCACCCGTGCCCGACGCCTCCGAAAAGGCCCACGCCGCGTCCTCCGCGTCCTGGCAGGCCAGCATGACCACATACTCCCCCGCGGTGATGGTGATGGCCTGGTGGAGCAGCTTTTTCTGCTGGGAGGCGCTGTCGAACTGCCCCTCCCGTTCGTTCAGATAGCCGTCCAGACACTCCTCCACCGCTGAAATTTTCTCCCAATTATCATCGGAACCGCCAACCGGCACCTCATAATAACCGTCCTCCGTGGGCTGAAGCTCTGCGCTTCCCACGTCGCTGGAACCACGGAAGCGGAACACCGCCACCTCAAAAGCGGACGCCTCGTCCCGGGCCACGGCGCACTCCTCCCACTGGTCCGGCGTCAGGCCGTAGGCCTCCGCCACATAGGCGCTCAGGGCGTCCGGGGCGCTGTCGTCCAGCTTCTCCAGCTCCGCGTCCGCCCCCGCCCTGTCCGCCAGCAGGTCCCGCAGTGCCTTCACATCGGTAATGGGCTGATTGGAACCGGACCCGGGCGCGGAAACATCCTCCCCGTTGAGAGCCGCCTCCACCGCTCTGCTGGCCCCTCCGGGGTCCGGGCAGATGAACAGGGCGGCGTAAATCCCGTCCTGCAAAATCTCCCCGTTGGCCGCCATATCCGCCTGGTCAGGGGCGTAGCCGGTGAAGTCCCCCTGACGAGCGGACATGTAGTTCATAAACGCGGTAGCGGCCCGGACCGCCGCGCCATCGTTTTCCATGCGCACCACGGCGATCTCAAAGGCGGAGGCCCCGGTGGCCCGGACCACCGCCATGTCCTCCCAGGGCCCCTCCAGCTGGTAGGCGTTCCGGGCGTAGGCATCCAGCTCCGTTTCATCTCCCTGGGAGATCAGCCACTCCAGGCCGTTCTGGTCCGTCTGCCCGGAATGGCTGAGGGCCAGCCCGGCCAGCTCTTGGGCAGCCCAGCCGCCGAAGGGGGACAGGTCTGATCCTTCATCCTTGGAATCGCACCCGGACAACAGCCCCAGCAGCAGGGCGGCGGACAGCAGCAGGCAGACAACTCGTCTCATGTCAAAACAGCTCCTTAACCAAATCTTAAAAAAACCGCCAGTCCTTTGAACCGGCGGCGCGCGCTTATTTTTCGTGGAGGTAGCTCTTCAGCAGCACCTGGAGCAGCTCATCCCGGTCCAGCTGGCGGATGAGGGTCCGGGCGTTGTTGTGGTTGGTGATATAGGTGGGGTCCTCGCTGAGAATATATCCCACAATCTGGTTGATGGGGTTGTAGCCCTTCTCCCGCAGGGAGTTGTAGACCGAGGACAGAATGGCGCGGATCTCCTCGTCCTTGTTTAAGTTCACGCTGAATTTGCGCGTGTAGTCCATGTCGCTCATTGGGCGCACCCCCTTTTTTCTGTTAGGCTTATTCTATCCCAGATGGGGCAAAATGTAAAGAGGCAAATTGATAATTTTCCATTAAGAAGCGACAGCCGCCCGGTATCTGCCCGGACGGCTGGAAAATATTAGGCTGTGCTCAGCCGATGCGCTTGGCTCCCACGATGTAGGGGGCATAGTAACCGTAGATGCTGTCGTACTGCACCCGGTAAGAGGTGGTGGACGCGTGGATGAACTGGCCGTTGCCCGCGTACATACCCACGTGGGTGGTGGGCAGGGTGCCGCCGGAGCTGTCAAAGCGGCGGTCAAAGAAGAAGATCAGGTCGCCGGGCTGCATGGCGCTGGTGGACACAAAATAGCCGCTGTTGTAGTACTGGCTGGAGGAGCCCCGAGCGATGGGGTGGCCCAGCTGCTTGTAGATATAGTATGTAAAGCCGGAGCAGTCAAAGGCGCTGGGGCCGGAAGCGCCGGAGCGGTAGCGGCAGCCCAGCAGGCTCTGGGCCATGGCCACGGCGGAAGCGCCCAGGGAGCTGGACCCCTCATAATCCGCGCCAACCAGAGTGACGTACTCGGCGGACACGTAGCCGGACTCGATCTCATACCAGCCGTTGCCGGGATCGGACACAATGTCCACGAGGCCGCCGCCCTTGAGGGTGGCCACCTTGTCATATGTAGTGGCCGGGCCGGAGCGGACATTGAGCACGCTGGCGGTAACCAGGCCCCGCTTCTGCTCGGGCTCGGTGCCCTCGGCGGCGGGGATGACGGTGCCGTCCGTCAGGGAGACGGTGAGCCACTGGGCGGACATATAGCCGGTCTGTCCCTCGTAGCTGACCTTGTACCAGCCGTCGCCGGCATCCTCCTCCACGGAAACCTGGGCGCCCTTGGGGGCCTGGGCCAGAACGGAGCTGTCGGTGCCCGCCCCGCTGCGCATGCGCAGGGAATCGGCGGTGACGGTGGCGCTGCCGATGGAGGCGAACGCCACGCCAGTGCACATGGAGAGGATAATCCCGGCCGCGGCCACGGACTTGACCGCCTTCATTTTCAAATTCATTGGTATGACCCCCATTAAAATTTATCGTTTGGTAAAACCGCAGGTTACTTTCCGGCCAGAGCCCGCATCAGCCAGATGGAGCCCATGTCGATGGCGGAGAACAGGTCGGGCTGCTCGCTCTTCTTCTGCACCCGGTCCCGGCTCTTCAGGTCCGGGTCGGTGAGCTGAAGCTGAACCTGGACCTTGTTGGCCAGCTCCAGGGAGCCGCTCTTTTCTGTGCTCATCACCTGGAGCACGACGATGTACTTGTCAGCCATGGAGCCATAATAGATCAGGTTGTCCTTCCGCCGCAGCGGATGTCCCTTGTACGTCAGAACAGTGGATTTCTCAGCCATGAGAGCCTCCTCACAAATTGTAACTGTTTGTAACTGAATTGTAACTATTGCTATTGTAACCCCTGAAGCCCCCCTTGTCAACAGGAAGTTGAACAAAATTTTCTGGAAAAACAAAAACCTGCCTGACTCGCCGGAAACCGGCAGAGCCGCCAGGAGAAAAGCCCCATATTTTGACAAAACCCGCCCGTTCCGGCCCGGTCGCCCCGGTGTGAGCGCCTAATCCGGCGCTCGACGGAGGCGGGCCCATATGTTATATTATAATGGAGGAGTCCCGGACGCTGAAGGGACTGACCCTTCCGGCCCGCTCGCGTCCCTCCGCTCCTCACCCTGAACCTCGATCCCAGCCCGGCCCGGGCGCATATCATCCATTGAATCAGGAGGAACACTATGAAATTTGTGAACGACGGCGGCGCTCTGGCCTTCTCCCACCGGGGGGAACAGGTGCGCATTGAGTCCTGGGGACGGGACGCCCTGCGGGTCCGCGCCACCAGGGGGCGGGAATTCTCCGGCCATGACTGGGCCTTGACCGAGCCGGTGGAGCCCGCCCCAGCCCAGATCGTAATCGAGGAGACGGAGTTCCGGGATGGGGACGGCTCTTTTGTCAGGCGGGAGCGGGCCTCCATCACCAACGGCCGCATCCGGGCTGAGGTGAACCACGCGGGCGTCCTCTCCTTTTTCAGAGACGGCAGCCTCATCCTGCGGGAGCACTTCCGGGACTACGACGGCGCCATCTCCCGGGAAAGCCGCTGCCTGAAGCTGGCCGCCCGGGAGTGGAAGGGCCTCCCCGGCGGCAGCGAGTACCAGCTGAAGGTCCGGTTTGAGTCCGGCAAAGGGGAGAAAATCTTCGGCATGGGCCAGTATCAGGACGACTGCATGGACAAAAAGGGCTGCCTGCTGGAGCTGGCCCAGCGCAACTCCCAGATCTCCATTCCCTTCGCCCTGTCCTCCCTGGGCTACGGCTTTTTGTGGAACAACCCGGCGGTGGGACAGGCCGTTTTCGGCAGCAACTACTATGAGTGGACCGCCCTGTCCACCCGGGAGATGGACTACTGGATCACCGCCGCAGGCTCCCCCAGGGACGTGCTGGAGCGATACACCGCCGTCACCGGGCGGGCGGAGATGTTCCCGGAGGACCTGATGGGGCTGTGGCAGTGCAAGCTGCGCTACCGCACCCAGGAAGAGGTGCTGGCCGTGGCCCGGAAGTACCGGGAGGAGGGTATCAAACTGGACCAGATCGTCATCGACTTCTTCCACTGGACCGTCCAGGGCGCCTGGAGGTTTG
>ERZ779629.938-NODE-938-length-10664-cov-9.576020_pt1 | contig 10664 bp, 11 predicted proteins | sample MGYA00514192_ERZ779629 | MGnify/ENA primary metagenome ERZ779629 (study PRJEB29562, sample SAMEA4376709) | mouse gut metagenome | isolation source: Cecum | study: EMG produced TPA metagenomics assembly of the A DSS colitis mouse model was used to assess the... | reverse complement strand
CGTACACCTTGGCGGAGGCCACCCCCAGCTCATAGGCGTCCATGTTCTCGGTGACTTCCCGCACCACCCGGTTCAGCTTGGACAGAATCCACTTGTCCTCCTGCTCCAGCCGCTCGGGCAGGGCGCACCGGTCAATGGTCAGGTTCATCATGACAAAGCGGCTGGCGTTCCAGATCTTATTGGCGAAGTTGCGCATGGCCTCGCACTTCTCCACAAAGAAGCGGGTGTCGTTGCCGGGGGCGTTGCCGGTGATGAGGTTGAAGCGCAGCGCGTCCGCGCCGTACTTTTCCGCCATCTCCAGCGGGTCGATGCCGTTGCCCAGGGACTTGGACATCTTGCGGCCCTTGTCGTCCCGCACCAGGCCGTGGATGAGCACGGTGTGGAAGGGGGTTTTGCCGGTGTGCTCGCAGCCGGAGAAGATCATCCGGGACACCCAGAAGGTGATGATGTCGTAGCCGGTGACCAGCACGTCGGTGGGGTAGAAGTAGTCCAGATCGGCGGTCTGCTCCGGCCAGCCCAGGGTGGAGAAGGGCCACAGGGCGGAGCTGAACCAGGTGTCCAGCACGTCCGGGTCCCGCTCAATGTTTTTAGAATGGCAGTGGGCGCACTCCGCGGGGTCCTCCTCGGCCACGGTCATTTTGCCGCAGTCCGCGCAGTACCACACGGGGATCTGATGCCCCCACCACAGCTGGCGGGAGATGCACCAGTCGTGAAGGGCTTCCATCCAGTTGATATAGTTTTTGCTGAACCGCTCGGGGACGAACCGGGTCTCCCCGTCCTTCACCACGCGGATGGCCTCGGGGATCAGCGGCCCCATTTTCACAAACCACTGGGCGGAGATGATGGGCTCCACGTCGCTGCCGCAGCGGTAGCAGGTGCCCACGTTGTGCTGGTGGGGCTCCACCTTTTCCAGCAGGCCCAGGGCCTCCAGGTCGGCCACCACGGCCTTGCGGGCCTCATAGCGGTCCAGGCCCTGATACCTGCCGCCGTTTTCGTTCACCACGCCGTGGTCGTCCAGCACCCGGATGGTGTCCAGATTGTGCCGCAGCCCCACCTCGAAGTCGTTGGGGTCGTGGGCGGGGGTCATCTTCACGCAGCCGGTGCCGAATTCCAGGTCCACGTACTCGTCGGCCACAACGGGGATCTCCCGGTCCATCAGGGGCAGCAGGCACCTCTTGCCGACGAGGTCCTGGTAGCGCTGGTCGGCGGGGTTGACGGCCACGCCGGTGTCGCCCAGCATGGTCTCCGGCCGGGTGGTGGCCACGATGACATACCGCCCCGGCTCCCCCGCGATGGGATACTTGATGTGCCACAGGTGGCCGGGCTTGTCCTCGTAAATGACCTCCGCGTCGGACAGGGCGGTGACGCAGTGGGGGCACCAGTTGACGATGCGGGAGCCCTTGTAAATCAGGCCCTTCTCATACAAGGAGACGAACACGTGGCGCACCGCCTTGGACAGTCCCTCGTCCATGGTGAAGCGGGAGCGCTCCCAGTCGGCGGATATGCCCAGCTTCTTCTGCTGCTGGACGATGCGCCCGCCGTACTTGTGCTTCCAGTCCCACACCCGCTCCAGGAATTTCTCCCGGCCCAGGTCGTGGCGGGTCAGTCCCTCGTTTTTGCGCAGCTCCTCCTCCACCTTGATCTGGGTGGCGATGCCCGCGTGGTCGGTGCCGGGCAGGTACAGCGCGGCGTAGCCCTGCATCCGCTTGTAGCGGATGAGCATGTCCTGCATGGCGTCGTCCATGGCGTGGCCGATGTGGAGCTGGCCGGTGACGTTGGGCGGCGGCATGACGATGGTGAAGGGCTTCTTTTCGGGGTCGCGCACGCCCTGGAAGCAGCCGTTTTCCTCCCAGGATTGGTAGACGCGGCTCTCCACCTCCTGGGGCTCGTAAACCTTGGGTAATTCCTTGTTCATATCTGCTCACTGTCCTTTCATAAGATAACCGATCAAATCTGGATCAGCTGTTTTTCTGTTTTTTTTGCCAGCCAGGGGCCGAACTTCGCCGGGTCTCCCTGGGTAAAAGAGTTCTTGCGCAGTACATAACCGGCTCCCGAGGGCAGCATCAGCACGAAGTGGCCGGTATCCTCATATATTTTCTCAATGCCCGCATAAGAAAAATCGCTGCTGCACGTGGGCACGGTGACGGTAAAGCCGTCCTCCGAAAAACAGAACTCCAGCTCGGTTCCCTTTTCCTTGTAGTTTTTCCAGACAGCCCTTTTCCAGAACCAGCCGCTGTTCGGTGCTGCCAGAGAAAGCCCCAAGGCGGCGGTGAAGACGATGCCAACGCCGAGAAAGGCGTCCGGCCGGTAACCTCCGCCGGAAATGGAGGCAGACAGTTCATGGGCGCAGGCCCTGACCCCGGCGGCAACGGCCATCGCGATCAAGAGGATGCCCACAACCAGCCCGGCCTTTCGCAGAATGGGATACCACCTCCCGCTCCTGCGGGGCCAAGTGGCGCGGAACAGTGCCGCCATATCCTCTTGATCGTAAACGAGCTTTACCCTGAACACGATAATCCCTCCCAACGAAAAACGCCCCGAGCCAAATTGGCTCGGGGCGAACGCTTTGTCCGTGGTACCACCCGAATTCCCCTTTGCGGGGCACTCGCTTCCCTTAACGCGGGAGGACGGCGGGGCCTACTGAGCGTTCGGCGCCGCGGCTCGGGGACGACTTCGCCCTGTCTCCGCTGCGGCCTCGCACCAAACGGCCGCTCTCTGAAACGGAGGAGGAGGGGTACTGCTTCCCTTCCCTGCCTTTTACCCGTTCAGTATACGCAAACAGCGGGCGTTTGTCAAGCAAAACCAGCTATTTAGTCCAGCTTCAGGTCGCCTTCCCGAATCCAGCCCATCTTTCGCAGCCACAGGCCGAAGGCCCAGCACAGCACGGCGGGGAGCACAAAGGAGATCAGGATAAGCCCCGCCCATTCAAAGGCACCGGGGACAATGGCCGCCCCGCCGTTGGCCAGGGCCTGCTCGCTGGGGGCGATCCAGCCCGTCCACACGCCGATCTGGCCCACCAGGCCGCAGGTGCCCATCCCCGCCGACACGGGGGGGCCGTTCATCTCCAGCTTGAACACGCAGGTGGCGATGGGTCCGGTGATGGCGGAGGTCAGAATGGCGGGCAGCCAGACGCGGGGGTTCTTCACGATATTGCCCATTTGCAGCATGGAGGTGCCGATGCCCTGGCTCACCAGCCCGCCCCAGCCGTTCTCACGGAAGGACAGCACGGCGAAGCCCACCATGTTGGCGCAGCACCCCGCCACCGCCGCCCCTCCGGCCAGTCCCGTGAGGCTGAACGCCGCGCAGATGGCTGCGGAAGAGATGGGCAGGGTGAGGGCCATGCCGATGACCACGCTCACCAGCACGCCCATGAGCAGGGGCTGCTCGTCGGTGGCCAGGCGGGTGACGCTGCCGATGGCGGTGGCGGCGGTGCCGATGGCCGGAGCGGCGAGGGCGGACAGGCCGACTCCCGCCAAGATTGTCACCAGCGGGGTGACAAGGATATCCACTTTCGTTTCCTTGGAGACGGCCTTGCCGCACTCGGCGGCGACGATGGCGATAAACAGCACCGCCAGCGGACCCCCCGCCCCCTTGCCGCCGTCCAGGGTGGTGCTGCCCAGGGCGTTGGCGGCATAGCCCACCGTGACCAGGGAGAACAGCACCATGGGCGGCGCCTTCAGCGCCCAGCCGATGGCTACCGCCATGGCCGCGCCGCTCATGGCGGAGGCGTAATTGCCCACGTCCACCAGAAGGGGCAGGGCCAGCTGCTCCCCCAGGGTCTTCACGATGGTGCCGATAAGCAACGAGCAGAACAGGCCCTGGGCCATGGCCCCCAGGGCGTCGATGCCGTAGCGCTTGGCGGAGATTACGATGTCCTTGCGTTTCAAAAACGCCTTGATTGCTTCCATTTCCATCCCTCAACTCTCAGAAAGGTAGTCCGCACAGGTGTCAAGACACCTGTGCGGACTATGATACAGGGACAGGGGAAAAATGTCAATGGGCGTTTTGCCTAAAACGGCGGGATCGCGGCGGTTTTCACGGCTGTTTGTTCCCTTTTTGATAGAGGTACGCCGCCAGCGCCGCCCCGGCAATCATCATGACCACGCCTATGATGATGATAACAGTGGGAAAGCCCAGGAAAAAGCCCTCAACCCTGCCCATAGGCGAGGCGGCGGAGCCATAGCCCAGCTCCTCCAAAATGGCCTGCTGCACCTCCGGCGGCGTGCCGGGGGAGAACTCCACGCTCCCCATGCTGCCGAAGCCGCCCACGCTGTTCATCATGTCGTTGGACGCGGCGAACATGGCCCCGAAGCCCCAGCGGGCCAGCGCGCCCACGACAGTAGTCCCCAGCCCGCTCAGGGCGATATACACCCCCGTCAGCCAGCCGTACCGCCGCACCAGCCGGCCGATAAGCCCGGCGGTACGGTCAAAATTGTCTCCCGCCGGGGCGGCGGGGGCGGTATGCGCCGGCGGCTCCTCCCGGGGCGGGGCCGGCCGCGGGGGCTCGTCCCCGCTGAGCAGCTCGTCGGTGGTCACCCCAAAGGCCCGGGCCAGCAAGAGCAGCTTGTCCACCTCCGGCGTGGCATCGCCCAGCTCCCACTTGCTCACCGCCTGGCGGGACACCCCCACCTGAGCGGCCAGCTCCTCCTGGGACAGCTTGGCCGCCTTCCTATAGTAGAGAATTTTCTCGTTCAGCTTCATCCAAAGCCACCTCCTCATGGCCCTATGGTAGCAGAAAATCCGGTTGCGGGCCACCAGCAGATGCTGGAACTATTCGCAACCACCGGTTGCGAACGGCCTATTTCGCCAAAAAACCCGCCGCTTCCAGCGCCGCCGCTACCCGCTGGAACGCCTCCTCGTCGGGGCAGCGCAGGGTGTGCAGGTGGATGCCGTCCGTCAGCAGCGACAGAGGGCGGGCGGCATTTTCCTCAACTTTTCGTATAAACTCCGAGATATCATACCAAGAGGATAGGTCCAGCGGCCCGGTGATCTGACCGTAAACCGGGTGCTCCACAATGACGTTCTCCACCGTGCAGCCCTGGTCCACCATCAGGGTGAGCTCCCGCTCCATGTCCGCCCCGCTGTGGACGCAGGCCACGGTGCGCGTCAGCCCCGCCCGGGGGCGGTCCAGCACGTAGCCCCGGGGGGTGGCGGTGACGCCCGCCCCCGCCGCCCGGAGCAGCGCCACGTCCCCCACAATGATCTGCCGGCTCACCGACAGGCGCTGGGCCAGGGCGGTGGCGGACAGAGGGGTCTGGGCTTCTCTCAGATAGTCCAGGATGCGCTCCCGGCGCTCATTGGTGTTCATGGCGGGACTCCTTTCCTCGGCGGTGCGCTGCGGCCTGACCACAGTATAGCACGCGCCGCCGCCCTTGACAACCCGTTCCCAATGTGAGAACCCGGCCCCGCGCCTGCGGGACGGGGCTTTTTTTACGCGCCGGAGCCGAAAATCTCCTCCAGGTGGTCCTCTATCTCCGGCTGGGGCAGCAGGGCGGCCGCCACCCCCAGGCGGTTGGCCAGGCTCAGCTTCTCCCGGATGGAGCGGGGGGTGTCGAAGAGGACGAAATGGGCCTGGGGGCCCTTCATGTAGGTAAAATAGTGGGCGCACAGCCCCCGGTCGAAAAACACGGCGGGCTCCAGCCGCTGGAGCAGCTCCTCCAGCCGGTCCTGCCCCATGGGCTCCCCCCGGCCCCGGGCGGGGAGGGGAAATTCCTCCCGCACCCACTCCACCGCCAGGGCGGCGCGCTGGGGGCCGTACCGCTCCAGGGCGCCCCGCAGCCGCCGCTCCAGGGCGCCGTGGGTGAGCGCGGAGGGGATGAGCACACGGGCGTGGCACGCGTGGGGCGCGTAAGGCTCCGGCACATACAGCGCCCAGCCCTGAGCGGCGCAGTTGCGGTCCAATATCTCCGCCAGCTTGGGCAGGCACCCGGCGGGCGGGCCCTCGAAGTCGCACACGATGCCCCGGAAGGACCGGCGGCGGCACTCCCCCAGTATCTGACGGCAGCAGCCCACCGGGTCCCCCCCGCCGTCAAAGCCCGCGCAGTCCACCTGCATCAGCCCGCCCCGCAGGCCCTGGGGCAGGCGGATGCCCAGCAGCCTGGGACCCGGCCCCACCCGGTAGGCCATGTGGGCGGGGACGAGGCCGAAGCGCCTCCCCCCGGTCTCCCGCCCGGCGGGCAGGGCCAGCAGCAATTCTTTCATGGGATCTCCCCCTTGTGGACGGTAAAAATATGTGATAAGATACAGTTCGTGCTGATCATATCCTATGCCCGTCCCGGGCGGAATAGAAGGTGGACTATGGCGTGGTTCCGGGCCCGTTACGCGTATCACGATATTTATGAGATCACCGGCGAGGCCCTGGCCCGCCGGGGCTTCAAGCTGCTGCTGGCCGACCTGGACAACACCCTGGTCCCCTACGGTGTGCCCCTGCCGGACGAACGGCTGAAGGCGTGGCGGGACGACCTGGCCGCCCATGGGGTGACGCTGTTCGTGCTGTCCAACAACCGGCACGAGAGCCGCCCCCGGATTTTTGCCGAGGGGCTGGGCGTGCCCTACATCGGCCACGCGGGCAAGCCGAAAACACCCTCCTTCGTCAGGGCCATGGAGCGGATGGGCGTCACCCGGGAGCAGACCGCCATCGTGGGGGACCAGGTGTTCACCGACGTGCTGGGGGGCAACCGGGCCGGTGTGACCGCCATTTTGGTGGAGCCCATCCGGCTGGCGGGCAATCCGGGGCGGTATCTGCGCTATGCCGTGGAGGTCCCCTTCCGGCTGCTGTCTAGAAAGGGGGAACGGCTGTGAGCGCCCAATTCGGCCCCGCGGGAAACGCGGAGAATTTTCCCTATAAGTCCTCGGCGGACGCGCCCAAGTGGCTGGAGGAAATCGGCCTGGACTGCTACGAGTACCAGTGCGGCAAGGGGGTCCACGTGGGGGAGGACACCGCCCGCAAGGTGGGCCGTTCCGCCGCGGACCACCGCATCACGCTGTCCCTCCACGCGCCCTATTTCATCAACCTGGCCAACCCGGACCCGGAGGCGCTGCAAAAAACCACCGGCTACATCACCGGGGCCTGCCTGGTGGCCGACTGGATGGGCGCGCGCCGGGTGGTCATCCACTCCGGGGCGCTGATGAAGCGCACCCGGCGGGAGGCGCTGGACACCGCGCTGTATTCTCTGCGGCAGGTTATCAAAGCCTGCGACGACGCCGGCTTCGGCCACATCGCCCTCTGCCCGGAAACCATGGGCAAAATCAATCAGCTGGGCGACCTGGACGAGGTTTTGGAGCTGTGTGGCCTGGACGAGCGGCTCATCCCCTGCGTGGACTTCGGCCACCTGTACGCCCGGTCGCTGGGCGCGGACGATGGGGCCGAGGCCATGGAGCGGATGCTCTCCCGCATGGAGGAAGCGCTGGGGGCGGAGCGGGCCTTCCGGTTCCACAGCCACTTCTCCCACATCGAGTTCACCCCCAACGGCGGCGAGAAGTGCCACCGCACCTTCGGGGACGACGGAGGCTACGGCCCGGACTGGGCGCCGCTGGCGGAGGCGGTGGCCCGGCGGGGGTGGAACCCCACCTTCATCTGCGAGAGCGCGGGGACCCAGGCGGAGGACGCGCTGGAGATGAAGCGCATCTATCAAAGCTTTGAGCGGGAATAGGGAGCGCTGTTTTATGGATGCAGACAATCTGAGAATCTTGCTCCAGAATGTCATTTCTGTCCTGCTCGCTTTTGGAATTGGCGCGCTCATGCTGGCCAAGCCCGCGCTGTTTATCCGGTGGGAAAGCTGGAAAACCGAGCCGTTTGCATTGGCCGTAATCAGGATCTGCGGCCTAATCATGATTGGGCTTGGAATTGCGATGATACTGAAAGATCTTGGAATATTATTTTAAGGAGATGTCTCTTATGACCCATTTTGAGAAAATCGCCGCGGAGCTGAAAAACCGCGGCCTGGACGCCATGCTGGTCACCAGCGCCCCCGGCGAGTTCTACGCCATGGGCTTCCACGGAGAGGGCGTAGCCTTCATCACCCCGGGCAGGACCTGGTATTACACCGACTCCCGGTACATCGAGGCCGCGCAGAATCTCATCACCGGCGCGGAGGTGTCCATGCCTCCCAAGGGCATGGACTACCGCAAGCTGGCCGCCCAGCTGGTCCAGGATAACCACGTGTCCAAGCTGGGATTCGAGGAGCAGTACATGTCCGTGGTCGACTACAACCAGTGGACCAAGGCGGTGGAGGCCGAGTTCGTCCCCGCCTCCGAGCTGCTCACCCAGCTGCGCATGGTGAAGGACGCGGACGAGCTGGCGGCCATGAAGGAGGCCCAGCGCATCACCGACGAGGCCCTGCTGGAAATCCTCAACTTCATCAAGCCCGGCATGACCGAGAGCGAGGTGGCCGCCCGCCTCACCTACATCATGGCCCGGAAGGGCGCCGAGCGCAACTCCTTCGACCCCATCGTGGCCTGCGGCGCCAACGGCTCCAAGCCCCACGCCGTCCCCGGCCCCGACGTGATCCAGAAGGGCCAGTTCGTCACCATGGACTTCGGCTGCGTGGTGGGGGGGTACTGCTCTGACATGACCCGCACTGTGGCCGTGGGCCAGCCCAGCGAGGAGATGGCGCTGGTGTACGACACCGTACTCAAGGCCCAGCTGGCCGGCATCGCCACGGCGAAGGCCGGGGTCACCGGCAAGGAGGTCCATGAGGCCGGGGCCAAGGTCATTGCCGACGCGGGATATGGGGAATACTTCGGCCACGGCTTTGGCCACTCCCTTGGCATCGAAATCCACGAGAACCCCGGCTTCCACCTGCGCAACGACAAGCCCATCCCTGCCGGAGCGCTGCTGTCCGCCGAGCCGGGCATCTACCTGCCCGGGAAGTTCGGCGTGCGCATTGAGGACGTAATCATGCTCACCGAGGAGGGCTGCATCGACATCACCCGCTCCCCCAAGCAGCTGCTCATCCTGTAAAATTCAAAAAATCGGAGCGTTCAGGCCGCAAAGCCCTGAACGCTCCGTCTTTTTGTGCCCGCGCATAAAAAAAGCCCCGCCGCGCATACTGACCACATTAGCGGATGAAAGGCGGCGAGGGGACTTGTCAAACTGGAAAACGCGCCTGGAGGCCGGGGCGCTGGCCCTGGCCATGCTGGCGCTGGCGGCGGCCGCATATTGGCCTCAGGCGGGGTCTGGCGCGGACAGGCAGGTCCTGGGGGCGGCAAAAATCCCCGCCGGGCCCTATGTGGCCCTCACCTTTGACGACGGACCCAAGGCGTCCACCACCCCGGTGCTGCTGGACGGCCTGGCCCAGCGGGGGGTGCGCGCCACCTTTTTCGTCATCGGAGAAAATGTGGAGGGCAATGAGCTGCTCCTCCAGCGCATGGAGGGCGAGGGCCACCAGATCGGCCTGCACACCTACCACCACAAAATGCTGGACCAGCTCAACGCCGCCGGATTTTACGCCGAGGTGGACCAGCTGCGCGCCACCCTCACCGCCCTGGTGGGCCGGGAGGATTTTATGCTCCGGCCGCCCTACGGCATGATGAACGCCGCCACCCAGGCCCGGGCCGCCGCCCCCATCGTGCTGTGGTCGGTGGACCCGGAGGACTGGTCCGACCGGAACACCAGCCGTCAGGTGGCCGCCATTGTGGACAAGGCCCAGGACGGGGATATTATCCTCCTCCACGACATCTACCCTTCCAGCGTGGACACGGCGCTCCAGGTGGTGGACGCGCTCCTGGCCAGGGGATTTCACTTCGTCACGGTGGAGCAGCTCTTCGCCATCCGGGGAGTGACGCCGGAAAACGGAAAGGTCTACCGCAGGCTGCCGCCCCCTCGGCCATGACAAAAGCCCGCCGGACGCTGTCCGGCGGGCTTTTTTGCGCTTGCTTATTCCCCGTCGCCGGGGCGCTCCTCCTCGTCCTCGAAGGACAGGGCGAACTTGCCGCCGCAGGCGGGGCAGTCCACCACTCCGGCGGCCAGCGCCTCGTCGTCCACCAGCAGGTCCTCCCCGCAGGTGGGGCAGGGGATCTCGAAGAAGTCCTCTTCCCCGTCGCCGTCGCCAAAGTCCGCGTCCTGCTCGTCCTCATCGTCGAACACGGCCTCCTCCAGGTCGGCCACGGTATCCCCCAGGGCGTCCAGTTCCTCGTCGAACTGGTCCATGGCGGCGTCCATGCCGTCCAGCTGCTGGCCCACCTCCTGGAGCACGTCCAGCACCTCGGACAGAATGCGGGCCACCTTCATCTCGGATTTGTCCAGCTCCATACCCACAAACATCCCCTGGATATAGGCCACCTTCTCAGAAATGGTCATAGCTCTCTCCTTGTCATTGTCACGCTGTCCGTGACGGCTCCGCGCGTCTGCTTACCCCTTGCACCGCTCCAGGTACTCCCCGGTGCGGGTGTCGATGCGGATGCGGTCGCCGGGGTTGATGAACAGGGGCACCTTGATCTCCGCGCCGGTCTCCAGAATGGCGGGCTTGGTCACGTTGGTGGCGGTGTCGCCCTTGACGCCGGGGTCGGACTCGGTGACTTCCAGCTCCACGAAGTTGGGGGGCTCCACGCCGAACACGCTGCCCTTGTAGGACATGATCTTGCAGGTCATGTTCTCCTTGACAAACTTGAAGCTGTCCCCCAGCAGGTCCTTGCCGATGGGGATCATGTCGAAGGACTCGGGG
>ERZ779629.937-NODE-937-length-10666-cov-10.522288_pt1 | contig 10666 bp, 9 predicted proteins | sample MGYA00514192_ERZ779629 | MGnify/ENA primary metagenome ERZ779629 (study PRJEB29562, sample SAMEA4376709) | mouse gut metagenome | isolation source: Cecum | study: EMG produced TPA metagenomics assembly of the A DSS colitis mouse model was used to assess the... | reverse complement strand
CCGGGTCCACAGCTTGCCCCGGTAGTTCAGGTCGCAGGAGATCTTCACGCCGTGGACCTTGGCGGCCTTGCAGGCTTCCTTGCAGATTTCCACCACGTTGGGACCCAGGGCCGGGGTGATGCCGGTGAAGTGAAACCAGTCCACGCCCTCGAAGATAGCGTCCCAGTCGAAGTCGGCGGTGGACGCCTCCTGGATGGCGGAGTGGGCACGGTCGTAGATGCACACGCTGCCCCGCTGGGAGGCGCCCTTCTCGTTAAAGTAGATGCCCACACGGTCGCCGCCGCGGACAATCATAGAGGTGTCCACGCCGTAGCGGCGCAGGGAGTTCACCGCCGCCTGGCCGATGGCATGGGCGGGCAGCTTGGTCACAAAGGCCGCGTCCAGGCCGTAGTTGGCCAGGGAGACGGCCACGTTGGCCTCGCCGCCGCCGAAGGAGAACTCCAGGTGGTCGGCCTGGACAAAGCGCTCGTAATTGTAGGGCTGGAGCCGGATCATCAGCTCACCGAAGGTGACTACTTTAGACATTTTTGTTTCCTCCTAAAATTTGTAATGGGGGCTTGTCACGCTGCGCTTTTGGCGCATGGCCGGGTCACTTTCCCTCCGTCTCGGGCTGGTCTGCGGGTGGCTGCGCCACCCTGCGCTCGCCCTCGCTCCGGTCCAAGCTCCCCTATGCGCCTAAGCTCCGCGCTTCTTATTTTTGAACGAGGTGGATGGCGAACCCGGACAGCTCGTCTTTGATATAGATGGCCTTGGTCTTGCCCTTGGCGTCGGTCACGCGGCTGTCCTCGATGAACTCCACCCCCTGGCGGCCCAGGTGGTAGACCGCCCGCTCCACGTTGTTGGTGGCGATGGCGATGTGGCCGTTTGCGCCCCGGCCGGGCTTCTTCATGCACTCCACCGCCTTCCCGGCGAAAATGGAGGAATTGCCCGCCTTGTACTCCAGGCCGAACAGGGCGCACAGGGCCTTGGCGGTGCGCTCCGCCTCCCCCTCGTCGGCGCAGTTCACGCCGATGTGGGCCAGCTGGAAGCCCAGCATGGTCTTGACGGCCTCCTTGCAGATGGCGGTGATCTCGTCCCACTTCTCCCCCCGGATCAGGTCGCTCTTACACATCCAGGTGCCGCCCACCGCCGCGATCTGCTCGTAGCCCAGGTAGTCGTTGACGTTTTTGGCATTGACGCCGCCGGTGCACATCCACTTGGCGCTCTTCAGGGCCGCGCCGATGTTTTTCAGCATGGACACGCCGCCGTTGGCCTCGGCGGGGAAGAACTTGAGCATCTCGCAGCCCTGGTTCATGGCCTGCTGCATCTCTCCGGCGGTGGCGGTACCCGGCATCATGATGCCGCCCTTGTCCATGACGTGCTGGGTGACGTTGGGGTCGTACCCGGGGGCCACAATAAAGGTGGCGCCGGCGGCCATGGCCCGGTCGGCCTGCTCGCAGGTGAGTACCGTGCCCGCCCCCACCAGCATCTCCGGCACCTCCTTGACGATGGCGCGGATGGCGTCCTCGGCGGCGGCGGTGCGGAAGGTGACCTCGGCGGCGGGCAGGCCGCCGGCGGCCAGGGCTTTGGCCAGGGGCACCGCGTGGGCGGCGTCCTCAATGGCAATGACGGGAATAATGCCGATCTCATAGACCTTTTGAAGCGTGCTGTTCATAGCTGCATCCCTCCATAAAATATGGTTCATCCGGTGGATTTCTGCGCGTTTGCGGCGCGCATCCCCTCTCGGGGCCTTTCTGAGTTCTATTATACATCTTGTATACTAGAATGCAATTAGAAGAAGTATAAAAAAACCACCCACTTTTTTGTGCAATACTCCTATTGCAGGCCCGAACAGCCCTCAATTCTCTGTTTTGCCGGGCAGGTGGGCGGTGAGGAAGGCCCACAGCCGCTCCTCCTCCTCCCCGTCCCTGGGGGGGAGCAAAAACGCCCGCCGGGGCTCCACATAGACGCACAGGCAGCGCTTCAGACGGCAGGCCAGCGCCGTCTGCTCCCAGGGGTATCGCTCCTCCTGCTCCCCCTGGCGGACCCGCAGCCCGTCCTCCTCCAGCCGGAGCTGGTAAGCCACGGGGTTCCCCGCCGCCTTCAGGGCCTTCTCCCGGCGGCGCACCGAGAGGAAAAAGGACAGCACGTAGGCCGCAGGCAGACCCAGCCCCACCACCAGCAGCACCGCGCCGATGAGCGCCGCCTGCTCTCTGCTCCCCCGCAGGGCGAAGCACACCCCGGCAAAGCCCCCCATGATGAGGGCGAACAGCGCCGGACCCTTCCAGCGCTTCTGGCGGCGGAATGTGTCGAAAAAGGCGAACTCCCGAAAGACCTCCGGGGTGATTCTGGCGTCCAGCCAAACCGGGCCTGACTTCATGGCGCGCTCCTCCTTACGATAAAACGGCCCCGCCGGGGCCTTGAGACGGGCACTCTTATACATCTTTACCATTTAGCTGTTGTTTTTGCAAGATGCTGCCATAATTTTTGGCGTTATGCACAAAAATCAACGCATATTTTTTACTGGTGCACTAGTGGACAAAGCCTTTTCTTTGTGGTACATTGAGTATCGGAACACAAAACCGTTCCAATTGCCACAACGATTTAAGGAGGATGTTACAATGAAGATGAAGAAGCTCTTGTCCGCCGTTCTGGCGCTGCTCATGATCATGAGCCTGGCCGCCTGCGGCGGCCAGCCCGCCGGCCAGCCCGACGGCGACGCCAGCAAGGCCCCGGACGGTAATACCGGCGACGTGGCCAACGACCCCAAGGTGACCCTGGTGTACGCCGAGGTCAATCCCGAGGACACCATCGTGGGCCAGACCGGCGCTGAGTTCAAGCGCCTGGTGGAGGAGCTGTCCGGCGGCTCCATCGAGATCGACTTCCGCCCCGCCGGCGTGCTGGGCTCCGAGAACGACGTGCTGGACGCCATCATCGGCGGCGACGACTCCATCGACATGAGCCGTATTTCCGCCTTCGCCCTGACCAGCTACGAGGCTCAGAAGTCCGTGCTGCTCTCCCTCCCCTTCACCTTTGAGAGCCGCGACCACTGGTGGGCCTTCGCCAACAGCGACCTGGCCTCCGAGTTCCTCAACGAGCCCCAGGAGATCGGCCTGCCCCTGCGGGGCGTGTTCTACGGTGAGGAGGGCTTCCGCCACTTCTTCGCCAACAAGCCCGTCAACTCCATCGAGGACCTGAAGGGCATGAAGATCCGCGTGTCCAACGACCCCATCATGAACGGCATGGTGGAGAGCCTGGGCGCCTCCCCCACGGTGGTGTCCTTCGGTGAGCTGTACTCCGCTCTGAACACCGGCGTGTGCGACGCCGCCGAGCAGCCCATCGCCAACTACAAGTCCAACGCCTTCCCCGAGGTGGCCAACAACCTGATCCTGGACGGCCACACCCTGGGCGCCATCCAGGTGGTCATCACCGACACCGCCTGGGCCAAGCTGACCGAGAACCAGCAGAAGGTCATCATGGAGGCCGGCAAGGAGGTCCAGAAGTTCAACCAGAACCTGTCCCAGTCCGCTGAGGACGAGGTCCTCCAGCAGCTGAAGGACGAGGGCTGCAACGTGGTGGATGTCACCGACAAGGGCCCCTGGCAGGAAGCCTGCTCCAGCGCTCCCGCCATCAAGGAAGCCATCGACAAGCAGGCCGACCTGTACCAGAAGATTCTGGACATGAAGCCCTGACAACACACACCGTCCAATCAAAGCGGGGACGCGGGTTAGTCCCGCGTCCCCGCTTGTTAAATGAGAGGGAGGGAACCCCATGCCAAAAATTTTCACAACTCTGGACAAGATCCGCCCCGCCTACGACATGACCTATAAAATCGTCATGTTCCTGTGCAAGCTGCTGCTCATCGCGGACATCCTCATCACCTCCTACGCGGTGCTGGGCCGCTACTGCCAGCAGCTTGCCAAGGATTACCCCGACATGCTCAGCTGGCTGGCCATGGTCAAGGACCCGGCCTGGACCGAGCAGATCGTGCTGACGTGCATGAGCTACATGGCGGTGCTGTCCGCCGCCCTGGCCATCCGCACCGGAGCCCACATCCGCATGACCGCCTTCGACGCCTACCTGCCCAAGGTCGTGGTGAAGGTGTCCAACGTCATTGCCGACATCGGCGTGATGGCGCTGGCCGTCATCATGCTGGTGGTGGGCTGGGGGTACGCCAGCACCCTGGGCAGCAAGGGCTTCTATGAGTCCATCCCCTGGCTGAGCCGGTTCTGGATGTACTTCCCCGTTCCCCTGGCGGGCATCGCCATGATTGTGTTTGAGCTGGAAGCGCTCTATGAGCACATCAAGGCATTCTTTATCAAGGAAGAGGAGGCGACGGCGTAATGGACCCCAATACTCTTGCTATCATCGTTCTGCTGGGCAGCTTCGCCCTCATGATCGTTCTACGTTTCCCCATTGCCTACGCCGTGGGCCTGTCCTCCGTGTTCTGCCTGCTCACCATGGGCAACAGCTTGAGCGCTATCTGCCGCCTGATGGTGAAGGGCATCTCCTCCTTCCCGCTGATGGCGGTGCCCTTCTTCATCACCATGGGCGTGCTCATGGGCAAGGGCGGCATCTCGGATAAGCTCATCGCCCTGGCCAACGCCTGCGTGGGCTGGATGCGGGGCGGCCTGGCCATGGTGAACATCGTGGCCTCCTACTTCTTCGGGGGCATCTCCGGCTCCGCCGCGGCGGACACCGCCTCCATCGGCTCCATCATGATCCCCATGATGGTGGACCAGGGCTATGACGCCGACTTCTCCACCGCCGTCACCATCACCTCCTCCTGCGAGGGCCTGCTGGTGCCTCCCAGCCACAACATGGTCATCTACGCCACCACCGCCGGCGGCATCTCCGTGGGCTCCCTGTTCCTGGCGGGCTACCTGCCCGGCGCCCTGCTGGCCCTGTCGCTGATGATCGGCTCCTACATCATCTCCGTCAAGCGCAACTACCCCAAGGGCGAGCCCTTCCACATCCTCAACTTCCTCAAGCAGCTGTGGGTCTCCATCTGGGCGCTGCTGGCCATCGTCATCGTAGTGGTCGGCGTGGTGGGCGGCGCGTTCACCGCCACCGAGTCCGCCGCCATCGCCGTCATCTACTCCCTGATCGTGTCCGTGTTCGTCTACAAGGGCGTGAACTGGAAGGGCGTGTGGAAGGCCCTGGACGAGTGCGTCGGCACCCTGGCCATCGTAATGATCCTCATTGCCACCTCCGCAGTGTTCGGAGACTGCCTCACCAAGCTCCACGTGCCCGACCTGGCCGCCCAGGCCATCGTGGGCATCACCGACAACAAGATCATCCTCATCCTGCTGCTCAACGTGATCCTGCTGGTGCTGGGCATGATTATGGACATGGCCCCCATCATCCTCATCGCCACCCCCATCCTGCTGCCGGTGGCCACCCAGTTCTGTGGGCTGGACCCCATCCAGTTCGGCATTATGGTGGTGCTCAACTGCGGCATCGGCCTGCTCACTCCCCCGGTGGGCGCGGTTCTGTTCATCGGCTCCGCAGTGGCCAAGCGTCCCATGGAAAAGGTGGTCAAGGCCACGCTGCCCTTCTATGTGTGCATGATTATCACCCTGCTGCTGGTGTCCTACTGGCAGGACGTGTCCCTCATCATCCCCAAAATTTTTGACGACTATCAGCCCGTTGTGGCCGGTCTGGCAAGCGGTTTCTTGCGATAACATCCACTCAGCAGGGCGCGCCGCCGTGTTACGGTCCGGCGCGCCCTGTCCTGAAAGGCAGGAGGGCATACTATGAAATTGAACTATGCCGGCATACAGGACCGGACCGCCTGGGAACAGGCGGGCGTCCGTCTGCCCGGCTTCCGCTGGGACGAGATGCGCGCCGAGACGGAGCGGGCTCCCGCCTGGGTCCATTTCGGCGCGGGGAACATCTTCCGGGGCTTCATCGCCAAGCTCCAGCAGGACCTGCTGGAGCAGGGGCTGGTGAAAGGCGGCATTGTGGCCGCGGACACCTTCGACTACGACATCATCGACAAAATTTACGCGCCCTGCGACAATATGACCCTGATGGTGTCCCTGCTGCCCGACGGGAGCATGGACAAGCAGGTGGTCGCCTCCATCGCCCAGGGCCTGCGGGCCGGGCCGGCCTACCCCCAGGACATGGAGCGCCTGCGGGCCATCTTCCGCAGCCCCTCCCTCCAGATGGTGAGCTACACCATCACCGAGAAGGGCTACGCCCTGACCAGCATGGACGGGGAGTTCTTCCCCTTCGTCCAGGCCGATTTCGAAAACGGCCCCGGCCGCTGCTCCCACGCCATGTGCATGACCGCCGCCCTGCTGTGGGAGCGGTTCCAGGCCGGGGGCGCCCCCATCGCCGTGGTGAGCATGGACAACTGCTCCCACAACGGGGAAAAGCTGCGCGCCGGCGTGATGACAGTGGTGGAGCACTGGCTGGACCGGGGCCATATCACCCCCGAGTTCGCCGTATGGGTGGCCAATGAAAACAAGGTCTCCTTCCCCTGGTCCATGATCGACAAGATCACCCCCCGCCCCGCCAAGGTGGTGGAGGACGCCCTGACCGCCGCCGGGATCGAGGATATGGCCCCCATCGTCACCAGCAAAAACACCTTCATCGCCCCCTTTGTCAACGCCGAGCGGCCCCAGTACCTGGTGGTGGAGGACCGCTTCCCCAACGGCCGCCCCCCGCTGGAGCAGGCGGGCGTTTACATGAGCGACCGGGACACGGTGAACAAGACGGAGAAAATGAAGGTCACCACCTGCCTCAACCCCCTGCACACCGCCCTGGCGGTATACGGGTGCCTTCTGGGCTACGACTCCATCGCCGCCGAGATGAAGGACCCCCAGCTCAAGGCCCTGGTGGAGAAGATCGGCTACGGCGAGGGCATACCCGTGGTGGTGGACCCAAAAATCCTCAGCCCCATGGACTTCATCCACGAGGTCATCCACCAGCGCCTGCCCAACCCCTTCATCCCCGACATGCCCCAGCGCATCGCCACCGACACCAGCCAGAAGGTGCCCATCCGCTTCGGGGAGACCATCAAGAGCTACGCGGCCCGGCCCGACCTAGACGTGACCGGCCTGACCTATATCCCCCTGGCCATCGCCGGGTGGCTGCGCTACCTTCTGGCGGTGGACGACAATGGTAAGCCAATGGAGTGCAGCAGCGACCCCATGCTGGAAACGCTGCAAAAACAGCTCGCCGGCGTGAAGCTGGGCGACCCGGACAGCGCCTCCCGCGAGGCGCTCGCCCCCATCCTGTCCAATATGGCCCTGTTCGCGGAGGATCTCTGCCGCATCGGCCTGGCGGACAAAATCAGCGGAATGCTTCGGGAGATGCTCACCGGCCCCGGCGCGGTGCGCTCCACGCTGGAACAATATTTGGGCCGCTGAGGCGGTCCGCCCTGCCATAGAATTTGTATCCTCCGGTATACAAGTCTCGGCGCCTGGGCAAATATCCTGACATACTGGAGATACAATGGAGGCGAGGCCAATGAAATTGCTGGAGCGGCTTCCCCGGGAATCCGGCGGAGACTATGCCCTGCGCACCATCAAGGAGAACATCATCAGCCTGGAGCTGCCCCCCGGCAGCCAGATCAGCGAAAACGAGCTGGCCGCCGAGATGGGCTTGTCCCGCACCCCCGTGCGGGAGGCGCTCATCGAGCTGTCCAAGGTGAAGATCGTGGACATCCAGCCCCAGAAAAAGAGCACCATCCCCCTCATCGACTACGACATGGTGGACGAGTCCCGCTTCATGCGCAGCCTTTTGGAGTGCGCGGTGGTGGAGCTGGACTGCGAAATGGCCACCTCCCTGGACCTGGAGCGGCTAAACGAAAACATCCGCCTCCAGGACTTCTACCTGGACAATTTCTACTCCGGCCAGCTCATGGAGCTGGACAACCAGTTTCACGGCATCCTGTTCGAAATCGCCAAGAAATCCCAGATCTACGGGCTGATGCAGAACATTTCCATCCACTTCGACCGGGTGCGCAGCATGGCCCTCTCGTCGGTGAAGAACCTGAAAATCGTCCAGGACCACAAGCAGATCACCGCCGCCATCGCCCGCCGGGACCCCAAATCCGCCCGGATTCTGATGGAGGAGCACCTCAACCGCTACAAAATCGACGCGGCCGCCATCCGCGCCGCCTACCCCCAATACTTCAAATAACCGCCCAAGGAGGCCACCCTATGTTCACCAAACAGGACCAGCGCTGGGTCTTTCACAAGGACGCCCTGGCGCAGAGCGCAGGCGAGGGCGTCACCCGCCGGGTGCTGGCCTACAACGACCAGCTGATGTGCGTGGAAAACCGCTTTGAGCAGGGCGCCGTAGGCCCCGCCCACAGCCACCCGCACACCCAGATCACTTACGTGGTCAGCGGCCGCTTTTCCTTCACCATCGACGGGGAGACCCATGAGGTCGGCCCCGGCGACACTCTGCTGAAAACCGACGGCGTGATCCACGGCTGCACCTGCCTGGAGGCGGGGACGCTGCTGGATATCTTCAACCCCATGCGGGAGGATTTTCTCCCCGGAGCGTGAAAAAGCGCAATTGCGGCGGAAATCGCCGCGGAACATAAGGCAGGGGGCTTGGAACGTGTTGTTCCAAGCCCCCTGCTTTGCTGTTGATTAGTTTTTTATGGTGCACTTCCCGTCAAGGTAATCCACAAAGTTGACCGTCACATTGGGGTCGTCCGGCATCTCAAAGGGCGGGATCTTGCCGCTCTCGATGTCGGCCATGATCTGCCGCCACTCCTCCTCGGTGCGCTCGGGAGCGCGGGTCACGTCCCAGTCGTCCAGCGGCACGCCCGTCTTGTCCATGACGACGCTGCCCTCCGGCAGCGGGGCGGAGCCGTCAGAGAAAACGAAGGCGGTTCGAACCTGGCTCGGGTCGATCGGCGCCATCGTGCCGTCCTCTCCCTTGACAAAGATGCTGCCTGCGCTGGGCTCCATGTTTTTTTCCATATCGGCCGGGTTATAGCTCATCATCAGGTTCTCATCCCCGTCAACGGACTTCGAGTACATCATGCCCTCCTTGATGTCCTGGAGGATGCCCTCGTACATGGCGATGGTCTCGTCGATGATCTCCTGGGTCCAGACGAACTCGCCCCGGCCGCCGGTGGAGCCCGTCTCCCCCAGCATGGACTGGAGATTCACTTTTTCCTGCTCCAGCCACGCGGCGTACTCCTCATAGGTCCACCACTCCACATTGGGCGTGGGGAAACGCCGCTGGAACTCCTCGTCGGTCAGGGGCTCAAAGGTTTTCCCGCCGTCAAAGCTGTAGTAGGTTTTGCCATCGTCAGGGTTGACGTAGGACATCAGGGTGCCCTCGTCGACGAGGGATTCCGCATTCAGCTGGCGGTCCCGCTGTTCATTGGAAACAGGGCTCGCGGAGGCCGCAAAGGCGGTGGTCGCGCCAATCACCAGGGCGGCGGCCAGGCCCAGCGCCAGCACAGACGCTTTCTTATACTTCATAATCGCTTCGATCCTTTCTTCAATTGCCAGTTTGCTGAAATGGCTGTAGGGGGAGAAGTACCCGCTCCGGGCCTCCTCCATGTTAATGAGGGTCAGGGCATAGGCGGCTTTTTTCCTGCCGCCCAGAAGGTCCATCACCCGCTGGTCGCAGGACAGCTCCAAATCCCGGTTGGCCAGGACGTACAGCACCCAGACCAGGGGGTTGAACCAGTGGACGCACAGCGCGGCGGCAAACACCAGCTTCGTCACGGCGTCAAAGCGCCGAACGTGCGTCAGCTCGTGGGTGAGAATATAGGTCAGGGCGGCCTCGTCCTCCCGTTCCATGGATTCCGGGAGCAGAATGACCGGGCGCAGAACGCCGTAGGTCAGCGGAGAGGACACCAGGGCCGACTGCCGCACCTCCAGCGGCCTGCGCAGCTTCTGGCCCGCCAGCCACCGGCGGACGGCGGGGGAGTCGTCCGGGACGGAGGCGCGGAACCGCCGCCGGGCCCGCCCGTAGGACACCGTAAAATACGCCGCCATCAGCACCGCGGCCACCAGCCACACCAGGGGCAGGGCTGAGCCGGAGGCCGTGCCGGCCATTGCCGGTGCGCCGGCGGGGATATCCGCCGGCGGTGTTCCCGACGGGGCGGCTCCGCCCACCGCCAGATATTCCCCCACCGCGGTTAGAGGCTCCGGGGGAGCGAACAGACCGAAGGGCAGCGGGATGCTAAAGGGCAGGAGCAGCCGCAGCGCCGCCATCTCCCACAGGGCCAGAAACGCCCCCTTGGGCAGGCGGTGGAGGGCCAGCGCCCGAACTACCACGATGAACAGGATAAACGCCCCGCCGGACAGCGTCATTTGCACCAGGCTCATTCGCTCTCCTCCTGGGCTTGCAGCTCCGAAACCATGTGCCGCAGGTTGTCGATCTGGGTTTTTGACAGCCTTTGATGGCCCAGCAGGGACGCAAACAGCAGGTCGGGGGAGCTGTCAAACAGCTTGTGAAGCAGCTCCTCCGTCTCCGCCGCCTGCACCACATCCCGGGCGATCAGGGCGTGGCACAGGAAATTTGGCTCCCTGCGCTCAATGGCTCCCTTGGCGATGCACTTTTTGATGACGGTGTAGGTGGTGTTCATGTTCCAGCCGGTGGTCTCCTTGAGCACGTCCGAAATTTGTTTTGCCGGCATATCTCCTTCTTTCCACAGCACATCCATGACTTTCAGCTCCGAGTCAAAGAGCTTGACGGCCATTTC
>ERZ779629.933-NODE-933-length-10736-cov-6.136504_pt1 | contig 10736 bp, 5 predicted proteins | sample MGYA00514192_ERZ779629 | MGnify/ENA primary metagenome ERZ779629 (study PRJEB29562, sample SAMEA4376709) | mouse gut metagenome | isolation source: Cecum | study: EMG produced TPA metagenomics assembly of the A DSS colitis mouse model was used to assess the... | reverse complement strand
AGCTGTTGCGTCCGTCCTTGAGCTCGTAATAGTAGACGTTGGTGACGTCCCCCACACACTGCTCATCAGCCTTACCCTGCCGCCTGCATTCTGGCGGTTTTCAGCGCGTTGTAATCCGATATCAAACACTGCTGCTTTTCCGACAGCCGCCCGATAGCGGCGTGGGCAATCTCAAAGACGTGGGGCCAGCCCAGGGTCTGGAGGAGGATGGCCAGTGAGGGGCCCACCTGGCTCTCCACCCAGTTCTCCACCCAGTTCTCCACCCGCTCCACGCTGTGTTGGATGGCGCAGCGGGCCACCAGCCGCACGCTCTCCAGCTCGTCCACAAACTTCAGCCACCAACCGCAGACCGTGCAGCGGGTGATGTTAGAGTCATCCCGGTCGATGAAAGAAAATTTGTCGTTGATCACCTGTGCGGCCAGCCTGCCCACAGACGGGGCGTCCAGCAGCTGCGCTACAAAGGCGCTGGCGTTTTTCTGCCGCATCACCAGCTCCACCCGGACCCAGGGCCCGTCCACGCCCTCCTCCAACGCCTTGTCGTAGATCCGCACCCGGAAGTCCGAGGAGGGCGCGCCCAGGTACACCGTGGAGCCGCTGGGCCGGGTCCCGTCGTAGGAGACCACCACCGAGCGCCTGGTCATGCGGCTGTTGAGCTGGTTGGACCGCACCTTCTCCGCGATCTCCTCCATATTCAGAACCCCCTCCCGGTCGTCGCAGGCGATGTCCAGCCGGGAGATATTGGCCTGCGCATCCGAGGCCAGCAGCCGGAACAGCTCCAGAAAAGCGGTGCCGTCCGCCCCGCTGGTTGGTCCGGACATGGTCTCAAAGGTCCGGCAGCCGTTGCCGGACATGGACACGCAGACCCCCATATCCCGGAAGAAGTCGTTCTCCCGGGGTTCGTAGCACACGCAGATGTCTGAGAACCGCAGCACCTTGCCGTAGCCCAGCAGGCCGTAGCCCGCATCCTGGAACAGGGCGGGGTCCAGGCCCAGATAATCCCGGATCACCCTGGCCGGGTCCCGCTCCTTTACGGAGAAGGTCAGCCAGTCCACCAATACCTGACATTGCATCCCTTGTCCACCCTCCTGTCATGAGTACCCCCGTGATTACTGCCGGGGGTCCGGGGAGCTGTTGCGCCCCCCGGATTCCCTTCCTTCTTCAGCAAATCAACCACGGCATGTCTCATGACATTCCAGAGGCTGTACGCCGCCGGTCAATCCTCCAGCGCCGCTTCAATTACCCGGCCCTTGTCGTCAAAGAAGAGCCGCACCCGGTCTCCAGGCTCGAACCCCTCCCACACCCGGTCCGACAGGCATTTCTTTTTCTCCGCCTTCAGCCCGGAGGCCTGGTAGTCTTCCGACCGGAAATCGCTGGCCGGGGAGAGGACAAACAGGTTGTGAAAGGGGCGCTTTTCGCCCCGCTCTGTCTCAAACTGCCCCTTTGCCCAGCCCACGAACACGTATCCCTGATACGACATGTCCACCATGAATTCTTTTTCGCCCATTCCCGAGCTCCTTTCCGGGGTCCTGCCCCTTACCCATGATTGCAGGAAAGCCGCCACACGCTTGGTCTGCCGCAAAGGTGGCCTATAATTCCAGCCTCCGCCGGAGCATTTCCAGCCGCCTTTTCCGTTCCCGGCTTTTTTATCTGACCGAAACCTGCATCTAAAAACAGCGGGACCTGCGGGCCCCGCTGTCCATTTACAATATAAAACTTGCCCCCACAGCCATCCTGCAAAATTTTCTTGACAAACCCGATACTGAGATGTTATAATTTTAAAGAATCAATCGCGCTGGTGTGTCCTAATAGCAGAGCACATTGCCTGCAATAATAGGGTTGCTGGCTGTTGATAAGGTAAGAAAAATAAAACACGGCAATGGGCCGGTTTATATAAGATGCTAGTGTAGCTCAGTCGGTAGAGCAGCTGATTCGTAATCAGCAGGTCAGGTGTTCGAGTCACCCCACTAGCTCCAAAATGTGTTGATAGAAAAGACGCACAGCAAAAACACCGCATTTTCATGCGGTGTTTTTGCTTAAATACGGAGAAATCGAGAAAATATGGTTCAAAAGTAGAAAAGCCAAAAATCTGACTACGCTTTTTCAAAAGTCCCAATTGTGAATTTGCGGTTGTCAACAGCGCCTCCTCCATCCGCTGGGATTTTCACCGGCTCCGCAAAGGCAGCCAAGCGCCGCCTTCCTCTATTTATATCTCTCCCTTCAACTTCTGCCACTCGCCTACGGCCAGCTGGTCGCAGCGGTTGTTATAGGGATTTTCGGCGTGGCCCTTTACCCAGTGGGTATGGACCTGGTGCCTCTCGCACAGGTCCAGCAGCGTCTCCCACAGGTCCGGGTTCAGCGCCGGCTTCTTGTCGCTTTTGATCCACCCTCTGGCCCGCCACCCTTTGGCCCAGCCCTTAGCCAGGGCGTCGATGACGTATTTGCTATCGGAGTAAAGCTCCACAATGCAGGGCTCCTTCAGGGTTTGCAGCGCCCGGATAACTCCGGTCAACTCCATTCGGTTATTAGTCGTATTCCGCTCCCCGCCGGAGAGCTCCTTGGTGTGCGGCCCGTATTGAAGAATCGCCCCCCACCCCCCGGGGCCGGGATTTCCCGAGCAGGCCCCATCGGTGTAGATTGTAATGGTTTTCATAGTCTTTCCCCTGTTTCCTCTGCGTATTATTTTCTTAGCATACCAGATTCCCTCCCAAATAGCAACCGGCAAGAGAGCTTTCTCCGGAAAAATGGCCGCACGGCTTTTGCGTCAAGTGGGCAATATTACCAAAAATGATGCAAAAAGTTCGGCTGGTTGCTGAATTGCGAAAGACTGCCCGGTATCTTATAATCAAGGGGAACCCTTCTCGTTTCGGCCGCTCTGAACCGGCGGAATCCAAGGCGGAGAGACCAGAAAACGGGAAAAAATGAGAAAGCTGGAAAGGAAAGGGAAAAACATGAAACAAAGAGGAAAACGATGGCTAGCAGTCCTCCTCTGCCTGACAATGGCTATGACGCTGCTGCCTGGCGCGGCCTTGGCTGCGCCTAAGGCCCGGGCGGCCGACCTGGATGAGGACGGCCTGGCCGTTCTGTCCGCCGGCCCCATGAAGGCCTATGTGGATGAGAGCTTTCCCCGGGTTGTCCACTATGTTCTCCAGAACGAGACCGTAGTGGACGGCCAGACCGAGGCTCTGGACACCCTCAAGCTCAACGGCGTGGCCGTCAAGCCTGTGGTGACCAGCGAAAAGGCCTCGGACGGCAAGTCCATCACCTATGTCCTCACCGTCAGTGAGGAGGCCGGCAACACCGTCGGCAAGGCGATGGTCGACAAGCTGGACGCCGAGGGCAACCCCGTCAAGGACGAGGATGACAAGGTGATCCAGGAGGAGAAGGATGTAGACACCAAGCTGAACGTGGCCATCACCGCCCGCATCACTGTTGGCGATGACGGGGACAACACCCTGGCTTTCTACATCGACAGTGTGGACTATCTCAAGAACGACCGGATGGAAAATCCTCTGGAGTCCATTGAGATCCCCAACCACAGCCTGGTCTCCCTGTATACCGACGGCTCTGACCAGTCCGTGGCGGTCACCGGCGGCACCAACATCAATACCTCTATCAACTCCAACGACAAGACCCTCTTCGCCCACGAGAAGATGGGCGAGAACGAGAGCGTTGATTTCTTCGCTGCCTTCCTGCACAGCAGCACTGTCAGCGCCGGCCTGGCCAGCAACTCCGAGTATGATACGGACCCCTACGCCGGCCGCCGCAACAACCCCGTGCGTGCCACCTTCTCCCCCAAGGACGGCGGCGAGTCCATTGGTCTGAGCAGCACCCTCTGGTACTATGACCGGAAGGTCTCCAGCATCAACCCCGGCGCCTGGGAGAACCACGCCATTCCCGCCGACAAGCAGGTGCAGGGCCCGGTGGAGCAGCCCTTCGCCAAGGTGGTCCTCACCTGCCAGGATGAGAACGGCGACGGCAAGATCGACTGGCAGGACGGCGCCATTGTCTACCGGAATACCATCATGCACAAGCCCGTCCACAGCGAGCGGGTGCGGGATGCTGTCAACCTGCGCATCAGCATGAACTTCGGCGGCCAGGCCCAGCACCCCTTCCTCTTCGCCCTGGACAACGTCAAGCGCGTTGCCCTGCACACCGACGGCCTGGGCCAGATGGTCCTGCTCAAGGGCTACGCCAGCGAGGGCCATGACTCCGGCCACCCCGATTACTACAACATCGGCCAGCGCATGGGCGGCGTGGAAGACATGATCACCATGATGGACGAGGGCAACGCCCTGGGCGCCCAGTTCGGCATCCATGTCAACGCCTCCGAGTTCTATCCCGAGGCCGACGCCTTTGACGAGATCCGTGTGGGCCGCTACAACAACGAGGACGGCACCCCCGGCGGCCTGCGCTTCGGCTGGAACTGGATCGACCAGGGCGTCAACATGAACACCCTGTACGACTTCGCCTCCGGCGACCGCGCCGAGCGCTTCAACAAGCTCTACGAGCTGGTGGGCGACCGGCTGAACTTCGTCTACGTGGACGTGTGGGGCAACAACCAGCACGGCGTGAGCGACAACGCCTGGCTGACCCGCCGCATCACCAACGAGATCACCGGCGACAAGGGCTGGCGCATCACCCACGAGTGGTCCTATGCCAACCCCTATGACTCCACCTTCCAGCACTGGACCTCCGACTATACCTACGGCGACTTTGGCTACAAGGGGATGCTCAACAGCAACGTGCTGCGCTTCCTCTTCAACGGCTATAAGGATTCCTTCCCCGCCGACTTCGCCACCTTCGGCGGCGCCTGCAACGCCCCGCTGCTGGGCGGCCCGGCCATGCAGGGCTTCGAGGGCTGGCAGAAGGACGACGAGTACGATCTGTCCATCTACAACACCTACAACCAGATGGTCTACACCAAGTTCCTCCAGCACTATGACGTCATGCAGTGGATCAACGCCGAGAATACCGTGGCCATTCCCTTTGCCACCAGCGCCGGCGGCCCCCACTCCGATGAGGCGGAGGACATCACCAACGACAGCGGCTCCGTCATCGGCGGCACCCGCCAGTGGCGTCCCGAGATGCAGATTGTCCTGCAGAGCGGCGAGGACACCGTGGTAGTGACCCGCGGCCTGGATGCCGAGCTGGACACCGAGGCCGCCTACTCCCTGGACAACGAGGTGGAGTACCGCTCCCGCGTGATCACCCTCAACGGCAAGGTGATCCTCACCGGCGCTCCCGCCTCTGCCGGCGAGGATAAGGCCTTCCCCAAGGACAAGGCCACCCTCCAGTACCTGATCCCCTGGTTCTGGGATGCCGCCACCGGCGAGCGCGTCAGCGCCGACCAGGAGAAGCTCTACCACTGGAACGCCCAGGGCGGCGAGTCCACCTGGGAGCTGCCTGACAGCTGGGCAGGCCTGAGCACCGTTCTGTGCTACGAGCTGTCCGACCAGGGCCGCGGCGAGGCGCAGACCATCACCGTCGCCGACGGCAAGATCACCCTCTCCGCCAAGGCCAACACCCCCTACGTGGTGGTGAAGGGCGAGGCCAACCAGGGTCCCCAGATCACCTACAGCACCGGCCTGCACGTGCAGGACGCCGGCTTCAACATGGACATGGACAACAGCCCCTGGACCTCCACCGGCAGCACTGAGCGGGTGAAGAACCCCGGCGGCATCTCCGCCGTGAAGCTGGACGGCGAGGCCAGCGTCAGCCAGGTGATGACCGACCTGAAGGCCGGCCAGAAGTACGTCACCTACGTGGGCGTGGACAACCTGAGCGACGGCAAGGCCTCCATCACCATCACCGATGAGACCGGCGCCGTTCTGGCCAGCAACTACACCATGCGCTCCATCGCCCAGAACTACGTCAGTGCCTACCCCCTGCACACCCTCTTTAACGAGACTACCGGCGGCTTCAACGCCGACCGGACCAGCCGCTTCCAGAATATGTACATCTTCTTCACTCCCGAGGCGGGCAAGACCTACACCATGACCCTCAGCCACGAGGGCAGCGGCGAGGCCTACTTTGCCGGTGTGCGTACCCTGGAGACCCAGGCGGACAACTTCACCTATGACGCCGAGGGCAACGTCACCGGCTTCTTCCAGGACTTCGAGCACTCCGCCCAGGGCGAGTATCCCTTCGTGGTCAGCGGCCTGGAGGGCGTTGAGGACAACCGCCAGCACCTCTCCCAGCTCCACGCTCCCTACACCCAGGGCGGCTGGGACGGCGTGAAGCTGCTGGACGACGTGATTGACGGCCAGTGGTCCCTGAAGGTGGGCGGCCTGGATGCCGGCGCCTACGGCACCAACCAGCTGGTCATGCAGACCATCCCCCAGAACTTCCGCTTTGAGCCGGGCAAGACCTACACCGTGGAGTTTGACTACGAGATGGGCTCCACCAACACCTATATGGTCTGCATCGGCGACGGCGAGTGCGTCTACGAGGACGGCTGGCCCACCGGCACGGGTACCGAGCGCATCGTTCTGGCGCCCACGCTGAACAAGAACCACAACTTCGCCGCCTCCACCGGCACCGCCAAGGCGCCCGTAGGCCATGTGAAGTTCACCGTGGTGGGCAGCGAGTCCGGCCAGACCTGGATCGGCCTTGTCACCGACACGATGGCTGAGACTGACGGCATGGACTACTGGGACAACCGGGTGGCCTTCGGCGGCTACAAGGACTTTGTCCTGGATAACCTGCGCATCACCCTGGTGGACGAGGCCGTAGAGAGCGGCAGCTCCGTCACCGCCGCCGCGGAGGACGGCACCGTCTTCACCAACACAGTCAACAGCGAGAACCTTCTCACCAAGACTACCAAGCGTCCCGATGGCAGCACCCTGGTGCGGACCCTGAGCACCAGCGGCGAGCAGACCATCACCTCCACCGACGCCAGCGGCAAGGTGCTGGCCCAGGTGAAGCTCCCCGGCGAGATTCCCGCTCCCGAGACCAAGTTCACTGACGTTCCCGAGGGCCACTGGTCCGAGGAGGGCATCAACCAGATGGCCGCTCTGGGCCTGGTGGGCGGCACTGGCGATGGCAGCTACAACCGCCAGGGCAGCATGAAGCGGGCCGACCTGGCCACCATCCTCTTCCGCCTGTCCAACGGCGGCGATGGCTACGAGCTGCCCTTCCCCGATGTGGACGCCGGCAAGTACTATGCAGGCGCCGTGGCCTGGGCTGCGGGCAATGGGATTGTCACCGGCCGCAACGACGGCACCTTCGGTCCCAGCGCCACCATCACCCGTGAGCAGCTGGCCGCCATGCTCTGCCGCTATGCCGGCCTTCTGGGCGTGGACACCACTGCCGCTGCCGACCTGAGCGAGTTCAGCGACAGCGACAGCGTCCACAGCTGGGCCACCGATGCTATGGCTTGGTGCGTGGCAAAGGGCATCCTGCAGGGCAATGACGGCGCCCTCGCTCCCAATGCCGAGGCGACCCGCGCCGAAGTGGCCGTGATGCTCCAGCGCTTCCTGGAGGTAATCCGGTAAGCAAAGCAAAAATCTAAGCTCCAAAAAGCCGCTGCGGAATTTCTTCCGCAGCGGCTTTTTTAACTTCATGGTGCGCGTCTATTCTTCCTCTTCGGATTCTGGTTCCTTCTCGGCCAGGGCGATGGAGATAACCCGGTCGTCCTCCTCCTTGAAGCGCATAACGATGACGCCTTGGGTGGACCGGCCACAGGTCTTGATGGCCCCCACGTCTGTGCGCAGCAGCACACCTTTCTCGGTGAGCACCAGCAGGTCCTCGCCGCCGTCCACCACCTTGATACCTACTACGCTTCCCGTCTTTTCCGTGAGGCCGTAGTTTTTGATACCCACGCCGCCCCGGGCAGTGATCCGGTATTCCTCAATGGGGGTCTGCTTTCCGTAGCCCTTCTCGGTAATGGTCAGCACATTGCGCCCCGCCGTAGCCCGGGCGGCGCCCACCACATAGTCGCCTGGGCGCAGGCGGATGCCCCGCACGCCCATGGAGCCGCGGCCTGTGGGCCGAATCTCCGTCTCATCGAAGCAGACGGCGGACCCATCGTGGGTGGCGATCAGAATTCTCTTGTTTCCGTCCGTCTCCCGCACGCTGATGAGCTCATCCCCCTCGTCCAGGGTGATAGCCCGAATACCATTGCTGCGCAGGTTCCGCAGGGACTCTCCTGGCAGCCGCTTCACAGTTCCGTTGCGCGTGACCATCACCAAAAACCGCTCGCCGGAGGAGATATCGCCGGTGTGGATCATGGCGCTGACGCTCTCTCCCGCCTCCACAGGCAACACGTTTACGATGTTGGTGCCCTTGGCGGTCTTGCCGCTGGCTGGGATTTGGTAGCCCTTGCGGCGGTAGACCCGTCCGGTATTGGTGAAGAAGAGGATATAGTCATGGGTGGAGGCGGTGAAGACGGTATTAACGTAGTCCTCCTCCTTGGTGGACATGGACTTGTTCCCCTTGCCCCCCTTGCCCTGGAGGCGGTACTCGCTGGCCGGCGTGCGCTTGATATAGCCGCCGCTGGTGAGGGTGTAGACGCACTGCTCCTCCTCAATGAGGTCCTCAATGTCAATCTCGTCCTCCACATCCTGGATCTCGGTGATCCGGCCGTCGCCGTACTTGTCCCGGATGGCGGTCAGCTCGTCCTTCAGCACGCCCCGGAGCATCTCCTCGCTCCCCAGCAGCTGATTATAGTAGGTGATTTTCTCCTCGATTTCCCGGTACTCCGTCTCCAGCTTCTCCCGGTTAAGGCCCTGGAGGGAGATCAGGCGCATGTCGCAGATAGCCTGGGCCTGGACATCGTCCAGGGAGAACCGCTCCATAAGCCGCTCCTTTGCGTTGGAGTAGCTGGAGCGGATGATGGAGATTACCTCGTCAATGTTATCCTGGGCGATCAGCAGGCCCTCCAGCAGATGGGCCCGCTCCTGGGCCTTGCGCAGGTCGTAGCGGGTCCGCCGGATAATGACCTGCTCCTGGAAGGCGATGTACTCGTCCAGCACATTGCGCAGGGAGAGGATCTTGGGCTGCTTCTGGTCATCCACCAGGGCCAGCATGATGACGGAGAAATTGGACTGCATGGCGGTCTGGGTAAAGAGCTTATTGAGCACCACCTGTGGATTAGCATCCTTTTTCAGCTCGATAACGATCCGCATACCGTTGCGGTCCGTCTCGTCCCGGATGTCGCTGACGCCCTCCAGCCGCTTGTCCTTCACCTGGTCGGCCATGTTTTTGATGAGCTGGCGCTTGTTGACCTGGTAGGGCAGCTCTGTGACGATAATCCGGATACGGCCCTTGGCGAACTCCTCGAAGTTGGTCCGGGCCCGGAGCACGATCTTGCCCCGGCCGGTGGCGTAGGCCGCCCGGATGCCGCTGCGGCCCATGATGATTCCCCGGGTGGGGAAATCCGGTCCCTTGATGTGCTCCATCAGGTCGTTCAGCGTGGCCTCTGGATTCTCCAGCACGCAGATTGTAGCGTCGATAACCTCCCGCAGGTTGTGGGGCGGGATGTTGGTGGCCATACCCACGGCAATGCCGCTGGACCCGTTCACCAGCAGATTGGGGAACCGGCTGGGCAGCACCCGGGGCTCCTGGCGGCTCTCGTCGAAGTTGGGGTCCCAGTCCACCGTCTCCTTGTCGATATCCCGGAGCATCTCGTTAGAGATCTTGCTCATCCTGGCCTCGGTGTACCGGTAGGCCGCGGGGGGGTCGCCGTCCACAGAGCCGAAGTTCCCGTGGCCCTCTACCAGCATGTAGCGCATGGAGAAGTTCTGGGCCAGGCGCACCATGGCGTCATACACGGAGCTGTCTCCGTGGGGATGGTAGTGGCCCAGCACGTCGCCCACGCAGGTGGCGGACTTCTTGAAGGGCTTGTCGCTGGTGAGCCCGCCCTCGTACATCGTGTACAAAATACGCCGGTGGACGGGCTTGAGTCCATCGCGCACGTCCGGCAGAGCCCGCCCTACAATGACGCTCATGGCGTACTGCTTGTAGCTCTCCTCCATTTCCCCCACCAGCTCGCTCTCGGTAATCACCTGGTTGGGAAACGCGATGTCCTCCGGCTTGTAATCTCTGTTGTGTGCCATTTGCACCTCCATATCTCAAAGGCATACATACTTTTTCTTGAAAGAAAAAGTATCAAAAAGAACTTTTATCCGCAAAGCTGCGCTTTGCTCCTGTTATTTTTTAAAAAACATAAGCAAAACGAAGTTTTGCGCAAAAGGTTTTTCTTTTGATTCTTTTCTTTGTCCACAAAGAAAAGAATGTATGCCAAACGTCTGCCTTAATAATCCAGATTCAGCGCATACTTGGCGTTGCGCTCGATCCACTCCTTGCGGGGCTCCACCTCCTCGCCCATGAGGATGGTAAACACCTGGTCGGCGGCCACGGCATCGTCCAGGGTAATGCGGCGGAGGGTGCGCTTCTCCGGGTCCATAGTGGTGTCCCAGAGCTCGTGGGCGTCCATCTCGCCCAGACCCTTGAAGCGGTTGATGTCGATCTTTATATTGGGGTTGCCGCCCCGCATCTCAGAGGAGATGGCGTCCCGCTCCTCGTCGGAGTAGGCCACCCGCTGCTGTTTGCCCCGGGTGAGCTTGTAGAGAGGCGGCACTGCGGAGTAGACATAGCCGTGCTCGATGAGGGGCCGCATATAGCGGAAGAAGAAGGTGAGCAGCAAGGTGCGGATGTGGGCGCCGTCCACGTCGGCATCGGCCATGATGATAATCTTGTGGTAGCGGAGCTTATCAATATTGAACTCCTCCCCGATG
>ERZ779629.930-NODE-930-length-10758-cov-4.497711_pt1 | contig 10758 bp, 6 predicted proteins | sample MGYA00514192_ERZ779629 | MGnify/ENA primary metagenome ERZ779629 (study PRJEB29562, sample SAMEA4376709) | mouse gut metagenome | isolation source: Cecum | study: EMG produced TPA metagenomics assembly of the A DSS colitis mouse model was used to assess the... | reverse complement strand
GTTACGGCACGGGCTATCCGTTCCGCGGCAAGTTCGTATTCGAATACGTCAATCCCGAAACCGGACTTGTTAAAATTACTCAGTACGGCTACAAAACCGGCAGCAGCGGCGGCGACACCGACTGGGGCGAAGCGGAGAACTACGCTTTGCGCGCTGCGGACGAATACGAGGAAACGGGCATAGAGTACTATGCTTACGTAGACAAGGATACAGGCGTGCTCGTAATACAGGCAAACGGCTGGACGGAAGTGAATATTGCCGTTCCTTCGGAAGCTGTCGTCGGTAAGTCTGCATTCGAGGCTGCGACCTGTGACGGCGATTTCGTTATTTCCTATACTCGGGACACCACGCCTTTGAATATGTTCGTTGACGGCGACGGCGTGCTTTTCGGCGTAAAATTCATAACGCTTGAAAAAACCGAAATCACCGCGGCGGAGTGCTTCACGGAAGCTTCGGACAGTTGCACGACTTTCATAGTCGCGGGCGACGAAATCATAAAGGGCTACGCAATGAACGTAACCACCGAAAAATGGGGCGTGTCCGACGGGCTTGAAGGCTACTATAAACTTCCCGACGGCAAAACCGTCCTGATACAGGGCGGCGGCTACATAGCGGTTGACAGCGAAGACGGAGAATATAAAATCATTTCTGACAACGTCGTCGGCGTTATAATTACCGACAAGTTAACCCAGAATTCCGTCTATTACGAATTTACGCTTTCGGGCGTGGGTATGTCTGCGGAGGGCGGTACCTGCACGCAGACAGCGCCCAAGGTGACGCTCACTCTTGATTTCAACGGATATTTCCCCGATAATCAGACCCAGAACGTAACGCTTGAAGGCCAAAGCAAATTCGTACCCATCCAGTTGCCGCCCGAAAGTGCAATGACGCACCAGACAATGACGTTCAAGGGCTGGTATCTCGATGCGGCTTGCACGATAGAAGTCGAGCTTATCGACGGAGCGTTTATTCCCGAATCGGACGTTACTCTTTACGCAAGGTGGGCGGAAAAGGTAGTAATCAAGCTTGAAGGCTTACTTGCGGATGACCAGTCCGACGAAACCAAAAACACGCTTTACCTTGGCGAAGGCGACGTAATAAGCGAGTATCTTACCCTCTATAAAAAGTACGATATCGACGCGTCGACGAATACTTATTTCGACGGCTGGTATATCGTAACGGACGACGGCGATATTGCCGTTGAAGAGGGGGCGACCGTCGGCGCGGGAGACAGCGGTGCGACTATTATTGCAAAATGGGTTGCGGTACCTGCGTACGTGGGTTCGTACAGCGGCGCAAATACTTACAATAAAGACAACTGCTCGGGTGGCAAAACCATTAAAATAACCGTCGACGGAAAAATTTCCGGTAAATTTACCGGCGAGGTTTTATCGTATGACGAAGCGACGCAGCTTATGACGGTTAAAATAGGCAATACGACGCGCTATTTCGTTTACGATATGCTTTCGGGTATACTTGTTACGGGTGATAACGAGAGCAAATGCAGCAATCCTATCGACCCGGATATGGACGTGTTCAGCTCCAAACAGCCTACGGCAACGCTTGGACTTACACAGAATAAAGGCTACGACGTTCGTATCGTTGACGTTGAAAACAAAGTCGGAACGGATACCGTACTTTTCTACGGTAATAAGATTTACGCCGATATTACGGTAACTGACAGCTTTGGTAACGTCCTTACCGCTAAAACGATGAAAACCGCCAAAACGGTGGTAATCCGCGATAACAAGAATGACACTATCATTCTTGCGGTTGCAAGTAAGGGCGACAGTTTCAATGCCGACAACAATGTTAAGTCGCTTGACGAATATTTCGGTACATATATCGGTACGGACGGCGATATCTCGCTTGACGGAACGGGCAGCTTTATCTGGGGCGAAAAATCCGGTACTTACGTTACTAACGGCGGTAGTCTCGGTTTGTTTGTAGTTTCCGAAGGTGTCAATAGGGAATACTGGGACGTAACGCTGTCAGAGAAAGCCTACACGGCGGTTAAGCCCGAGGCAACGGTAACTGTAACCGCCGTTGCGCCCGCAGGCACGACTCTTCCGGACGAGATTGCGGCGTTTAACGTAAATATCAATATCAACAATTTTGCCTCGTTGCCGGACGGCGCGTCGTTCAATACGGAGTTTGTGTTCAACGGCTACTTTAAGGACGCGGAATGTACCGAAAAAATAGAAGATACTTTTATTCTCACGGAAAACGCGACTATTTACGCAAAGTATTCTAATCCCGCTTCGCTGACGCTTGTATTCAACGACGGCGAAACGCAGGACGAAACTATACGTTACTCGGTCGGAGACAGCGCAGTTATAGACGTGCCCGTGTATAATAAGCACGCGTTCGTCGGCTGGTTCTTAAAAGACGGCAGCGCTGACGGCGACTGGGGCGATGAATGGGTTAGCGGCAGCACGGTGACGGAAAATCTTACGGTTTACGCAAAGTGGACGGCTGCGCCTCTGTTTAACGATATCTACGCGCCTATAAGAATTTACGGAAAAGATGTCTCCGGCGTTAGCGGTAAAGACGACAGAAGCTCCAACGCGATTTCGGTTGACCCTTACGGTAACGCGGAGGCAACGGCCTATCCGTTTAGCGGCGCGGTTGAAATTGCTTACGTCGAAAATTCAACTACAAAGCTTACTGTTAAAGTAGGCAATTCCGTTTATAATGCGGCAATCGACCCCGAAACCGGACTGATAGTTATGGCTGCGTCATCAGGCGTAAGTACGAAAATTTCTGAAGTCTGGCTGCTTAACAATAAAGAAACGGGTAGCATTTACGATAAGATTTCTTCGTCTTACTGGAACGGCGGTAAGAACAGGGTAATAGAGTATGCGTTCGACGCCGATACTACTTACAGAATTTATATTGCGGACGGCGAGGTGTACTTCGGCGTATCCTTTAAGGACGCGGCAACAGGCGGCAACGATATTGACGCTAAGGACTGCTATAAAGCTTCCGCGCTATACGTAATCGGCGCCGACGGCTCAACCGTTATCGAACAACCTTCTGTAACCGTTACGTTTGAAATGAACGGTAACGGCGCAAACGAAACGATAACGATAAATAAATTCTTTGCTCAGGATTTGACGGCAAAGAACCCGACGGCGGAAGGTTTCGTATTCCGTGGCTGGTATACCGATGCGGAATATAAGTCGAAGGCTGCCGATACGTACGTTACGGGTGAAAACGCAACGCTTTACGCCAAGTGGGACGCGCAAGCGGAAGTTACGTTCCACGTTAACGCGGCAGGACATACCGATACGGTGTACCGCGGCGGCTTCGTGAACGACGCAATCGGAGCGGATAATTTGCCTGAAATCGACTACGAAAACGACGGAATGGCGTTTGCGGGCTGGTTCACTAAGGACGGCGCCGACGGCGACTGGGGCGCAGAGGTTACGGGCGATACCGTAATTTCCGGCGTTACGCTCGACGTTTACGCCAAGTGGGTAACGCCTGCTGCAATGGCAGGAACGTACAAGGGCTGGAATCTTTACCGCGCGGGTGAAAACGGTACCAAAATAATTGCAAGTCAATCAACAACGTTTACGATGGGCGTGGCGGGCGAATATGCCTATAGCTCAACCAAGGGTACGCTGTCGGATGCGGACATCAGCAAGACTTCGGGGGCGATAAACGTAGGTAAGTATGCTTATGTCGATAAGTCCGTAGGAGTTATCTGGTACGCGTATGGCAGCAATGCGACTTCCGTAGGCAACGATACGTATTTGCTGTTTAATCCCGAACTTGTAAAAGAAGTCGTTTACTCGGGTTTAAAGACAAATCCTTATACGTTCTGGGCAACGGTCAAATTTGTCGACGCATCGAAACCGGACGTTAACGTCTTCGGATATGACAACAAAATCTATACCGGCGTAAGCTGGGGTAGTCAGACTGCCGATAAATGTCATAATACTAACCATATCGTCAGCGCTTCGGACGGCTCGGTTATAGCCGTATTGAAGGACGGAAACGTAGTAGAGCTTGACGGGTATCAGGGCACCTATACTTTTGAAGGGACGACTATTGTGGTAGACGGCGGCGGTACGCTAACGGTAGGCGCGTCTACTCCCGACAGTTACGTTATTTCGGACGGCAAGCTGGTATTTACACACAACAACCGTATGCACGTTATAACCGTCGATAAAGAAAACGGAAGCTTTGCTTACGTTCAGGACGGATATGCGGGCGAATATACGCTTCCCGAAGGCGGCACGATAACGCTTGACGGTCTCGGCGGAGTTGTCGGCACTACCAAAACTTACGTCGTCAGCGGCACGAGTATATCCGTATACGACGGCGAAGCGGTAACCAAGTACGTTATCGACGTTGAAAACAAGCAGTTCCTCGGCAAGTCTGCTTTTGCGGGGCTTACGTTTAACGGTACTTATAAGGACAGTTTTGGCGATTCTAACAACTGTACTATAACGTTTAACGACGAGGCGACTATCGTAGGTAAAATCGATTGCGGCTATTACGGCGCGTTTGAATTTATCGGAGAGTTAAAAGGTAACGAGCTTACTATGACTTTAACCAAGGCAATAGGCAGCGGCGTAGGTCAAACCGTTATTATGACGGTATCGGGCAATAAGTTGACCCGTACAGGCGGTACATACGTCAATAACGCGTATATTACCAACGATTTCTCTGCTACCTGCGATGGGTTTTCACTTTAAAAATAATACTCGGACAATATAAAAGAGGCGGCGTTTTGCCGTCTCTTTTAATTTTTAAATTAGGCATTGACAATAGCGGAAATATGCTCTATAATATATTAGTATTTAAAATTATCAAGGGGTAAAAAATGGACATTAAAGACATTTTAGGCAAGTGCGACCATACCAACCTTTCGGTGACGGCAACGTGGGCGGACATAAAGCAGCTTATCGACGACGGCATAAAGTATGCCTGCGCGTCGGTGTGTATTCCGCCGTATTTCGTTGCGGAAGCGAAAAAGTATGCAAACGGCAGAATTGCAATTTGCACGGTTATCGGCTTTCCGAACGGCTACAACACCAAGGACGTAAAGGTTTTCGAAACCTACGACGCGGTTAAAAACGGCGCGGACGAAATCGATATGGTCATAAATATCGGCGATTTAAAGGCAAAGTTTTACGATAAAATTCAGGACGAAATTACGGCAATCAAGTCCGTATGCAGCGACAAAATTTTAAAGGTAATAATCGAAACCTGCCTTCTTACCGAGGAAGAGAAAATAAAGATGTGCGAAATAGTCACCGCGGCAAAAGCGGACTATATCAAAACCTCGACGGGCTTCTCGACTGCGGGAGCCACGCGCGAGGACGTTGAAATTTTCGCAAAGCACGTCGGCGAGGGCGTAAAAATAAAGGCGGCGGGCGGAATTTCCTCGTTGCAGGACGCCGAAGACTTCGTTTCTCTCGGCGCGGACAGATTGGGCACATCTCGAATTATTAAACTGGCTAAGGAGGAAAATTTAATATGAGTAAAGACGTAAAGCACCCCAACGTACCTACGCCGCACATTACGGCGAACTACGGCGATTTCGCCGAAACCGTGCTGATGCCCGGCGACCCTTTGAGGGCGAAATTCATTGCAGATAACTTTTTGGAGAACGCCGTCCTCGTCAACAACGTGCGCGGCGTAAACGGATATACGGGCTACTACAAGGGCAAGCGCGTTTCGGTTATGGCTTCGGGTATGGGTCAGCCGTCTATCGGCATTTACTCGTACGAGCTGTATAATTTCTACGGCGTAAAAAGCATTATCCGCATAGGCAGCTGCGGCTCGTTCGACAAAGATTTGCACGTCCGCGACATTATAATAGCGCAGGGCGCTTGCACCAACGGCAACTACGCAATGCAGTACAACCTGCCCGGCACGTTCTGCCCTATTGCGGATTTTTCGCTTATAAGAAGGGCTGCCGAGCTCTGCGAGCAGGCGGGCGTCAACTACAAGGTCGGCAACATATTCTCGTCTGATATGTTCTACGACGACGCGAACAGCGGTATGCAGTGGGCCAAAATGGGCGTGCTCGGCGTTGAAATGGAAAGCGCCGCGCTTTACTGCAACGCAGCACGCGCAGGTAAAAAGGCGCTTTGCATCTGCACCGTAAGCGACAGCTTCCTTCACCCCGAAGAGAATACCACCGCAGAGGAAAGGCAGAACTCGTTCACCGCGATGATGAAAATTGCTTTGGAGCTTGCGTAATGGCTAAAAGATTTTTCCTTATTGTACTTGACAGCTTCGGCATAGGCGAGCTTCCCGACGCGCACCTCTGGCACGACGAGGGCAGCAACACACTGGGAGCGATAAGAAACCACCCCAACTTTAAATGTCCCGAGCTTGAAAGAATGGGACTTTTCAACATAGACGGCGTCGGCGGCGGCGTAAGCGCGCCCGCTGCAAGCTATGCGAAAATGAGCGAGCGGTCTATGGGCAAGGATACGACTATCGGTCACTGGGAAATTGCGGGTATAATTTCGCCCGAGCCACTGCCGACCTATCCCGACGGATTTCCCGAGGACGTTATAAAGCAATTCGAAAGCAAGACGGGCAGAAAGGTTATCTGCAACAAGCCCTATTCTGGTACCGAGGTAATAAAGGACTACGGGCGCGAGCACGTGGAAACGGGCGCGCTTATCGTCTACACCTCGGCGGACAGCGTTTTCCAGATTGCCGCGCACGAGGACGTCGTCCCCGTGGAGCAGCTTTATAAATATTGCGAAATCGCGCGCGAAATGCTCGTCGGCAAGCACGGCGTAGGCAGAGTTATCGCGCGTCCCTTCAACGGCGAATATCCTTATTCGCGCACTTCGAACAGACACGACTTTTCGCTTCTGCCGCCTGCGGACACCATGCTTAACGTCTTGCAGCGCGCGGGCTACGAAACGATTTCAGTCGGAAAAATTTACGATATATTTGCGGGCAGCGGAGTTTCCGAAAGCAACCGCACCACCTCGAATACTCACGGTATGGAGGTGACCAAAAAGATGCAGGGAAGAGATTTCTCGGGTCTGTGTTTTGTCAATCTCGTCGATTTCGATATGAAATACGGTCATAGAAACGACGTGGCGGGCTACGCCGCGGCTGCGACCGAGTTCGACGGGTTTTTGATTTCGTTTATAAAGGATATGAAAGAGGACGACGTTCTTCTTATCACGGCGGACCACGGTTGCGACCCCGCAACGCCGTCCACCGACCATTCGCGCGAGTACACGCCCATGCTGATATACGGCAATTCGATAAAGAGCGGAGTAAACCTCGGCACGCGTTCGAGCTTTGCCGATATAAGCGCGACGGTATTGGATTACTTCGGTGTCGGCAAGGAAGACACGCGCGGCGAAAGCTTTTTAGGAGAGGTTAAAAAATGATTGACAACAAAGCATTGATGACTGCGGCTCAGAAAGCGCGCCAAACGGCCTATACGCCGTACTCGCATTATTGCGTGGGCGCGGCTCTGCTTACCAAAAGTGGAAAGATTTACACCGGCTGCAATATAGAAAATGCGGCGTTCACGCCCGGTAACTGTGCCGAGCGCACCGCGATTTTTAAAGCCGTTTCCGAGGGCGAGCGCGAATTCGAGGCGATTGCCATTATCGGCGGCAGAGAGGGCGAAACGGCTGACTTCTGCGCGCCCTGCGGCGTTTGCAGGCAGGTAATAGCCGAGTTCTGCGGAAAAGATTTCAGAATTATCCTCGGCAACGAAAACTCTATTAAAGAGTACACGCTCGATAAGCTGTTGCCTTTCGCGTTTACTGATAAAGATTTATAACATATGGGTAAGCTTTTAAGGCTTTCGACGGTCTGTGCCGCGGCGGTTGCGCTATGTGCGGCGGGCTGCGGAGCGGAAGTACATAAACACGCGGACGCCGACGGCAACGGGCTTTGCGACGGCTGCGGCGAAAGGATGACGGTAGAACTGTCTTTTTATGCGATAAACGACCTGCACGGCAAGTATATCGACACCGACGTTCAGCCCGGTTTGGACGAATTTACCGCCTATATGAAGGCGCTGTACGCCGACCCCGCCCGCGAAGAAATTTTGCTCTCTTCGGGCGATACCTGGCAGGGCACCGTGGAATCCTCCACCAACAAGGGGCGGCTTCTCACCGAATGGATGAACGAGCTCGACTTTGCGGCGATGACGCTCGGCAATCACGAGTACGACTGGGGCTCGCAGGTGTTAAAGCCCAACAGCGAGCTGGCGGAATTTCCGTTCCTCGCAATCAACGTAACCCAAAACGGCAAGCCCGCGGATTACTGCCGCGCTTCCACCGTAGTGGAAAGGGGCGGTGTAAAAATCGGTATAATCGGCGCGATAGGCGACTGCCTCGGCTCGATTTCGGGCGATTTCACCGCAGGACTGCAATTTGCGACGGGCGGCGCGCTGACCTCGCTTGTCAAGGCGGAGTCGAAAAAGCTGAGGGCGGAAGGCTGCGAATTTATAGTATATTCCATTCACGACGGATACGGCGAAAGCTTTTCCGCTTCGAGCGTTAACGAGGTTTCCTCGCGCGAAATTTCAAGCTATTACGACGTTTCGCTGTCCGACGGCTACGTCGATTTGGTTTTCGAGGGACACACTCACCAGCGCTATATTTTAAAGGACGAACACGGCGTTTACCATTTGCAGGGCGGCGGCGAAAACAGCTTCGTAAGCTCTGCCGAGGTTTCGCTGAACAGGGCGACGAGGGAATTCACCGTTAAGCCAAGGCTTATAAGCAGCAGCGTTTACGCGAGCGGCGCAAGCGACCCCGTAGTGGGCGAGCTGTTCGATAAATATTTTCCGACCGACAATCCTTACACGACCGTGCTCGGGACCAACTCCGCGCGACGCAATTCGACAGAGGTTTGCACATTGCTTGCAAAACTTTATTACGAAACGGGCGTAAAACAGTGGGGCGGCGAATATAAAATCGCGCTCGGCGGCGGGTATTTGAAGCTGCGCAGCCCTTACAGAATAGAAGCGGGCAGCGTTACCTACGCGCAGCTGTTCTCCGTTCTGCCGTTCGATAACGATATCGTTCTCGGCAAAATCAAGGGCTCGGACTTAAAGTCGCGGTTTTTGTCGGGCGCGGACAACTATTATTGCTTTACTGCGTTAAAGGCGTCCGAAATTTCGGACGATAGCTATTATTACATTATCGTGGACAGCTATTCGTCCACGTACAGATACAACCGTATAACCGAGGTCGCGCGGCTGGGCGGCGAAAAGTACGCGAGGGATTTGCTTGCGGACTTCGTTGCCGGCGGCGGCTGGAAACATTAAAAAAAGGGGAATATTAAATATGAGAATGTACGACGTTATCAAAAAGAAACGCGACGGAGGCGAGCTGTCCACCGAAGAAATCAACTATTTCGTAAAGGGGGTTACGGACGGCTCTATTCCCGACTATCAGATTTCCGCGCTTTGCATGGCGATTTATTTCAAGGGAATGACGAGCAGGGAAACCTGCGATTTGACCTTTGCCGTCCGCGATTCGGGCGACAGGCTCGACTTTTCGGAAATCAACGGAATACGCGTAGACAAACATTCGACGGGCGGCGTCGGGGATAAGACCAGCCTCGTAGTCGCGCCCATAGTCGCCTCGCTCGGCGTAAAGGTCGCCAAAATGAGCGGCAGGGGCTTGGGGCACACGGGCGGAACCATCGACAAGCTCGAAGCTATCGATGGCTTTCAGACTACTCTGTCAGACGCCGATTTTATGAAGCAGGTCAACGACATAGGCTTTGCAATCGTCGGGCAGTCGCGGCAGTTCGCTCCTGCAGATAAAAAGCTTTACGCTCTGCGCGACGTTACGGCAACGGTAGACAGTATGCCTCTTATCGCCGCAAGCATAATGGGCAAAAAGCTTGCCGCGGACGACGACTGCATCGTTTTGGACGTAAAGACGGGCAGCGGCTCGTTTATGAAGACGGTAGAGGACAGCAAGGCGCTTGCCAAATTAATGGTCGACATAGGCAAGAGCGCAGGCAAGAAAATGGTCGCGCTTATAACGAATATGGACAGACCGCTCGGTCGCGCGATAGGCAACTCGCTGGAAGTTATCGAGGCGGTTGAAACCTTGCAAGGCAAGGGACCCGCGGACTTTACCGAGGTGTGCCTGACGCTTGCGGCGTATATGCTTTCGCTTGCGGGTAAGGGCAGCGCGGAAGAGTGCAGGGCAATGGCGGAAAAGGCTATCGCCGACGGCAGCGCGCTTAAAAAGCTTATCGAAACGGTAGGGGCGCAGGGCGGCAATAAAAAGCTTATCGAAAACCCCGCAACTTTCGCAAAGGCAAAATATTCGCATGCGGTCAAAAGCGTCAGGGACGGATATATCGGCGCGGTCGATACCGAGGCGTACGGGCTTGCTTCGCTCGCGCTCGGCGCGGGCCGCAACACCGTAGAGGACGAAATAGATTACAGCGCCGGCATTATTTTGAAGCGCAAGACGGGCGACTTCGTAAAGGCGGGCGAGGAAATAGCAACGCTGTACTCGTGCAATAAGCAATCGTTCGCAAGGGCGGAAGAAATTTTGCTTTCCGCAACAGAGGTCTGCAAAGACAAACCCGCCGAAGAGCCTCTCGTTTACTGCATAGTCGAGTAAACAGACGAAAATTAATATACGTAGGTTAAAGGGTTATATGGCAAAGTTATACTTCAAGTTCGGGGCAATGGGCTGCTCGAAAACGGCGCAGGCGCTGATAACCAAATTCAATTACTGTATCCGCGCCGTCGCGGTCGTCGATTGCGGGCTTCAAGAG
>ERZ779629.929-NODE-929-length-10787-cov-6.747764_pt1 | contig 10787 bp, 8 predicted proteins | sample MGYA00514192_ERZ779629 | MGnify/ENA primary metagenome ERZ779629 (study PRJEB29562, sample SAMEA4376709) | mouse gut metagenome | isolation source: Cecum | study: EMG produced TPA metagenomics assembly of the A DSS colitis mouse model was used to assess the... | reverse complement strand
TGCCCACGCCGCCGATGCCGCCGAAGCCGCCGCCGGACCCCATCTTCTTGAACATGTAGCGGTACACCAGCATGAGCCCCGCCACCATCAGCAGGATGGGCACCACCGTGCCCGCCACCATGCTGACCATCTGCTCCTCCTGGGTCACCGCGTCCCGGTAGTACTCCTCCACGCCGTGCTCGTCCAGCCACTCCACAAAGTTCTCCTGGTTCACGGGGCCCACCTGGAACTTGACGGCGGTGCTGGCGGCGTTCTCCAGGTCCTGCCGGTTGAACTGGCTGAACAGCCCGCCCAGCGCCCCGGTTCCGTAGGCGTCCTCCATCTGGTCCAGCAGCTCCCGCAGGGGGGCGGCGTCCTCCTTCAGGGTAAAGGTGTACACGGTGGAATCCAGCTTGATTTCAGCCACATAGCCCGCCTCCACCCACTCCCGGAAAGTGGAGTAGGGAACCTCGTGCACGGAGGATTTCTCCACCATTCCGATGCAGCTCTGAAGCAGGAACACCAGCATCACGGCCCACAGGACGATGCTGAAAAAGCCCAGCGGACTTCGCTTTTTGTCGTCTCCGCCGCTGGGGTCCTCCCGGCGGTTGGGATCGTTGGGTTTCATTGGGCCCGCCATAGGCATGACCTCCTTTTCACAGCCGGACCAATCATCCGGCCTCATCTTTTCTTTATTTCAGGGTATGCTGTTTGGCAGTATAACACACCTTGGCAATAAAAACAAGAAATGATATTGACTGGGCTGTAAACTTTCTATGACGAAAAATAGGGGGAAAAAGATGAGCTCTCCCCCTTCCGCCCCGGCGCTTATTATGATATACTGTCCTATTATAGCCAAAACAGCCTGCAGGCAAAAGGAGTTTTTCCCATGCGTGAACATAAAAATCAGCGCGGCCCCTTGGAGGCCGAGGCCGACGGCCTCATCGAGGGGCGCAACGCGGTAATCGAGGCCCTTCGGTCCGGGGCCGCCATCGACAAGATCTACATCGCCCGGGGGGAGACCGACGCCACCCTGGGCCATATCGCCTCCACCGCCCGGAACAAGGGGATCGTGGTGACGGAGGCGGACCGGCGGAAGCTGGACGGCATGAGCCGCACCAAGAGCCATCAGGGCGTCGTCGCCGTGGCCGCCGTCCGGGAGTACGCCAGCGTGGACGATATTCTGAACGCCGCCCGGGAAAAGGGGGAGCCCCCCCTGATCGTGGTGTGCGACGAGCTCAGCGACCCCCACAACCTGGGGGCGGTGATCCGCACGGCGGAGTGCGCCGGGGCCCATGGGGTCGTCATCCCCAAGCGGCGGTCCGCGGGGCTCACCGCCATTGTGGCCAAGACCAGCGCCGGGGCGGTGAGCTACCTGCCAGTGGCCCGGGTGCCCAACCTGACCGCTCTCCTCAAGGAGCTGAAGGAAGCGGGGCTGTGGGTGTTCGGCGCCGACGCCGCCGGAGGGACAAGCCTGTACGAGGCGGACCTGAAGGGCCCCGCCGCCATCGTCATCGGCAGCGAGGGAGACGGCATGGGCCGCCTGGTCCGGGAGCAGTGCGACTTCCTGGTATCCATCCCCATGAAGGGGCGGCTCAATTCCCTCAACGCCTCAGCTGCGGCGGCAGTCGTCCTCTATGAGGCCGTCCGGCAGCGGGGAAGCGCGGAGAAGCGGACAGCGGGGGAGCTTGGAACGGAGTGAAAATCAAATACAGGTTTGCTCCGCAAACCTGTATTTGATCCGAATCGCGGTGAAAGTGACCGAGCGTCCTGACCGCTTCGCAGCGTGACAACAAGCCGATAAGGAGAATACTATGTCCGATGAAACAAAAACGCCGGACGGCCCGGCGTACACTGTAGACGAGATCCTGGCGGAGTACGGCTCCAAAGGCAGGGAGGACAAAGCGGAGCCGCCCAAGGGCCAGCGGCCCCAAAAGGTGGTGGACTTTCCCACCGAAAAGCTCCCCAATCTGTCCGGTGAGGAGCGGGAGGCCCCCCACGAACCCCAAAAACCCGCCGCTAAGCCCAAGGGCGGCGAACCCATTCCAGAGATCGTGCCGGAAAACGTGGGCCGGACCATCGGCGCTCACCTGCACACCCTGCTGCGCAAGGCGGACAATTTCGCCGACCACATGTACGACCAGGCCGAGCCCGACCCGGAGGCCCTGCGGGCGGAGAAGTACACCCCCGGCGTGGACCAGGAGGAGCTGCCGGATAAGGATCGGCCCCCCGCCCGGCCCAAGCTGCGGCTGGTCAAGCCCAAGGAGCTCCCCCCCCACACCCCCCCCGCCAAGCTGGCCGCCCAGTACGGGAAGGGGCTGAAGGGCCAGGGCGCGCGGGGGACCCTCGCGCTGATTTCCGCCCTGGCGGCGGTGGTCTGCTCCCTGGATCTGCCTTTTCTGCCCTGGGACGCCCTGGCCGGAACGGTTCAGGGCATGGAGGTATTCCAGCTGCGCTGCCTGTTTCTCTCCGCCCTGCTGGCCTTGACCGGCCTGCTGTGCTATGAGATCATCGCCGCCGGGGCCAGGCAGTTCTTCACCCTCCGCCCCCGGGCGGAGAGCGTGCTCCTGTTCGCCTGGCTGTTCACCCTGGCCGACGGCCTCACCGCCGCCGGGATGGAGGGCCGCACACAGGCCCTGCCCTTCTCCGCCGTCACCGCCCTGGGGCTGGCCTTTGCCCTGCGGGGGGAGCACGCCCGCAGGCAGGCGGACCGGCTGTCCGCCAAGACCGCTTCTCAGAGCCGCACCCCCTACGTGGTGTCCCTGGACGGCGCCCTGTGGTCCAACAAGCCCACCTACACCAAGGTCTCCGGGTCCAGCATGGGCTTTGGAAGCAGGCTCCAGATGGAGGACGGGGGCCACGCCGCTTACCGCATCGCCGCGCCGCTGCTGCTGCTGGGGGCCCTGCTGTGCGCCATCATGGCCTCCGCGGGCCAGGGGGAGCCCGGCCGCCTGCTGTGGGCGGCCTCCGCCTGCTTCACCGCCGCCGCTGCCTGGCCCTCCCTGCTGGCCTTTGGCCTGCCCTACCGGCAGCTGGCCCAGCGGCTGAGCAAGGTAGGGGCGGCCCTGGCGGGCTGGGCGGGGGCCTCCCGGTGCCGCCCCGGCGGCGTCATCCTCAGTGATTTGGACCTGTTCCCCACCGGGTCGGTGTATGTGGGCCAGGTGAAGGTCTTTGGCGGCGCGGCCACCGAGAAGGTGGTGGGCTACACCGCCACCATGCTGCGGGTGATGGACTGCGGCCTCACCCGCCCTTTCCACGACCTGCTGCGCACCTACGGCGCCCTCTACCGGGAGGTGTCCGGGGTGGAGTGGCACGAGGGGGGCGCGTCCGGCATCATCCGCAATCAGGAGGTGCTGGTGGGCACCGCCGCCTACATGCACCTGATGGAGGTGCACCTGCCCCCGGGACATAACATCAAAAACGCCATTTTCTGCGCTATTAACGGCCAGCTGTCCGGGCTGTTCCTGCTGAACTACGCCATGAGCGGCACGGTAAATCCCAGCCTGTCCGCCCTGATGAACGCCGGGGCCGCCCCGGTGCTGGCCACCCGGGACCCCAACCTGATCCCCGCCTTGCTGGAGCAGAAGTTCAAGCTCCCCGTGGACAAGATGGAGTTCCCCCCGGTGGGCCGGAGGCTGGAGCTGTCCAAGCCCGATCCGGAAGAGGTGGGCGACCTGGTGGCCCTGCTCAGCCGGGAGGGCCTGATTCCCTACTGCGACGCGGTGGTGGGGGGGCGGCGGCTCCGGCTGGCTACCCGGTGGGGGCTGGCCTTTGCCCTGGCCGGCGCGGTGATCGGGCTGTGCCTCACCTTCTACCTCACCTCGGTGGGCGCTTTCGCCTCGCTGACGGTCCCCAATTTCCTGATTTTCATGGCCGCCTGGCTGGTGCCCCAGTGGCTTATCACCAACTGGGTGAATCAATATTAAGGAGCCGCTCATGAAACGCATTGAGACGCAGGGGATTACCTATATTGAGCCGCTGGACGGCAGCCGGGGAGAATGGTACTGGGGGACGGACTACGCCAGCGGCGACCTGTACGAGGCCCAGGAGCTGTTTCAGGACAGGCATCCCGTGCAGAAAAACAAGCTTCTCTTCGTTCATTACCCAGATGGGCGAGTGGTTGAGCCCGCCGCCGCCAAAAGCGGCCAGTACTTTGGCCGTCCCATCTTTTATGACGGCAGAATTATCATTTTGACGGCGGATTTTCCCGCCGGAATCATCGGCATCACCCAGTTTGACGATACGCTAAACCAAGTGACCACGCTGGCGGAAATTCCCCTGTCAGCTGTGACGGACTGCTACAACCTGCTGCTGCGAACGGCGCCTCTGATGCTGACCCGGCAGGGAAACGACGGCAAACTCCAAATCATATGGCCGGGGCGCAAAACGTTTCAAATGGGAGAGAGGGAGTCCTTCCATTTCAGGGCCGGTGAAAAGCTGTACTTTTCCTCCTGGCAGGAGGAGCCGGTATATCGGGAGGAAATCCTTGTGCGGAGCATGGACACCGGGGAGATCATCCAACGGATTCCGGGGACCTTCATGTACATGCCGGACGGGCAAACCTGGATCTTAACATGACAAAACGTCCCTGCCCAGCGGGCAGGGACGTTTTATGTCCACCTCAAGGGCGGACCGTCCAGGGAGATGATTCGGTCGCAGGCCGCCAGCACCTGAGGCTGATGGGTCGCCAGCACCACAGGCACGTCCAGCCCCCGCAGGCGGTCCAAAATCCGGGCGGTCCGCTCCTGGTCCACTCCGGCAAAGGGCTCGTCCAGCAGAAACAGGTCCCCGCCCAGCGCCGCGCACCGGGCCAGCGCCAGCCGCCGGGCCATGCCGCCGGACAGGGCGGCGGGATAGGCGTTTCCCTCCCCCTCCAGCTCCGCAAAGGCCAGCCAGCGGCCCGCCTCCCCCCTGTGGGACCGGGGAAGCACGTCTGTGATGTGCTGGAGAACTGTCCGCCAGGGCAGAAGCCGGTCCTCCTGGAACAGGAAGGCCGTCCGCGCCGGGTCTACACCGGATACGCTGCCCTCCGAGGGCTTAGCCAGTCCCGCCGCCGCCCGCAGGAGAGTGGTCTTGCCGCACCCGGACGGGCCGGACAGGGCGGTGAGGCCCCGTCTGGGAATTTCTAGGGAAAAGCGGTCCAGAATCAGCTTTTCTCCATAACGAACCGTAATATTCTGTAACTTTATCACATCTTGTTCCCCCTCTCCATGGCGGTCCGAAACAGCCTCTCCAGCGCCAGGGACAGGGCCACGATGGTAAGGGTCCAGGCAAACAGGTCCGAGGTCTCCAGCCCAAGCTTGGCCTGCTGGATGCGGGAGCCAATGGCCCGGGCCGGAGGGCAGAGCACCTCCGCCGCCACCCCGGACTTCCAGGCCAAACCGAAAGCGGTGAGCAGTCCGGCGGAGAGGTGGGGCCGCAGGGCGGGCAGGCAGACCAGCCCCAGGGTCTTGAGCCGGGAAAAGCGGTAGGCCCGGGCAAGCTCCAGCCATTTTTCGTCCAAGCCCTCCAGCCCCGCCGACAGTGCTCCCCATATCACCGGGAGCACCATCAGCCCGGCGATGACCCAGGGGATAGCGCTCCGGGCCACCCATAAGTACACCAGCAGGATGAAGGATACCACCGGCGTGGCCCGCACCACCCGGACGGCAGGTGAAATCAGCCGGTCCGCCCAGGGAAAAAAGTGGGTGGCGAAGGCCAGAACCGCCCCCGCCAATGCACCCCAGAACAGGCCCAGGAACACCCGGCACAAGGTGGCCCCCACCGACAGCCAGAAATCAGCGGTCCCGGCCAGGACCAGCAGGCGCCCGCCCACCGCCAGAGGTCCGGGGAGAAGCAGCTCCCGGCCCACCGCCCAAGAGGCCAGCGCCCACACCGACAGCCAAAACACCAGGGGGATGGCCGTACTCATCATTTTTTTCAATCCCATTCTCCAATCAAACGCCATTGCTCCCTTGCGGCTTGAGGATAATCCGCCCCTGCCTCCGCCGTTACCGGGGGAAACGGGCCGAAAATCACCCCGGCGTCGGCGGTTTAGAGTTCTTTTCCGGTTTCTTTTTCTTTCAAGAAAAAGGAACTACTCTGTCCAATAGATGCCGTCGTCGGGCAGGGAGCCGCCCACGGAGGCGGGGTCGATGGAGTAGAGCACCGAATAGTAGTCGGAGATTGCCGCCACCATGTCCATGCCGGACAGGAAGGCCAGATGGCACTGGGGGATGGCCTGCTTGGCGATGGGCGCGCTGGGGGTGATGCCCAGCCCCGCCACCAGCTCCGCCGCCGCGTCCACGTTGCTGTTCACATAGTCAATGGACGCCTCATAGTCGGCCAGGAATCCGGCTACCCGCTCAGGATGGTCCTGGGCAAACTGGGTCCGGACCACCACGGCGGTCATGATGAGCTGACTGCCGCTGCGCAGGCTGTCCCAGGCCTCCGTCAAGTCAATGGCCTGACGCACCTTCCCCTCGCTCTTCATGATGGCGGCGGTGGCGGCGGGGACGGGTAGCATGGCACATTCAATTTCCCCGGAAATCAGCTTGGCGGAGATCTCGGAGGCGTCGGCAAAGACCACCTCCACATCGTCCAGCCCGTTTTCCCGCAGCAAATAGCGCAGGACATACTCCGGGTTGGCCCCCTGGCCCGCCGCGTAGACGGTTTTTCCCGCCAAATCGCCCATGGAGTTGATCTCTGTTTTGCCGCCGCTCTCCAGGATGTGGAGCACGCCCAAGGTGCCCACGGCGATGATCTGCACCCCGCCGTCCGTCTTGTTGTACAGGTTCAGCGCCACGTTGGAAGCCACGGTGGCAATATCGAACTCCGGGTCGGGGCCGGTGAGCCCCGCCACCAGCTCGCTGTTGTCGCTGGCGATGGTGTAGGCGTAGCCCATGCGGTTCGCGGCGCTGTGGTTGTTTGCGTCGTCCAGCAGCTTGGCCGCCCCCACCCCCGTGGGGCCGGACAGCACCGCCAAACGCACATCGGGGGTCTCATCGTCCGCCAGACTGGGGCTGACCCCGGCGGAGGGCTCCTGGCTGGGGGCGGCGGTGGCCGGAGCCTCCTGGGAGGGCTCGCTGGAGTGGTCCGCCGCCGCCGGCTTGCAGGCGGTCAGGGTAAACAGCATCGACAGGGCCAGCAAAAAAGCTGGGAATTTCACATGTCTCATGATCTGGTTCCTTTCTTCATGGGCCGGGCGGTCGTCCCGCCCGGACGGCTGAAATTTCTGCGGCTTCAATTTTAATCGTGAAAGTCCCTAATGTCAAGGGAAGAAAGGGAGCAATTTATTTACTATTTCTTAATCAACGCCCCCTTGTATTTTTTGCCACAGTCCGTTATACTAGGGAACGCTGAATAGTTGACATAATGCGAGGGTGTTCGACGGGCCCTCTGACCATGAAAGGATGCGTCTCATGAGCGGATCTCCCAAGCGGGCGGCAAAGCGCCGCCCCTCCTTCCTTGTCCGGCTGGCCAAGGGCCTGTACATCACGCTGTTTATCCTCTCGCTCATCGTGGTGGCCGGTTACGCCGCCCTGAATATTTTCGCCCCCAAGCCCACGGTGGACGGACAGGTCACCATCCCTCCAAAAACGGAAAATTCCGCCCCGCTCCCCACCGCCACGGACGGCCTGCCCGCCTCGGCCGCCCCCGACAGCCTGGTGCTCAATCGCCGTGACAACGTGTTCACCTGCCTGATGCTGGGGGTGGCCGACATAGGCGGCAGCGATACCATCATGCTGGGCGTGTTCGATACCCAGGCCCAAAAGGCCTCCCTCATCTCCATCCCCCGCGACACGGTGGTGCGCCGCAACGGCAAGTATCAGAAAATCAACGCCACCTACGCCGGAGGCCCGGAGGCGGTGGCGGAGGCGGTCCACGACCTGCTGGGCGTTCCGGTGGACTACTGGGTATCGGTGAACCTGAAGGCCTTTTCCTCCATCGTGGATCAGATCGGCGGGGTGTATTTTAATGTGCCGGTGGATATGGACTACGAGGACCCCTACCAGGACCTGTACATCCACATACCCGCGGGCTACCAGCTGCTCAACGGCAAAAAGGCCGAGGGCGTCATGCGCTGCCGCAGCTGCTACGTCAACGCCGACATCGGCCGCACCGCCACTCAGCGGGCCTTCCTCACCGCCCTGGCCAAGCAGACCATCACCCCGTCCAATGCGGGGAATGTCACCGCCCTCATCAACACCTTCAGCCAGTACGTCCGCACCAACATGCCCCTGAAGGACATGGTGTGGTTCGGCACCCAGGCCATCGGAATGAATCTGGACACGGCGCTGACCACCGGCTCTCTGGAGGGCGAGTGGATCTCTCCCTACTGGCACCTGGACGATAAGGCGGTGCTGGAGATGGTGAACAGCCTGGGCATCTACCAGGAGCAGGTCCCCGCCCGGGCGCTGCACATCGTGCACCCTTGACCTCCCACCCATAAAAACAGCCGCGCGGCAGATCTGCCGCGCGGCTGTTTTTTCATTGAAAACGGGGTTCCGGCTCAAGCTCAGGCCGCGGCGCCGCCGGGCACCAGGCAGAGCACCAGGGTGAGTACCATGAACACAATGGCCACCCATTTGGTCATCTTGGCCAGACGGGCGTCGGCGGTCTTTGCCTTGTTCTTGGACAGGAAGGTGTCCGCGCCGCCGGCGATGGCGCCGGACAGGCCCGCGCTCTTGCCGGACTGGAGCATCACCACGGCGATGAGAACCAGGGACACGACGAAATAGATAACGGACAGAATGATCTGGGGAGTGGACATTTTGACTCAAATCCTTTCGGTGATAACATCATATCAGTGAGCTTGGCCCACACAGATACCAGATATGATACCACATGCCGGCCGAGATTGCAAGGGCTTTTTTCCAGGGGCTCAGCAGGGCTTCACAATCAGGTTCACCAGCCGCCCGGGCACCACCACGGTCTTGACCAGCGCCATGCCGTCGGTGAACTTCTGCACCTTGGGGTCCGCCTGGGCGGCGGCCACAATGGCGTCGTTGTCCGCGCCGGCTGGGACAACGATGTTGGCCCGCACCTTGCCGTTGACCTGGACCGCCATCTGCACGGTGTCGGCCACCGTCTTGCTCTCGTCATAAACAGGCCAGGGCTGCTGGCACACGAAGCCCTGGGCGGAGAAGCCCAGCATCTCCCACAGCTCCTCCGCCACATGGGGGGCGAAGGGGGACAGCAGGGTGACCAGGGTTTTCATGTCCCCCTTGGAGCAGCCGTTTTTCTGGAAGTCGCCCACCAGGGTCATCATGGCGGCGATGGCGGTGTTGAACTTCATGGCCTCGATGTCGTCCGCCACCTTCCTGATGGTCTTGTGGACAACCGCCTCGTTGGCCTTGGTATACTCCAGGCTGTCCGAGCAGCTCTCCGCCAGATTCCACACCTTGTCCAGGAACCGCTTGCAGCCCTTGACGGCGTTGTCCGACCACACGGCGGCCTGCTCGAAATCGCCGATGAACATGGTGTACAGCCGCAGGGTGTCCGCGCCGTAGGCAGCCACGATGTCGTTGGGGTTGACCACGTTGCCCCGGGACTTGGACATCTTCTCGCCGCCCTCGCCCAGAATCATGCCGTGGCTGGTGCGCTTCTGGTAGGGCTCCTTGGTGGGCACCACCCCGATGTCGTAGAGGAACTTGTGCCAGAACCGGGAGTAGAGCAGGTGGAGGGTGGTGTGCTCCATGCCGCCGTTGTACCAGTCCACCGGGGACCAGTAGTCCAGCGCCTCCTTGGAGGCCAAAGCCTTGTCGTTGTGGGGGTCCATATACCGTAGGAAGTACCAGGAGGACCCGGCCCACTGGGGCATGGTGTCCGTCTCCCGGCGGGCGGGGCCGCCGCAGCAGGGGCAGGCGGTTTTTACCCACTCCGTCATCTTGGACAGGGGGGACTCGCCGTCGTCGGTGGGCTCGTAGGACTCCACCTCGGGCAGGAGCAGGGGCAGCTCGCTCTCGGGCAGGGGCTGCCAGCCGCACTTGTCGCAGTACACCATGGGGATGGGCTCGCCCCAGTAGCGCTGGCGGGAGAACACCCAGTCCCGGAGCTTGTAGTTTACCTTGGCCTGACCGATGCCCTTCTCCTCCAGCCACTTGGTGACGGCGGGGATGGCGTCCTTTACGGTGAGGCCGTTGAGGAAGTCGGAGTTGACCATGATCCCGGTCTCGTCCTTGGCGGTAAATGCGGCCTTCTGCACGTCCTCCCCGCCGGACACCACCTCGATGATCTCACAGCCGAACTTCTTGGCGAACTCCCAGTCCCGGTCGTCGTGGGCGGGGACGGCCATGATGGCCCCGGTGCCGTAGGTGGACAGCACGTAGTCGGAGATGAAGATGGGGATCTCCTTGCCATTGACGGGGTTCACACCCCGGACGCCGTCCAGGCATACGCCGGTCTTTTCCTTGTTCAGCTCGGTGCGCTCCAGGTCGGACTTGGAGGCGGCGGCCTTCTGGTACGCCGTCACCTCCCCGGCGTTGGCCAGCCTGCCGGACTCCAGCCAGCTCCGCACCAGCTCGTGCTCCGGGGACAGCACCATATAGGTGGCCCCGAACAGGGTGTCGGGCCGGGTGGTGAACACCACAATGCCGTCCCCGGCGGTGGATTGGAACGTCACTTCCGCGCCGGTGGACCGGCCGATCCAGTTGCGCTGCTGGATCTTCACCCGCTCGATGAAGTCCAGGCCGTCCAGGTCGTCGATGAGCCGCTGGGCGTACTCGGTGATCTTCAGCATCCACTGGGACTTTTCTTTACGGATCACGGAGGAGCCGCACCGCTCGCAGACGCCCTCCACCACCTCCTCGTTGGCCAGCACGCACTTG
>ERZ779629.926-NODE-926-length-10793-cov-8.358074_pt1 | contig 10793 bp, 11 predicted proteins | sample MGYA00514192_ERZ779629 | MGnify/ENA primary metagenome ERZ779629 (study PRJEB29562, sample SAMEA4376709) | mouse gut metagenome | isolation source: Cecum | study: EMG produced TPA metagenomics assembly of the A DSS colitis mouse model was used to assess the... | reverse complement strand
CTACATGGTGATGTATATGGCCTCCATGTCCGCCGTGCCCGTGGACCTCTACGAGAGCGCCGGACTGGACGGCGCGGGCCGGCTGGACCAGTTCTTTGAGATCACCATGCCCCTAATCTGGACCAACATCCGCACCACGCTGACCTTTTTCATCATCTCCACCATCAACATGGCCTTCCTGTTCATCAAGTCCATGGTGGCCCCCGGTATGCTTGACGTGGGCCTGAGCTTCATGTATAACCAAAAGGACGCCGGCCTCTACGGCTACTCCATGGCCGCCGGTGTGGTCATCTTCCTATTCTCTTTTGCCCTGTCCGCGCTGGTGAACCAGTTCACCAAGCGGGACGTACTCCAGATGTAAGGGGGCGGCGGCATGGAAAAACAGAAAATGCGCAGCTCGGCAGACGTGATTTACAAGGCGTTTATCTATGTGGTGCTTATCGCCCTGGCTGTGGTCATCATCGTGCCGGTGGCCTGGGTGTTCCTGGCCAGCGTCAAGCAGAACAGCGAGTTTTACGGCAATCCCTGGACGCTCCCCGCCGCATTCTACTGGCAGAACTTTGTGGACGCCTGGACCGCGGCCAAAATGGGAGCGTATATGCTCAACTCCGTCACCGTCACCGCTTTGGCCCTGGGCATTCTGCTGGTGGTAGCCCTCCCCGCAGCCTACTGCCTCTCCCGGTTCAAGTTCTGGGGGAGCAAGGCGCTCAACGTATGCTTCATGGCGGGGCTGTTCATCAACGTGAACTATATCGTGGTGCCCATCTTCCTAATGCTGAAGGACGGTGACGTATGGCTCAAAAAGGTCATCGGCAGTCCCTTTTTGCTCAACAATTTGTTTGTGCTGGCCGTGGTGTACGCCTCCACCGCCCTGCCCTTCACCATCTACCTGCTGTCCGGCTACTTTGCCACCCTGCCCCACGACTTTGAGGAGGCGGCGTATATCGACGGCGCCGGTTACGGCACCACCATGGTCAAGGTCATCTTCCCCATGGCTCAGCCCTCCATCATCACCATCATCCTGTTTAACTTCCTGTCCTTCTGGAACGAGTACATCATTTCAATGACGCTGATGAGCAGCTCCACCGGCTCCAAAACCCTCCCCGTGGGCCTGCTCAACCTGATGCAGGGCGCCCAGGCGAAGGCGGAATTCGGCCGCATGTACGCCGGTCTGGTGCTGGTGATGCTGCCCACCCTGATCCTCTACATGTGCGTGCAGAGAAAGCTCACCCAGGGCATGACCGTGGGCGGTCTGAAAGGATAAGGTGCGGATATGAAGTTTTGGAAAGAACACCGCGAGCTGCGCATGGCTCTGATGATCGTCACCTTCATCGCGGGCATCGCCCTGCTGATCGGCGGCTGGCGGATGACCGGCCAGCTCAAGGGGCTGGGCATCATGCTGGCCGGTGTGGCCCTGCTGCTGGCGACCCTGTACTTTTACAACACCCGCTTCGCGGAGGAGCGTGGCAAAAAATCCCGCTGAGAGGAATTTCGAGCATGGAAAAACAGCATTTCGGCCGCGTCACGATTCCCACCGATGTGGACGTGGTCCCCGAGACCCTGGAGCTGCTCAAGCGCTGGGGCGCCGACGCCATCCGCGACTGCGACGGCACCGACTATCCCGAGGCGCTCAAGGGCGTGGACGCCAAAGTATACTCCACCTATTACACCACCCGCAAGGATAACGCCTGGGCGAAGGCCAATCCCGACGAGGTGCAGCAGTGCTATATCGTCACAGCCTTCCACACCGCCGTGGGCGGACCGCTGTCCATCCCCCTGATGAAGGGGATCTCCTCCGAGCTTTTGCAGGTGAACACCCGGGACGACCTGAAGCGCTGGTGGGAGGTGATGGACCGCACCACCGGCCAGCCCCTCTCCCCGGACGGCTGGCGGTATGACGAGGGCACGGGCTGCGTGGTCATCCCCGCCCCGGAGGAATTCCACGATTACACGGTGAGCTTCCTGGCCTACCTCATCTGGGACCCGGTGCACATGTATAACGCCGTCACCAACGGCTGGACGGACTTTGAGCACCAGATCACCTTCGATGTGCGCCAGCCCAAAACCCACAAGTTCACCATGGAGCGGCTGCGCAGATTCATCGCTGACCACCCTTATGTGGACGTGATTCGCTACACCACCTTCTTCCACCAGTTCACCCTCATCTTCGATGAGCTCAAGCGGGAGAAATACGTGGACTGGTACGGCTATTCCGCCTCCGTGTCCCCCTACATCCTGAAGAAGTTTGAGCAGGAGGCGGGGTACAAGTTCCGCCCTGAGTTCATCATCGACCAGGGGTATTACAACAACCAGTACCGCACCCCCTCCAAGCAGTTCAAGGACTTCATGGCCTTCCAGCGCCGGGAGGTGGCCGCGCTGGCCCGGGAGATGGTGGACATCACCCACGAGCTGGGCAAGGAGGCCATGATGTTCCTGGGCGACCACTTCATCGGCACCGAGCCCTACATGGACGAGTTCAAGACCATCGGGCTGGACGCGGTGGTGGGGTCGGTGGGCAATGGCTCCACCCTGCGCCTCATCTCCGACATCCCCGGGGTGAGGTACACCGAGGGGCGCTTCCTGCCCTACTTCTTCCCGGACACCTTCCACGAGGGGGGCGATCCGGTGCGGGAGGCCAAAGAGAACTGGGTCACCGCCCGCCGGGCCATTCTGCGCAAGCCCATCGACCGCATCGGCTATGGCGGCTATTTGAAGCTGGCCTGCCAGTTCCCCGAGTTTTTGGACTACGTGGAGTCGGTGTGCACCGAGTTCCGCCAGCTCTACGCCAACATCAAGGGGACCACCCCCTACTGCGTCAAGACTGTGGGCGTGCTCAACGCCTGGGGCCGCGCCCGGTCCTGGGGGTGCCATATGGTCCACCACGCCTTGTACCACAAGCAGAATTACGCCTATGCCGGGGTGATCGAGGCGCTGTCCGGCGCGCCCTTTGACGTGCGCTTCCTCAGCTTCGACGATCTGAAAGCCGATCCCCGCGCGCTGGACGGGGTGGATGTGCTCATCAACGTGGGCGGCGGCGACACCGCCCACACCGGCGGCGCGGTCTGGGAGGACCCGGATGTGTCCGCCGCGGTGAAGCGCTTCGTCTATCAGGGCGGCGGCCTCATCGGCGTGGGCGAGCCCTCCGGCCACCAGTATCAGGGGCGCTGCCTCCAGCTCTCCGGCGTGCTGGGAGTGGAAAAGGAGACCGGGCTCACCCTGGGCTACGACAAATACAACTGGGAGGAGCACCCGGACCACTTCATTCTGGCCGACCGCTCCGGCGACATCGACTTCGGCCACGGCGCCCGGGATATCTACGCCCTGGAGGGCGCCCAGGTGCTGGTACAGCGGGACCGGGAGGTCCATCTGGCGGTGAACGAGTACGGCGCGGGCCGGGGGGTCTACCTGTCCGGACTGCCCTACAGCTTTGAAAACAGCCGCCTGCTCTACCGGGCCATCCTGTGGGCCGCCCACGGGGAGGGGGAGCTTCACCGCTGGTTCTCCTCCAATGTGAATGTGGAGGTCCACGCCTTTGTGGCCAACGGCAAGTTCTGCGTGGTGAACAACACCTACCAGCCCCAGTCCACCACCGTCTGGACCGACGGCGGCGAGGGCTTCCCGCTGGATCTGGCCGCCAACGAAATCAAGTGGTTTGACATCGAGGTCCAGGCGTGAGGACCGCCGCATGAAAACACCGGAATACTACCAATCGGACGTGCTGGCCTTTTTTCAGGGGCATCCGGCGGAGCTGGCGGTGTATGAGGCGCTGTTCCGGCAGCTGGACGAGGCCTTTCCCGAGGGCTGGGTCAAGGTCCAAAAAAGTCAGATCAGCTTTTATGACAAGCACCTGTTTGCCGCCGCCTCTCTGCCGGCGCGGCGCAGGAAGGGCTGGCCGGAACGGTGCCTGCTGGTCACCTTCGGCCTGTCCCGCCGGGCGGAGTCCCCCCGCATCGCCATGGCTGTGGAGCCCTATCCCAACCGCTGGACCCACCACGTGACGGCGGCGGAGGCGGACGAGATTGACGGCGAGCTGATGGACTGGCTCCGGGAGGCCCATGATTTCGCGCTGCTCAAATAAGAAACCGCCCGCTTATCGGTTTGATAAGCGGGCGGTTTTTGATATCTGTTTTGGTCCGGACCGCTAGGACTCCCGCTTGGGGAGACGGCCGCCCCGGATCTTTTCCAGCGTGCCCTCCAGGGTCTCCACCTCCTGAAGCTCCAGCAGCTCACCGATGAGGCGGTTGGATAACAGGAAGCCTTCCGGGGTAAAATGCCAGCGTCGGCCCGTCCGCGCAGCCCAGCCCTTCTGCTCGTACTCGGACAGCTTGGCGGCAAGGGGATCGAAATTCATATAGTACTCCCGGCGGTACTCCCATTCCTCCACGCCGTGGGTGGTGCGCAGGCGGAGCATGAGGTACTCGCTGCCCCGCTCCCGGCGGGGGATCTCGTCCATGTCGTCCAGCAGCTTACTGTCCCCCAGCACCCCCCGGATATAGCCGTCCAGGTCCCGGACAAAGGAATACCGGCAGCCGCCGAAGTCGGAGTGGGCCGCCGCGCCCAGGCCAACGTAGGGCCGGCCCATCCAGTATTTCAGGTTGTGCCGGGACTGGTAGCCCGTGCGGGAGAAATTGGACACCTCATACTGCTCCAGCCCCGCCTGGGCCAGCCGCTCCACCGTCCAGAGGTAGCGCTCGGCCTGCTCGTCGTCGCTGGGAAGGACCTCGCCTTCCGCCACACGCCGGGCCAGAGGCGTGCCCTCCTCCACCGTCAGGCCGTAGCAGGACAGGTGCTCCGGCTCCAGTGCCAGCGCGGCCTCCACCGAGGCGCGCCAGCTCTCCGAGGTCTGACCGGGCAGGCCGTAGATGAGGTCCAGATTCAGGTTTTTGATCTTGGCGGCCCGGGCGGCCTTCACTGCCTGCTCCACCTGCTTGAAGGTGTGGGGACGGCGGACGGCGGCCAGCTCCCGGTCGCAGGCGGACTGCATCCCCATGGACAGCCGGTTCACCCCTGCCCGGCGCAGACGGCGCAGCATCTTCTCGTCCACGCTGTCCGGGTTGGCCTCCAGGGTGAACTCCACGTCCTTGGACAGGCTGAAGCGCTTTTTCAGCGCCGAGATCAGCTCCAGCAGGCGCTTTTCGCCGTACCAGGTGGGGGTGCCACCGCCGATGTAGACGCTGTTTACCACCTGCTTTTTGGTGCGGGGGGCGGTGTCCAAAATCTGCTGGAGCAGCGCGTGCTGGTAATCGTCCATCCGGTCGTCCTGGCCCGCCAGGGAATAGAAATCACAATAGTCGCACTTGCTCCGGCAGAACGGGATGTGCACATACAGGCCCAACGAGTTTTCCATGGTTGACCCCCTCAAAACTGGCGCGTGCGCCCACGATGTGATGATATTATACTCTGTTTTGCGCCAAGATTCAATCCCCCTTGTGGAGGCGTCGCGGAAGAACGTTCCGTCCAAATATAATTTTAATAATTATATTTCATGATTTTCGACTTGACGTGACAGGTGGTTTGTATTATACTAATAGACAAGAAAGGCGGTGTTCCTATGGAGCAGGTATTATATCGCGATCCCTTTGACAGCATTCCCCGCCGCCGGGAGCGCCCGGTGGAAAAGGGGCGGGACCCCTACGACGGCCTGCGGCCCTGGTCCGCCATCACCCACGGAGTGGGGGCGGCGCTGGGCGTGATCGCCACGGCGGTGCTGGTGGCCGGCGCGGCCGGGCGGGGCGACGTGTGGAAGATCGTGTCCTTCGCCATCTACGGGCTGTCCATGACGGCGCTCTATACCGCGTCCACCCTCTATCACTGCGTCAACACCACGGTGAAGGGGCGGGTGGCCCTGCGGAAGCTGGACCACGCGTCCATCTACTTTTTGATCGCCGGATCGTACACGCCGGTGTGCCTCATCGCCCTGCGGGGGGCGTGGGGCTGGAGCCTGTTCGGCATCATCTGGGCGCTGGCCATCGCCGGACTGGTGATGAGCCTCATCTGGATCAACTGCCCCCGGGTGGTGACCTCCACCGTCTATATCGCCATGGGCTGGGTGGCGGTGTTCGCCCTCTACCCCCTGTGGCAGGCCATCGGCGCCCGGGGCGTGGGCTGGCTGCTGGCGGGGGGCGTGCTGTATACCGTGGGCGGCGTGCTGTACGCGCTGAAGTGGCCGGGACGGGATAATCCCCGGTTCGGCTGCCATGAGGTGTTCCACGTGTTCATTGTGCTGGGCTCCATCGCCCACTTTGTGATGATGTTCGGCGTGCTGCTGCCGCTGTAGGTTTTACGTGAAACAATCCATCAAAAAAGCCTCCGCCCGGACCGTTTGGCCTGGACGGAGGCTTTTTTGCTCCACTCCACCGATGGTTTGGTGCAAAATCCGCCCAGATGTGCTATCATTTTCCCATCAGAAGGGGGCGCTTACTGTGGACAATGGAAAAACCGGGGCCTTTATCAGGGCCCTGCGGACGGAGCTGGGCTGGACCCAGCGGGAGCTGGCGGAGCGGCTGCACATCACCGACCGGGCGGTATCGAAGTGGGAGCGGGGGCTGAGCGCCCCGGGGATCGACCTGCTGGAGCCGCTGGCGGAGCTGCTGGGGGTGTCGGTGGCGGAGCTGATCCGCGGGGAGCGCCTGCCCCAGGAGGAGCACACCCCCGCCCTGGCGGAGCAGGCCCGGGAGCTCCTGGTCTACTCCCGCTGGGAGGTGCGGCGCACCACGTCCAGAAGCCGGGGAATGGCCCTCCTCACCGCCGCGGCCTGCCTGCTGGCGGTTTTGCTGGCGGCGGGCGCGTTCTGCTGGCGGACGGGAGCCTTATTCGTGCTGGACCGGCAGTCCTCCCCCGATGGGGGTTATGAGTCCACGGTGTACCGCAAAGAGCTGGCGGGCCAGGGATTTTCCTGGAAGGACGCGGTGTCGGTCATCGACAGCGCGTCGGGAGGCCCTGAATGGCGCGCCATCTACGGGGACTGCGCCTACCGGGGGCTGTGGTGGTCTCCGGACAGCGAAAAGTATGTGCTGGCGCTGGATTATGACGGCAAAACCGGGCTTTCGCTGGTTAATCTGCCGCAGAGTCATTCCAGCAATCTGAACGCCTATCTGGACATGGCCGTGGGGAACAGCGAGCTGACGCGGCATGGCATCCCCTGGGAGGAGGACGGCAGCTGGGGGATGCTGGCGGTGGACTATGACTTCATCCAATGGGGCCCGGATGGGGATAACATGCTGATCTGGTACTCCTTCACCGGGGAAGAGGACGGGCTGCCGCATTCGGGCTACTTCTGGTTTGACTGCGAGCTAATCTGCATCTCCGGCCTGTTTGAGCTGGAGGCGGAGCGGGAACCCGGATTCGTGCTCACGCCGGACCTGTCCGCCGAAGGCTAAGCGCGGACAAGATAAGGCCCGTCCGGGGGCTTACCCGGACGGGCCTCGTTGTTATTATACCAGCCGCTCCATCACCCACACGGGGTTGGAGTGCTCCCCAATGGTCTCGCCCCGGCGCAGGTCACCGAAGCCCAGGGACCGCCAGAAGGCGTGGCCAGCCTCGTTCTGAACCAGGCAGGCCAGCCGGGCGCTGTCCATCCCCGCGTCCCCTGCCGCCTGAAGCACCGCGTCCATGATCTCCCGGCCCAATCCCTGCCGCCGCAGGGTGGGCGCCAGGAAGCAGAAGCCCACATACAGAGTGCGCTCCCGGGGATAGCCCTCCACCAGGTCCAGCACCGCCTGGGGCGCGCCGTCCCGCCACAGGGCGAGATAGTGCTTTTGCTCCGGCACACACCGGGGCGGCAGCAGAGCCATGTCGTCTCCCACAGATTGAGCGGTGGGCTGGCGGCGCTCCAAATCAAAATAGGCCGGGTCACTCTGGAGCAGGGACAGTACGGGAAGCACGTCGTTCCCGCCGGCGGCGCGCACTTCCCAGCCGGGCAGGCGCTGGACCAGGCCCTCCAGCAGCGGCACGTCGGGCAGCGGCCCCATGGCGCCCACGCAGCGGTTGATAGGGGTGCCCAGGGTGTGGAATTTTTCCTCGTAGTCGGTCATGACCCCCTGGACGCCGTGGGCGTGGAGATCCCGGGTGACCTCCGACAGGGCAAATCCCGCCTTGGGGAACTGGAACAGAGACCAGTCAAACAGAGCGCGGTTGTCGGTCTTGAAGTGAATCTGCCCCCCCTCCCGGAGCACCCGGCGGTATCCCCGCAGGAACCCCTCGTGGGTGAGGCGGCGGCGGGAGTGCTTCACCGACGGCCAGGGATCGCAGAAATTGATGTAGATGAGGTCCACCTCGCCGGGGGCGAAGTACTGCTCCAGAGCGGCGGCGTCCCCGTCGATGAAAAACACGTTGGTGAGCCCCAGGGCCTGGCATCGCTCCATGGCGATGACCATGGCGTCAGGCACCCGCTCCACCGCCACATACAGGTCCTCGGGGTGGGCGGCAGCGGTCTCAGCGGTGAAGCGGCCCTTGCCGCAGCCCAATTCCAGACGAAGCCGCGCCGCATCCGGCTTTCGATCCCGCCAGCGCCCCTTTTCCAGGGCGGGTTCCCGCACCAGCAGCGCCCCGCAGGCATCCATCCGGGCGGATAGGTTTTTCTTTTTCCGCATGCGCATCTGTGTCACCTCATTTGTTTTGCCGATATCATACCATAACCTCTTGCCAAGCGCAAGGAAATCAGGTATAATAGTTGCGTTCACGCTTCCGGCTCCGCTGGGGTGTTGCGCAGTTGGCAGCGCGCCTGTTTTGGGAGCATACGCGCTCCCAATCAAAAATTTCATATCCGGGTGTTGCGCAGTTGGTAGCGCGCCTGCTTTGGGAGCAGGAGGTCGCACGTTCGAGTCGTGTCACCCGGACCAACTCATGATAATCCGAACGCTGTCCTCCAAGTGGGGGACGTGTTCGGATTTATCATTTCTATCATGAACATACTTTGACAGCCAAGGGCAGGAACACCAATTCCTGTCCTTAAGGTCAGTACGCATAAAGGACAAGACCAAAAACAACATATAATAAGGCAGTTGCCGAAAATAGGAACCTTTGTGACAAAATCAAACAGGCAGAAAAAAGCACGATTTGACAATCAACGTCAATCGTGCTTTTTTCATTCTTGGAAAGGAGAGCAATCGATGCCGAGCGTAACTTTATCAGACTATTATTGCGGCGATGAAGAAATACGGTTTTCACACTTCCGCATCCCCCGCCAGCTTATCACCCATCCCCGCTTTAAGCCCCTGTCCGCAGATGCCAAGTTGTTATATGGTATGCTGCTAAACCGCATGAGCCTGTCCGCAAAAAATGGCTGGCGCGACAACACCGGGCGGGTTTATATTTACTTCACTGTAAACGAGGTTTGCAAAGCCATAGGCTGCGGGCGAAACAAGGCCATGCGGTTATTGGCAGAACTGGACACCAGCAAGGGCATCGGCCTGATTGAGCGCGTCAAACAGGGTCAGGGCAAGCCAGACAGGATTTTTGTCAAGCGGATTACTGTGCAGGAAAATACAGAGGCACCCGGCCAAGGCCCTGCCACGCCTACTTCACCGGCTGATTTTCCGACGTCCAGAGGTCGGAAAAATCGACTTCAAGGCGTCGGGAAAATCGACGTCTTGAGGTTTCAAGAGCAAACCCAAATTATACTGATAAAAACCAAACTGATTTTATCCATACTAATCAATCCATCTATCCCCCTACCCCCAGCACAAAACAAACGGTGATGGATAGATACGAGTTAAGAGAGGAACCCAGAGAAAATAGTATGTGTTATGAGCATTTACAGTCCTTCCACTGTTCAGCACGATGTTGGGGAAATGTGTCTCACGGTGAGACGCATTACTTTTGTGAAAAAAGCGCCGTTAAAAAAGGAATCATCTACCCAGCAGCACTACAGCGGACAGCGCCGCCGAAAGGCGGTGCTGTCCGAGCCGAAAGGCGGTGCTGTCCGAGCAAGTATGTCATTTGTTAAACACAAACGACCCTTGTTAGGGGGCGCAGCCCCCTTAAAACCCCTAGCCTATGAAAAATGCGTCTCACCATGAGACGCATTACGAAAAAGGAGACTGCCATGCGAAAACGCGAACATTTTATCGGCTTATGGCTGGATGATACAGAGCATAAGCACCTGCTGAAACAATGCACTTTGTCCGGCCTCAATGCCAGCGCCCTGATCCGGCACAGCGTTATGGGCGTGAACATTCAGCCCAAACCGCCCGACACCTATGCCGACCTGTTGCGGGAGTTGTCGGCTATTGGCAACAATTTGAATCAGATTGTATATTGGGCCAATGCCACCAAAAGCATCAACAAAGCAGAGCTTGCAGAAGCCGCCATGCTCATCCGGCAGGCGTGGCGTCTGGTGAAAGAGACGCTGTAACATGATAAAGCAGCAATATCCGGGGTATGCCCCCTCGGTGGAACAGATTTTACACCACCGCCCTTTGTCCGTCAAGGCCAAGGCGAGCCGCGCCGGGCGCAAGCGTCCGGCGCGGGCCTTGACAGCCAAAGGCCGCCGGTGCTTTTGGTGGTTAAGGGGGGCATACCCCAAAACCGGCTTGCGCCGGTTTTTCTGTTATGGGTAGCGTCAGCGTTTCCCGGAACGTGCGGAGGTTATTGCTACCGGGGGTGGCAGACGCTCATGCGTCCAGACATTCTCATAAATGCGTCTCACCGTGAGACGCATTTATGTACAAAACTAAAAAATTAGTGTAGGCAATCTCTTTTGAATATACTTTAGGCGTTTTTAGCTTTATATTCTTCACCCCAATTCCACATTGCATCCAAAACCGGCTTCAAACTCTGGCCTAGCTCCGTTA
>ERZ779629.920-NODE-920-length-10861-cov-4.761984_pt1 | contig 10861 bp, 9 predicted proteins | sample MGYA00514192_ERZ779629 | MGnify/ENA primary metagenome ERZ779629 (study PRJEB29562, sample SAMEA4376709) | mouse gut metagenome | isolation source: Cecum | study: EMG produced TPA metagenomics assembly of the A DSS colitis mouse model was used to assess the... | reverse complement strand
CGTTCACGCGCAGCAATTTAAACGAGCTTTCCGAAAACAGGAAACAGCTTGGCGAGCGCATTTCCGCTTACGAGGAAGAGCATAAAAACGACCCCGCATACAAGGAATACAACGCGCTGTTTGCCGACCGCGAAAAGGCGTTGCAGCAGGGCGGCAAAAAGTCCAAAAAGAAAAAAATCAGCGCAGACAATCTGCTCAGATAAGGAACGAAATGGAAAATTCTTACTCTGCTTTGGGCAGGTGGTTTGAATATTTAAACAAAGACTGCGGCTATGAACAATGGTCGCAGTATTTAATTGAATTGCTGAAAAACCGCGCCGCAGGCGTCTGCGGGCTGGATATAGGCTGCGGCAACGGCTATTTCACCCGCGCGCTTATTAAGGCGGGCTATTCGGTTACGGGCGTGGATATTTCGCCGCATATGCTGGATAAGGCGCAGCAGCTTGCGCTTAAAGAGGGCGTGCGCGCGGAATTTTTACTCGGCGATATTACCAAACTAAAAGTAACTGCGAAAAAAGACTTCTGTATCGCCGTAAACGATTGCTTGAATTACGTGCCGCAAAGCAAGCTTAAAGCCGCGTTTTCGCACGTTGCGGGCTGTCTTAAAAGGGGCGGAATATTCATTTTCGATATAAGCTCTTCCGAAAAGCTGAGAACGGTTATCGGCAACAATCTTTTCGCCGAGGACGGCGAGGACGTTTCCTATATGTGGTTCAACTCGCTGAACAGCGACAGCGTGACTATGGATTTGACCTTTTTCGAGCGGCTTGAAAACGGCGACTACGCCCGCAGCGACGAGCGGCACGTTCAGTATATTCACGAAGAGGAAGAGATACTTCGCTCGCTGCGCGAAGCGGGCTTCGACGCGGTAAGCGAGGGGCATCTCGGCAAAGAAAAACGGGAGAGGATAAATTTTATCTGCACACGGCAATGAATAAGCTTTACAAGTCTTTAATTTTCGACAGGCAGGTTTCGCTTTCGGTGCTCGAAACCACCGAGCTTGTCAACGACGCAATTAAAATTCATAATCTCGACTGCGGCTCGGCTAAGACGCTCGGCTCGCTATTGACCTGCGCCGCCTTTATGGCGGGCTGCCTGAAAAGCGACCGCGGCGCCGTTTCGCTTACGGTAAAGGCGGGCGGGAACGCGGGCACGGCAAGCGTTTCGGGCGATAAGGATTTGCACATACGCGGCTATATAGACGGGTCGTGCAGCGGCAGGATTGACGGAGGTTATCTTACCGTGGTCAAGGAGGACGGATTTTTCCGTCCGTTCGTCGGCGCGAGCGAGCTTACGGGCGACAGCGTTTCCGAAAATTTAATGCAGTATTTTCACGCAAGCGAGCAGATTGAAACCGCCGTTGCAATCGACGCGAAAATCGAAAACGGCAGGTGCGTTGCCGCGGGCGGCGTCGTAATGCAGCTTATGCCCGGGTGCAGTCAAGAAAATATGGACGCCGCCGAAGAGCGCATGCAGTCGTTCGTAAACGTCGCGGAAGTGCTTGAAAGGCTGGGCGCTGACGGAATTATGCGCGAATACTTCGGCGCTGCGGATACCGTTTATGAGTATTTTCCCGAGTATAAATGCAACTGCTCGCGCAAAAAAATAGAGGGCGTGATAATCCCGCTGGGCAAGGCGGAGCTTTACAAAATAATAGAAGAGCAGGGCGCCGTCAGCGTGCACTGCCATTATTGCAACACAGATTATAAATTCACCCGCGGGGACGTGGACAAACTTTTATGACGAAAAGCTTACAGGTAGATTTGAGCTTCGGCAGACTTATGCAGACCGCCGAAAAGCTTGTCGACGCGCGCGACTATCTCGGCGCGTTGAAGATATTGAATAAGAACGCGGAGCTCAACGGCGACGACGGCTACGCGCACCTTTTGTATGCGCAGATTTTCGACGATATAGGGCTTTTCGAGCGGAGCATAAACGAGTGGTTCAAATTCCTTGCGTCAGGCGATTTCGACGACCCCGAGGATTTGAACGAGGCTTACGAGGGGCTTGCGGTTGGGTTTATGAACGTCGGAAACGAACAGTTTTCCGCATACTATTACGGTAAGCTTCTCAATCACACTCCCGACCTTGACGCCGACTTACGCGCGGATATAATGGAAAGCTTTCTCTCGCGCGAGGAAAATCCGCTTAAATTCGTCTACCCGCCTGAAATTGCCGACTGCTCGGCGATAATATCCGACGGCATAGAATATATGAAGAACAACGAGTTTAAAAAAGCCGTCAAGGAGTTCGAAAAGGTGGACAGGCGCAACAAGTCGTACGCTACCGCGCGCAATTACATTGCAATGAGCTACATTATCGACGACAAGACGGACAAGGCCGAGGAGGTTTGCAACGAGCTTTTGGCAATAAAGCCCGACGACGTTCACGCTTTGACCACGCTGGTTGCCGTCAAGACCGAGCAGAACAAGCGCGAGGAAAGCAGGCAGCTTGCGCAAAGACTGTTGGAGCTGGACATTTCCTCGCCCGACGACCTTTTCAAAATAGCCACCGTCTGCTGCGAGAACGGCATGCACGAGGACGCGTTCAATTTGCTTTGCAAGCTGGAAAGCAAAATACCCTTCGATTCCTCGGTGCTGTATTTCAAGGCGATTGCTGCGTTCAACTGCGGTAAATACGATAAGTGCTTCGCCGCGTTCGACAAGCTTCTTGCGGTTAATCCCGACGCAGTTACGGCAAAGTACTACCGCGAGGCGGCGCGCATAGCGGTGGAAAGCGGCGATACCGCGCCTATGAGCTACTTTTACCGTCTGCCGCATAAGGAGCGGGAAAGCTCGGTTAAAATTCTTGCCGCTATCGGGTCCCTCACGGCAAGTCAGGTTGCAAAGGCGTTCGACGAGGTGGACGTTTCCGACTGCGTGCGCTGGTGCTTTGACGAGAGCGAGGGCGCGGGCAGCAGCGAGCTGCGCTTTCTCGGCGCAATGTGCGCTGCAAAGGGCAGACTCGACGGTCTCGTTTCCGACATTCTTTTAAACGCGTTCGTAGAGGACGACCTTAAAGTGCGCGTTCTTTCGGTTATAGGCGAACGCAACGAGGATACTACCGTACACGCCGTTTTTTGCAACGTCTTAAAGACCGTAAGCTTCGTGCGGCTGAATTTGGGGCGCGCAAAGCGCAGACAGTTCGTTGCTGCATACGCGTATCTTACCTCGCACTTTGCGTTGCTTGACGGCGCGCTCGGTAAAAAATTTGCGCGTGCGGCTGAAAAGCTTTACGGAACGCTTGAAGAAGAGGAGCGGCTTTACGCCGTCGGAAAAAGGAGCGAGCTTGCCGCGGCGATATTCCTTGCCGCGAAGGTCAAGCTGCCGCGCCTTACGCGCCGCAACGATATATGTAAGTACTTCGAGGTTGACGGCAACGAAATTTTTGAAAGGTACGGTGTATAATGAAGCTTTACGATTTCGACGGTATGTTCGATAAAAAACTGGGCGACTACATTGCAAAAAGCGCGGGTAAATATACCGAGGCGGAGTGGGAGGACGCAATCCCCAAGCTCTATAAGCAGTTCGGCGACACGTATATAAAATCGGTCGGCAACACGCCGAACGGCTTTTACGCGGCTATGTCTGACGCGGAGCTTATATCGGCGCTTAAAACTCACTTGAAGCAGGACGTGCCCGTTTCCGAATTTTTGTGCGGCGCGATTGAAAGCAGAAACGCCGTCGAGCTTTTGCTGCCGCTGCTTGACGGAAGCACGGACGAGCGGGAATACGCGGTCAACCTGATAGGCGCGGACGAACGCGCCGTTAAAAAATATATGGCAATGATAACCGACCCTAACGCGGACGAGGATTTCAAAAGCAGGCTTGCCGACAACGTCAAGCAAAAAGCCGACTTCGTCGTGGAAGAGGCTGTTGAAAATTACGATAAGGGCGTAGAAAAGGAATTTATGCTCGAAATAATGTCGCGCAGCATCGTTCCGTCGGAAAAGGTTTTTACCATACTTATAAACGAATTTCGCAGCGACCCCGAAAATATCCCCATGCACGCAAGCTATCTCGCCGCTTACGGCGATACGCGCGCGCTCGAATATCTGCTGGACAAGATAGACGAGGAGGGCATTTCCTTTATCGAATATAAAGAGCTGTTGCTTGCGATAGAGTCGCTTGGCGGCTGTTATGACAAAAAACGCGACTTTTCCTCCGACCCGTATTATAAACTGCTTACCGAGAATAGCGCGTCCGTTGCCGATATATTAGGTAAAATAGAATAAACAGCCCGCCCGAGAATTACTCGGGCGGGCTGTTTATTTATACTCTCGTTGCAAGCCAGACTATTAATACGGTTACGTCTGCGGGGTTGACCCCGTAAATTCTGCCCGCCTGACCGAGAGTGAGGGGGCGCACGCGTTTAAGCTGCTCGCGCGCTTCAAGCCTAAGCCCCTTTATTTCGTCGTAGTCTATATCGGGCGGAATGGTCTTTTCTTCAAGCTTTTTCGCGCGCTCTATCTGTTGCGTGTTTTTCTTTATATATCCCTCGTATTTGACGGTGGTTTCCGCGCTTTTGAAAATTTCGGCGGGGTAGTCGGAAAAGTATTCCGTCACCGTCTCGCCCCTTCTTATAAGGTCGGCGTACGTCGGCGAACCGCCTATTTCGAGCCTTGCAAGCAGCTTCTTATCGGCCTTTTGATTGAGCGCGTTCATGGCGCTTTCGTAAAGCTGTTTGCGCCTTTCATCCGGGGCTTTGCTTTGCGGTGTGAACAGCGCGGTTTCCGCGATTTTGGGGGTAAGGGGGAAGTCCGCCGTATCCTGCCTTAAATTTATTCTGTATTCCGCGCGCGAGGTCATAATGCGGTAGGGCTCGTCCGTGCCCTTGGTTACGAGGTCGTCGATTAAAACGCCGATATACGCCTCGCTTCTGCCGAGGATAAGCGGCGGCCTGCCCGTAATGGCAAACGCGGCGTTGACGCCCGCAATAAGTCCCTGCGCCGCAGCCTCTTCGTAGCCCGAAGTTCCGTTGACCTGCCCCGCGGTGTAAAGCCCGGCAACCTTTTTGAATTCGAGGGTGGGGTAGAGGTCGAGCGTATCAATACAGTCGTACTCGATTGCGTAGGCGTATCGCATTATGTCGCTTTGTTCCAGCCCTGCGACCGAGCGGTACATTTCCCGCTGAATATCGAACGGCATCGAGGACGACATTCCCTGAACGTACACCTCGTTGGTGTCAAGCCCCTCGGGTTCGAGAAACAGCTGGTGCCGTTCCTTGTCGGCAAAGCGTACGACCTTAGTTTCGATGGACGGACAGTAGCGGGGACCCGCGGACCGTATGTCGCCGTTGTACAGCGGCGAGCGGTCAAGGTTGTCGGTTATTATTTTGTGTGTGTCGGGATTGGTGTAGGTAAGGTGGCAGACGCGCGCGTTCGGCGCAGCCTTTTCGTTTAAGAACGAGAACGGCGGTATTCGCTCCTCGCCCGCCTGAACGGTACACTTGCCGTAGTCTACGGTGCGTCCGTCAAGTCGCGCAGGCGTTCCCGTCTTGAACCGCCGTACGCGGTAGCCGAGCTTTATAAGGCTGTCGGTAAGATGGTTTGCCGCGGCGAAGCCCGAGGGTCCGCTTTTCTGGCGCAGCTCGCCCGTTACCGTTTCGGCGTTGAGATATACGCCCGTAGCAACGATAACGGCCTTTGCCCGAATAATTCCGCCGTAGGTAGTAAGTACGCCCGTTGCGCGTCCGCCGTCTGTCAGAATTTCCTTTGCCTCGCCCTGAATAATGCGTAGGTTGGGCGTGTTTTCAAGCGTACGCTTCATTTCGGTATGGTATGCGTTTTTGTCGCACTGACAACGCAGCGATTGCACGGCTTCGCCCTTTCCTGCGTTCAGCATACGCATCTGTATGGAGGTCTTGTCGGCGTTTACGCCCATTTCGCCGCCGAGCGCGTCGATTTCCCGCACGAGGTGACCCTTGCCCGTACCGCCTATCGAGGGGTTGCACGCCAAAAAGGCTATGCTGTCGAGGTTGAGCGTCAGCATAGCGGTTTTTAAGCCCAGTCTTGCGGCGGCAAGCGCCGCCTCGCAGCCGGCATGCCCCGCGCCGATTACGGCAATATCGAATTGTCCTTCAATAAAAGTCGTCATAATTTGTAAATGAACTGCGCGGGCAAATTCTACCCGCGCGATAATTTATTTCTTTAAAATAATGTTTTTGATGTCGTCGACGTCCTTTGCAATTTTGTCGTTGACGCGGCACATTTCTTCGACCTTGTCGCGTGAGTACAGTATCGTAGTGTGGTCGCGCCCGCCCAGCTCTTTACCGATAGATATGAGCGGGAGAGTCAGCAGCTCGCACATAAGGTAGCAGCAAATCTGGCGCGGAATGACGATTTCCTTTTTCTTGGATTTACCCGCAACGTCGTTTTTGTTCAGGCGGTAGAAATTCGTTACCGCGGCGATTATGCTCTGCGGGGTAATTTCTTCCTTGCCGCCCTCGGAAATCGCTTCGTTGAGCGCGCTCTTCGCAAGCGCGACGGAAATGGGCTCCTCGTGTAGCTTCGAGGCAAAAATGACCTTCGTCAGTCTGCCTTCGAGCGTTCGCACGTCGTCGCCCGAATCCTTTGCGAGAAATTCGAGCACGTCGTCGGGAACGTGACATTTCTTTTCGAACGCCTTGCGCTTTAAAATTGCGATTTTTGTTTCGAGCCCGGGGGCAGCACGTCGAAAAGTCCGCCGCCCGAAAAGCGCGTTTTAAGCCTGTCCTCGAGCGCGGTCAGCTCGCTGGGGGAGTGGTCGGAGGAGATGACTATCTGTTTGCCCTTGGAAACCAGCTCGTTAAAGGTGTGGAAAAATTCTTCCTGAACAGCTTTCTTGTTTTCGATAAACTGAATGTCGTCGATAATAAGAAGGTCGGCGTTGCGGTAGTAGTGCCTGAGGCGGTTGCTTCTGTCGCGCGCGTCGGGGCCGCGGCTGGTGAACATGGTGTCGATAATCTCGTTCACGAACTGCTCGCAGGTCACGTAGATAACCCTTAATTCGGGTCTGTCCTTTAAGACCTTGTTTGCAATAGCCTGTATGAGGTGGGTTTTGCCCAGTCCCGTACCGCCGTAGATAAACAGCGGGTTAAGCTCGCCCGCGGGGTCGCAGGCAACGGCGTACGCCGCCGCATGCACGAACTCGTTGTTTTTGCCGACCACGAAGCTGTCGAAGGTGAAGTTGGGATTAATGTTGGCGGGGGGAGTGTAAACGTCCTCTGCGGGCGCGTTGTAGGCGAAGCGGTCGCTTCCCTCTACTTTGAGCCTGAAATCGGTAAGCCCGACGTCGGCCTTTATAATCGCCTCGCGCATTTTGTCGGCAAGAGTGCCCGTAATGTATTTTGCAAAGCTTTCGGAAGGGGTTTCAAGCACGATAAATCTTCCGTCGATGTCGACGGGCACGAGGTTTTCGATATACGTTTTATAGTTGATGAGGGAGACCAGCTCCTGCATCTTTGCTTTTATAGGGTTATATAAAAAGTCGAAATTGCCCTTTTCTGCCATAATCGTGCTTTAATCCTTTGAGTTTTTTCAAATAATCTGTTAAAATAAGTATACACCAAACGGCACTTAAAATAAAGTGATTTTCGGATAAAATGTATATAAAAAATTTAAAATTGAAAAATTTCAGAAATTACGCCGACGAAACGTTAAGCTTTACCGACGGACTCAACGTGCTGTTCGGCAGAAACGCGCAGGGCAAAACAAACTGTGCGGAGGCGGTGTTTTACCTTTGTACGGGAGTGTCGCCGCGCAGCCGCCGCGACAAGCAGCTTATCCGTCACGGCTGCGAATACGCGGAGATTTTTGCAACCGCCGAGGGCAGATACGGCGAAACGGAGCTGTACGCGAAGATAAGCGAGAGCGGCAGAGAGGTTCGGCTTAACGGCACTAAAATTACCAAAAACGCCGACATACTCGGCAACGTATACGGGATATTCTTTTCCCCGCACGAGCTGCGCCTTATACAGGACGGACCCGACGAGCGCAGACGGTTTTTAAACGTGTCTATTTCTCAGTTAAGCAAGCCCTATTACGTCGCGCTTACGCGGTATAACAAAATTTTAGAGCAGCGCAACAACCTTTTGAAGGACAGGGACACGGCGCTCGTTTACGACACGTTGCCCGTCTGGGACGAGCAGTTTGCAAAATACGCGGCGCAGGTTGCGTACAGGCGCGCGGAGTTTACGGCGGGTATCGCTCCGATAGCAGAGAAAATACACGCTCACCTCACCGACGGCGCCGAAACGCTTAAAGTGCGGCTTGATAAGAGATACGCGGGCGACGAAAAGCAGCTTGAACAGCGGTTTGCCGCCGAGTTTGAGGAAAACCGCGACAGGGATATACGCCTCGGCTTCACGGCGTCGGGTCCGCACCGCGACGACCTCGACATAACTGTAAACGGCGAGGACGCGAAAAGCTTTGCCTCTCAGGGGCAGACGCGTACGGCGGCGCTGTCGTTAAAGCTTGCCGAGGTGGAAATTTTCAAGGACGTATCGGGCGAGTATCCCGTGCTGATTTTAGACGACGTTATGAGCGAGCTCGACCTGCCGCGCCGCAAAAAGCTGGTCGGCTATACGGGCGGGTTACAGACTATTCTGACCTGTACGCACGCCGAGCGCGTGCTGTACGGCAAGGTCGCCAACAAGATAAAAATAGAAGGGGGTAAAATCAAGAGTGAGGGCTGATTTACACGTTCATACTTACTATTCCGACGGACTTCAATCGCCCGACGACGTGGCGGCAACGGCAAAGGCAAACGGCGTAGAGCTTGTTTCGGTTACCGACCACGACACCGTGCTTGCCTATCCCGAGCTGTTTTCCTGCTGCTCGTCGCGCGGAGTCAAGGCGGTATGCGGGATAGAGGTTTCGGCGTATTACAAGGGCGTAAGGGTGCATACTCTGGGCTACGGCGTCGACCCCGAGCATCCCGTTTTTTCCGATTTTCTCGGCGAGCTTTGCAAGGGCTCGCTTTGCCGCGCCGACGATATCGTTTCGCGCCTTAAAAAGGGCGGAGTGAGAATAACTCTCGCCGACGCGCTTCAATACAGAAGGTCAGGCAACGCGCCGGTACACGCAATGTATATCGCCCGCGCTGGCTCCGCAAAGGGGTACAGTCCGTCGCCGTTCGCATTCCATAATAAATATTTGTCGCGGGGCGGGATTGGATATTCCGAGCTTTGCCGTCCCTCGCCCGAGCAGGCGGTTGAGGCGATTACGGCGTGCGGCGGGTTCGCCAGCCTTGCGCACCCGGGCAGAATAGAGCTGGATAAGCAGGAGCTTATTTCCGTCGTTAAAAGTATGATAGGTTGCGGGCTTAAAGGCATAGAAGCGGTGTATTCTACGCATACTCAATTAGAGACGGAGTATTATAAGGAGATGGCAAAAGAATACGGGCTGACGGTGACGGGCGGTTCGGACACCCACTTCAAGGGCGGCGGCAAGAGCATAGGCACGCCGGTATTCGATTGCGGTACGGAGCTTTGCGAAAAACTTGGAATTACTTAAAAACTGTTATACTGCTCGCCTCGTTGGCGGGCTTTATTTTTTGCTGCGGATTTCACACCGTGTCGCAGCCTGAAAAGTTCGACGTGCGCTTGCTGTCGTCGTACACTACCCGCTTCGACGGCGGCAATGAGGCGCGTTCGCACAATATACGGCTTGCGGCGAGGTTTATAAGCGGCTGCGTTATTGCAAACGGCGAGGTGTTTTCGTTTAACGCGACCGTCGGGCAGAGAACGCCCGAGCGCGGCTTTAAGCGCGCCGCTATAATCAAGGACGGCGAATTCGTAGAGGGGGTTGGCGGAGGAGTGTGTCAGGTAAGCACCACGCTGTACAACGCCGCGCTGCTGTCGGGCTGCAAGGTGCGCGAATATCACCCGCACTCGCTGCCCGTAAGCTACGTTCCGCCCTCGCGCGACGCTATGGTCAGCGGTACCTTTTACGATTTGCGCTTCGAAAACACCACCGGCAGCACCATTTATATAACGTCCGAAACGGGCAAAAATTTTATTACCTTTAAAATTTACGGCAGAGATTTCGGCGCGCGGTACGCCTGCCGTTCGGTCGTTACGGGCTCGATACCCGCGCCCGAGGAATTTACCGACAATCAAACGCTTGTGCGTTCCGGCAAGGACGGGATTATAAGCGAAAGCTATCTGACTGTTACGCGCGGCGGAGTTTCGCGCGAAGTGCTGCTGCGCCGCGACAAGTACGCCCCGCAAAAGCGCGTGACCTATAAAGTCGAGGAGCTGCCGCCCGAAATTCCCTTACCCGAAATTCCCTTACCCGAAATTAACGAAAATATTTTTTCGTAATTGTTTGTCTTTTCCGCGCGCGTATGTTATAATGATAAACAGCGAAATTTTAATCTGAGAGAATTATTATGACAAAAATCATTTTGGACGCAATGGGCGGGGACAACGCGCCTCAGTCAACCGTAGGGGGCGCGGTTCTCGCGCTTGAAAGGGACAGGGAGTTATCCCTGATACTTACGGGAAGAAAGGACGTTATCGAGACCGAGCTGAAAAAATACAGCTACGACCGCTCGCGTCTTGAAATCGTCGACTGTCCCGACGTTATTGATATGAACGATATTCCGACCGAGGCCGTTAAGCGCAAGCAATCTTCGCTTATCGCAGCGTACTGGATGCTCAAAAAGCAGGACGAAATATGCGGACTGGTTACGGCGGGCTCTACGGGCGCGACGATTGTCGGCGGACAGCTTATACTCGGCAGAATACGCGGAATAAAACGCCCCGCGTTGTGCTGCGCCATTCCCAACTCGCGCGGAGGAATGACCCTTCTCGTAGACTGCGGCGCCACCGCCGAGTGCAAAAGCGTAATGCTTTGTCAGTTCGCGCTTTTGGGCAGCGC
>ERZ779629.919-NODE-919-length-10880-cov-3.657829_pt1 | contig 10880 bp, 6 predicted proteins | sample MGYA00514192_ERZ779629 | MGnify/ENA primary metagenome ERZ779629 (study PRJEB29562, sample SAMEA4376709) | mouse gut metagenome | isolation source: Cecum | study: EMG produced TPA metagenomics assembly of the A DSS colitis mouse model was used to assess the... | reverse complement strand
CTCGGAAGCAACTACCAGGTCAAAATCCTATAAGGTAACAGCCGTCGATGCAAACAATTACAATTCTGTTCCGGGTACTTATTACACAGAGACTTTAAAGGATTATGACCTGGTAGTTGCTTCCGAGTCCGTTGCCAGTACGAATAAATTCGGTATTGCCTTGGCCGGCCTTGCAGGCAAAGTACCGATGCTAAACCTGAAGGCATTCTACTACGGAAGCAGTTCATGGAACTGGGCGACGGCCGCCAATCCGACGGCAGGAGCTACCGGATGGAATCAGATTATTGTAGCCGATGCATTTAAAACCCATCCCCTTTTTGCAGATATCAACTTCACAAACACCATCACCCTCTTTGACGGTACCGCAAAGACAAGCAACAATGTACAGAGCTACCATTCCCCCAAAGAAATCATCTCCGCAGACGATGTGCTGGCAACCAATGGTGCAAACGGATACAATGCCATTCACGAACATAAGCAAAGCAATGGTAAAAATACCTATATACTGATTCCCCTTTCGTATTCTGCCATCGAGACATTGACTCCGGATGCGAAAACACTGATTGCCAATGCGGCATCCTATGTAGCGGCTACTAAAAGCGGATACACCGCACCGGCCCAAGTAGAAGCTCCCGTCATCAGTTATGACAGTGACAATAAGGTGACTATCAGTTGTCCTACCAAAGGAGCTACCATCTATTACGGCAAAGATGTTTCCGCCCTGTCTGCATCTGCATCCGTTTATACGGAAAGCTTCTCTTTGGGCATCACGACAACAGTCAGAGCCATCGCCGTAAAAGAAGGCATGCTTCCATCCGAAGAGGTTTCCGAATACATTGAAATCATCAGAGAATGCGGCCCGCAAGTACTCGACCCGGAGCGTCTGAACCGGGGTGCTATTGCCACGTACACCAATGACGGCATGTTAGTCAGTTGGCGTTGGCTCGCCACCGATCCGGACGACATCGTTTTCAATGTATACCGCGACGGAACGAAGCTGAACTCGCAACTCCTGTCCTCACGCACCAATTATCTGGATGCCGAAGGTTCGGTTAATTCTAATTACACGGTCGAAGCAGTGAGTGGCGGTAAGATCATTGAGACTTCTACGGCATTGGTTCTGGAGAAAGGGTATCTGAATATTCCTCTCGACCGCCCGGCAGGAGGTACAGTTCAAGGCAGCAGCTATACTTACACCCCCGGTGATGCCAGCGTAGGCGATGTGGACGGAGACGGCGAATATGAGATCATCCTGAAATGGGATCCTACCAATCAATGCGACAACGGGCAGAACGGTAGCCAAAACTATACCGGAAACGTTTATCTGGACTGTTATAAACTGAACGGGACAAAATTATGGCTTATCGACTTAGGCGTATACATACGTGCAGGCGCCCACTATACCCAATTCATGGTTTATGACCTGGACGGCGACGGAAAAGCCGAAGTAGCCTGCAAGACCGCTCCGGGTACCATTGACGGGAAAGGAAACAATGTAATCATGGGTAGTGATGACCCTAAGGCCGATTATCGCGGAACGCACGGCGGCAAACAAGGAGTTATCAAAACCGGACCGGAATATCTGACGGTTTTTGAAGGCGCTACCGGTAAAGAACTGTCTACAGTAGCCTATGAGCCGAGCCGTAACATCCTTTCAGATTCGGCATGGGGAGACAGCTTTGGCAACCGCTGTGAACGCTATCTGGCCTGCGTTGCCTATCTGGATGGGAAAAAGCCGAGCCTTGTGATGTGCAGAGGCTATTATACAGCCGCTTACCTGTGCGCTTGGGACTTTGACGGGAAAGAACTGAAAAAAAGATGGTTGCACGCATCTACTACGAAAGGGAAAGGAGCTTATGGCGAAGGTGCCCATAGCCTTACAGTAGGTGACGTAGACGGTGACGGATGCGATGAAATTGTTTATGGAGCTTGTTGCATCGACCATGACGGAAGCGTACTCTACCGCACCGGATTGGGCCATGGCGATGCCCTTCATTTAGGTGATTTCATTCCCGACCGTGAGGGTTTGGAAGTGTTCATGGTACACGAAGAAAAATCTGCTGCCTACGGTTTCGAGATGCGTGATGCCCAAACCGGTGAAATCCTTTCCGGGAGAAAGATGGGCTCAGATATTGGCCGTGGTCTTTGTGCAGATATCGATTCCCTCTCCCGTGGAGCCGAATATTGGTCATTGGCAAAGTTTAATATGACCAGTGACGGCAAGTATAACAGCATCACTTTCGACTGCAACGGCGACTCCATCTCCACCAAACGCCCGTCTGTCAATTTCCGCACTTACTGGACAGGCAATCTATCCGAAGAATTGCAGGAAAAAGGAGTCATCTCGCAATGGGTAAACAAAACATCCAGTTGTACTACCGTTACCGACTTTGTTTCCACTTACGGCTGTGGAGTGAATCTGATAAAAGATACCCCCTCTCTGCAAGCCGATATTTTGGGAGACTGGCGCGAAGAGTGTATCTATTATGACGAAAAGACCAAAAGCAATCTGATGATTTTCTCAACTCCGTTTACATCTCCTTACCGTGTTCCCTGCCTGATGCACGACCATATTTACAGAATGTCTATCTGCTGGCAGAACGTGGCTTATAACCAACCGCCTCATTTAGGATACTATCTGCGCGACTACGTCAAATACCAGCAATCCAACCCTACGGGTATATCACGGCCGGTCCTGACGGATGAACAAAGTAATGTTGAGATTCCTTTCACTCTGATTTCCGATGGCATTGTTATCCGGTATACGGATATGGACAATGCCTCCTCCAGCATCCGCGTCTACTCTTTAGACGGATTGTGCGTATATCATGTCACAAACCGACTTCAAGGAAGCGGAGAAATCAAACTGGAAGGTCTGGAAGGACTTAAAAAAGGCGTTTACCTGCTTTCCGTAGTTGTTGATGGAGTAAAGACCGTCAGAAAGATCATACAGTAAAAGACGATTAATTGACAGATAAGCCCATCATTGGCAATCAATTTGCCAATGATGGGCTTATCTGTGTTATTCCACCAAAGCAACTCATCGTTTCAACCTATTGAAACGATGAGTTGCATACTGAAGAAACGGACAGTACCAACGTATTGAAACGAATGGTTGCATACCGAAGAAACAAACAGTTTCAAACCGGTTGAAACCACCCCGCTATCTTCTTATTTCAATTCGAAAGGAACCACTCCTCTGATATCGGCAGCAGAAGCGGCAATCACAGCTTCGAACTTACCCGGTTCCGCTATCCACTCATGCTTAGCGTCATCAAAAAAGCTCAGAGCATCTTTGGCAACAGTGAAAGAGACCTTTTGCTCCTCGCCCGGTGCGAGCTTCACTTTCTTGAAACCTTTCAACTCTTTTACCGGTCGCGGCAAAGAAGATTTCTTGTCACTAATATAAAGCTGCACGACCTCTTGCCCTTCACGGTCGCCGGTGTTCTTTACAGTAACCGTAAAAGTAATGGTATCGTCGGCCGTCATCGTCTTTTTATCGGCAACAGGCTTACCATATTCAAAAGTAGTATAACTTAGTCCGTGACCAAACGGGAAAAGCGGCTTCGCTTTCTTCTGTTTGTCGGCCCAACGATAGCCTACAAAGATGCTCTCATTGTATTTCTCATTCACAATGTCACCCACCTTTTCGCTACCGGGATACTCACCCAACTGATGGGCAGGTACATCCTCCAAACGGGCAGGAAAAGTGAAAGGCAATTTCCCGGAGGGGTTTACATCACCCATCAATACGGCAGCGATGGCATTTCCGGCCTCCGACCCCAAGAACCAAGCCTGCAAAACCGCCGGAACTTCCTTGATCCAAGGCATCGCTACGGCATTGCCGGAAACATTGACCACGACTAAATTCTGATTTGCCTTGACCAATTCCGTGATAACCCTGTCCTGACAGTACGGCAAACCAAGACCGGTACGGTCAGAGTCTTCGCAATCCTGATGCGCACTCTTATTCAATCCGCCAATGAAAATAACATAATCGGCTTCACCGGCCACCCGGACAGCTTCGGCAATCAATTCTTCCGGGCTACGGTCATCTTTCAAATTCTGCCCGGAAACAACGCCGTTGTATTCGCCACTGGCATCCCCCATATATCCACGGGCATAAACCACTTCCGCACGATTACCGACACGATTGCGGATACCATCCAACGGAGAAATTTCCCGCTGTACCTTCAAAGAAGAGGAACCACCTCCCACAGTCATCATCTTCACGGCATTCTCGCCTATCACGGCAATCTTCTTTGTTTTAGCTAAATCGATGGGCAACAGGTTACCATTGTTTTGCAGCAATACGATACCCGCTTCCCCTATCTTACGGGCGGCATCATAATGCTCCGGAGAACGCATGGCACCATAAGGCCGGTTACGGTCCATCGTTGTACGGAAAGCCAGACGAAGAATGCGGCGCCCTTTATCATACAGTTCTTTTGTGCCTGCCTTACCCGATTGGATACGTTCAAGGTAAGGATCCGCTAAATAATAATTATCATAAGCATTGCTTGCCCCGTTGGAAAGACCGTCTGTCCAGCTACCGAATTCCATATCGAGTCCGTTGGTTATCGCCTGGTCTGTATCATGCACACCGCCCCAGTCGGATACCACCACTCCATCAAATCCCCATTCACCTTTCAGGATGTCATTCAGCAGATATTGATTGTGACAGGCATGCTGGCCTTTGTATAAGTTGTACGCCCCCATGATACTCCACGCTTTGCCCTCCTGCACAGCCGCTTTGAAAGCCGGGAGATAGATTTCATAAAGGGCGCGGTCGTCTACGATGACATTTGTGGTATGGCGGTTCACCTCCTGATTATTCAATGCATAATGTTTCACGCAAGCGGCTACTCCGTTCTGCTGTACTCCCTGCACATAAGGGACGACCATACGTCCGGCCAGATAAGGATCTTCGCCCATATATTCAAAATTGCGCCCGTTCAACGGGGTACGATAGATGTTCACTCCCGGCCCCAGCAGCACGGTTTTATTGCGATAACGCGCTTCCTCACCGATGCTTTTGCCATAGAGCATAGACATATCGGTATCCCAGGTAGCGGCCAGACAGGTCAATGCCGGAAAAGCCACACAAGAGTCATTGGTCCATCCTGCCTGGTCCCATTCATCCCATAACACTTCGGGACGTATGCCGTGAGGACCGTCTGTCATCCAAAACTCAGGGATTCCCAAACGAGCCACGCCCGGAGAACAGAATTTAGACTGTGCATGCGTGACCGCAATCTTTTCCTCCAGTGTCATTCGAGACAAGGCATCCTCTACTCTCTCTTCAACAGGTTTGCTATCGTCCAGATAGACGGGTGTCTGTGCCAATACCGGCAGAGCAACCAGGGATAAACCCAATAAGACTGATTTTGCTTTCATGATATGATCTATTGTATATAGTTAATCAAAGGAAATTTATCATTCATACATACTTCCCGAATATGGCCGCATATTATCGCTTTCCGGTATTCAACCGTATTTCATTTTCATACTGTCTCCTATCTATAAATCAACGTCGACAGATATTCTTCCGCAAACATCTCATTCGCCACTTCCAACAGATCGTCCGCCGTCAGTGCTTCGATCCGCTTACAGACCACTGCCAGATTCTCAAACTTATTATAATGCAGAAAGGTTTTAGCCATACTCAGTGCATTGTTCTCAAAATTATCCGAAGCAACACAAATCTGGCCGATCAACTGCTTCTTGGCTGCCTCCAATTGCGAAGAAGTCATTTTCATGTCACGCATCTGTTTCAATTCCTTATAGGTCAGCTTCAGGCAGGTATCCACGTCTTCCGGATCTGTCCCGAAGTAGATGCAGAAAGCACCCGTATCCGTATAAGAGGTAAGATTAGACTCTACATTATACACCAATCCGCGACGCTCGCGCAAAGCAACATTCAAGCGGCTATTCATACCCGGACCTCCCAAAATATTATTCAGCAGATAAAGGGCTGTACGTTTGTCGTCATAAGCATTGTAAGCACGGGCCCCCAGCATCACATGTGCCTGATGGGTGTCTTTGGGGATAACCAGATATTCAGGCACATACAGAGGAGGCGGAGTACGTACCCCCTTTACCTCACCAGCCGGTATATCCGCCATCCATTTTTCGAGCATATCGACCAGCTTTCTGAAATCGACCTTTCCCTGAACAAAGAAAACCATGTTGGAGGGCTGATACAACCGCCTTGTAAAATCCAAAGCATCGGATGTACGAAACCGCCTCAACAACTCCGGCCGCCCTAAAATGTTGCGCCCCAACGGATGTCCACGAAAGATCATATCTTCAAAATCATCGAAAATAAGTTCCGAAGGATTATCTTCATAAGACTGTATTTCGTCAATGATCACTTCGGTTTCCCTTTCTATCTCCCTTTGAGGAAAAGTAGAACGAAATACAATATCTACCAGTAATTCCACTGCCCGGGACAGATCATCGGTCAGAAAAGCAGAGTAGACTACCATTTCCTCTTTATTCGTGTAAGCGTTCAAGTCTCCTCCCACCGCTTCCATCCTATTCAATATATGCCAGGCTTTCCGTTTCTGTGTTCCTTTAAAGATAAGGTGTTCTACAAAATGTGCCATTCCCTGCTCATCCTCAGCTTCATCCCGGGTTCCGGCATTACCTGCAAAACCACAATAAGTCACGTCAGAAGCAACAGGTTTACAAATAACTCTCAACCCATTCGACAGAGTTTTCTCCACCTGTTCCGTTAGTAAATTCTTCATTCTCAAGACTAAGTTTTATTGATGCCACAAAAATACAATAAAACTTATTGTCGTTTATAGAAAATTGCAGATATTTGTAGACTATAACAGCGACAACGTGTATGGAAAAGATAGGAATATTCTGTTCTGCATCGGGAAACATTGACAAAATGTATTTCGATATGGCCGGCCGGATAGGCAAATGGATGGGAGAAACAGGAAAAACTCTTGTATATGGCGGTGCCAGTCTCGGACTTATGGAATGTGTAGCGCAAGCAGTAAAAACAAACGGCGGCCACATTATCGGCGTAGTCCCTGCCAAACTCGAAGAGAACGGAAAAGTGAGCGCATTGCCCGACCGTATCATCAACACCCGCAATCTTAGTGACCGTAAGGACATGATCGTAGAAGAATCGGATGTACTCGTTGCCCTCCCCGGAGGTGTAGGTACCCTCGATGAAATATTTCATGTGATGGCAGCCGCATCGATCGGTTATCACCACAAGAAAGTGATCTTTTATAATGAGGACGGCTTTTATGACACCCTATTGAAAGCACTCAAAGAGATCGAAGAAAAAGGATTTGCCCGTCAGCCGTTCTCGACTTACTACGATGTAGCCAACACGCTGGAAGAGTTAAAACAAATAATAACAACCATATGATAGAATCCATCAAAGACCTTTTGCAAAAGGAAGCACAAGCCGTGCTGAACATCCCCATAACAGATGCGTATGAAAAGGCGGTAAACCTGATTATCGAACAAATACACATCAAAAAAGGCAAGTTAGTGACCAGTGGTATGGGAAAGGCCGGACAAATAGCCATGAACATTGCAACGACCTTTTGCTCTACGGGTATCCCCTCCGTTTTTCTGCATCCGAGCGAAGCGCAACACGGAGATTTGGGCATCTTGCAAGAAAATGACCTGTTATTACTCATCTCCAACTCCGGAAAAACACGCGAGATTGTGGAACTGACCCAACTGGCTCATAATTTGAACCCGAATTTGAAGTTCATCGTTATCACAGGAAATCCGGACAGCCCCTTGGCTGATGAATCGGACGTTTGTCTCAGTACCGGTAAGCCGGCAGAGGTATGTACATTAGGAATGACTCCTACCACATCGACTACCGTTATGACCGTCATCGGTGACATTCTGGTGGTACAGACCATGCAAAAGACCCAATTCACCATTGAAGAATATTCCAAACGCCATCACGGCGGCTATCTTGGAGAAAAATCAAGAGAACTATGCGTAAAGTAATCGGTATCGGTGAAACGATCCTCGACATTATTTTCGAAGGAAACCAGCCTTCGGCCGCCGTACCGGGCGGTTCTGTATTCAATGGTATCGTCTCGTTGGGACGGGCAGGAGTAAATGTCTCTTTTATCAGCGAAACAGGAAACGACCGCGTAGGAAACATCATCCTGCAATTCATGCGTGAAAACAACATACCGACAGACCACGTCAATGTATTCCCGGATGGAAAATCACCCGTATCACTCGCATTCCTGAATGAGCACAGTGATGCGGAATACATTTTTTATAAAGACTACCCCAAACAGAGGCTCGACGTCCTGTTTCCGGAAATCCATGAAGACGATATAGTAATAGTCGGTTCGTATTACGCCCTTAACCCTGTGCTTCGCGACAAGATACTGGAATTGCTGGAAACGGCAAAAGAGAAGAAAGCAATCATCTATTACGATCCCAATTTCCGGAGTTCACATAAGGACGAAGCTATCAAGCTGACATCAACCATCATCGAGAATCTGGAATATGCCGACATTGTACGCGGATCGGCAGAAGATTTCTTCTATATGTACGGCCTGAATGACGCAGACAAGATATATAAAGATAAGATCCAGTTCTATTGCCCGAACTTCATTTGCACCGCAGGAGCCGGACAGATCTCATTGCGTACCAGAAATTGCAGAAAAGAATATCCGATAGAACCGTTAAAGGCCGTCAGCACAATCGGTGCAGGGGACAACTTCAATGCAGGACTTATTTATGGGATGTTGAAATACGACGTGCGTTATCGTGATCTCGACAATCTGGACGAAAACACCTGGGATAAAATCATCCGGCACGGTAAAGACTTTGCAGCAGAAGTGTGTAAGAGCTTTAACAATTCAATTTCAAAAGAATTTGCAAAGAGCCTGTAACACCAACATATCGCCACGGAATAATGTGAGAATCCCGTTTTCCCTCCCGGTCATGCATCATTCTGTGGCAATATATCCACGTTAAAAACCCTATACTTTGGCTAATAATCGCAAAGGAATTATATTGTGCGCCAGTAATTCCTATCTTTGCATATAGAGTTATTAGACAAATTATACTATGTATAAGAACCTGTTAAGTTGGCTGACCGTCCTCGTGCTGTTTCCATCCTGCTCCAAAACTCCGCCGAACATCTCGGTTGTCTGTGAGGAGAACAACGTAGGAAACTGCATCATCAAATGGGAAACTGCCCCTCTCATACACGGGCAGGTGAAAGTTTATGCATCCGCCAATCCGGAGTTAATCCCGGAAACAATGCCGATTGCGGCCGCTCCCATTTCTGAAGGGAAAATGGTCATTGTCACAGACGACCCCTCTCGACGCTACTATTATACAATGGTATTCAATAATAAATACCGCGTGAAGGTGGCTACCCGTAACATCAATATCCCCGGAATACAAAATTTCCGCGACTTAGGAGGATACAGATCCTCCACTACAGGGAAAAATGTCCGTTGGGGAATGCTCTACCGTTCTGCACAAATCGACAGTTTAGGTTGTGCCGCACGCCGGGAGTTGAGAAATATGGGCATAAGGACCATCATCGACCTCCGTACTCCCGAAGAGCTGAATAACTATCCGCAGATCCAGAAAGGTTTCAATGTGGTGCATATTCCTATCGCTACGGGAAATATGGAGAAAGTGTTGCAGGGAATACAGGAAGGGAAAATAAAAGGCGACACAATCAACCGGATCGTGGAACGCATGAACCGCGAATTTGTAATAAACTATCGCGATGAATACAAAAAATTATTTGAACTTCTGCTCGATCGCAGTAATTATCCGGCCATCATCCACTGTTCTTCCGGCAAAGGACGTACGGGCATTGCTTCTGCACTCGTGCTCGCCACATTGGGTGTAAACGAAGATATCATCATGCAGGATTACCGCCTGAGCAATGATTATTTCAACATTCCCAAAGCGTCTAAGTATGCCTACAAGCTTCCGGTGAATTCGCAAGAAGCCATTACCACCGTCTATACAGCCAAAGAGGATTTTCTGAATGCAGCGAAAGAAGAGATCGAACGGACCTATTCCGATATCCCCACTTATCTGCGGAAAGGACTTGGGCTAACTGCGGAAAATATAGAGAAACTACAAAACATTATGCTCGAATAATTTGTAATTTATAATTCATAATTCATAATTAATCTCTATCTTTGCCACCGAATATAAAGATATACAGAGATTTAATGAAGACATTTGAAGAGCTTGGCGTTTCTCCTGAGATACGTAGAGCAGTCGAAGAAATGGGATATGAGAATCCCATGCCGGTACAAGAGGAAGTGATTCCGTACCTTTTAGGAGAAAATAATGATGTAGTAGCTCTTGCCCAAACGGGAACAGGGAAGACAGCCGCATTTGGTTTGCCGCTGATACAACAGATTAACGTAAAAAACCGTGTTCCCCAATCACTTATCCTTTGCCCTACACGGGAGCTTTGCCTGCAAATAGCGGGTGATTTGAACGATTATTCCAAATACATTGACGGACTGAAAGTACTGCCCGTATATGGCGGATCGTCGATAGACAGCCAGATACGCAGTTTGAAACGCGGTGTACATATCATAGTAGCCACTCCGGGACGTTTGCTGGACTTGATGGAACGTAAAACCGTTTCACTGTCTACCATCAGCAACGTCGTAATGGACGAAGCGGACGAAATGTTGAATATGGGATTCACAGACAGTATCAATGCTATTCTGGCAGATGTTCCCCAAGAACGCAATACGCTCCTTTTCTCAGCGACCATGAGTCCGGAGATTACCCGTATTTCCAAAAAATACCTCCGCGACGCCAAAGAAATCACCATATATGCAATATGCTTTACACTGTTGGTGCTTTCATTTTTGCGGCCGATA
>ERZ779629.915-NODE-915-length-10893-cov-8.292213_pt1 | contig 10893 bp, 9 predicted proteins | sample MGYA00514192_ERZ779629 | MGnify/ENA primary metagenome ERZ779629 (study PRJEB29562, sample SAMEA4376709) | mouse gut metagenome | isolation source: Cecum | study: EMG produced TPA metagenomics assembly of the A DSS colitis mouse model was used to assess the... | reverse complement strand
AAGCGCCGTGGCTGGTGCCGATGGCGATGGCCAGGGAGTCGCAGCCGGTCTTGGACACGAACTCCTCCACTTCCTCGGGGCGGGTGTAGGAGGAATCAGCGGCCTCCACCTTCACGTCGTCCTCCACGCCGGCCAGGGTGCCCAGCTCGGCCTCCACCACCACGCCGTGGTCGTGGGCGTACTCCACCACCTTCTTGGTGATCTCAATATTCTCCTCGAAGGGCTTGGAGGAGGCGTCGATCATGACGGAGGTAAAGCCGCCGTCGATGCAGCTCTTGCAGGTCTCGAAGTCGGGGCCGTGATCCAGGTGGAGCACGATGGGGATCTCGGGGCACTCGATCACAGCGGCCTCCACCAGCTTCACCAGGTAGGTGTGGTTGGCGTAGGCCCGGGCGCCCTTGGACACCTGGAGGATAACGGGGGCCTTCTCCTCCTTGCAGGCCTCGGTGATACCCTGGACGATCTCCATGTTGTTGACGTTGAAAGCACCGATGGCGTAGCCGCCCTCATAGGCTTTCTTGAACATTTCGGTAGAGGTAACCAGTGGCATAATTGTCCAACTCCTTATCAAAATTTGATTTTGGTGGTTTCCGTTATGATTTTAACATTCGCCACCGGAAAATGCAAGCAAAAGCTCCGGTTTTCGGCGGTCAAAAACCACAAAACCGGGAAGATTTTTCCCGGTTGGTGTCAACAAAATGACGGCGGGCATAGGATGGCGGGAAAGGGGGGAGGCGGCATGATCCAGCTGCTCCCGTATAACCGCCGGGCGGCGGTGGCTTATGCCCACAAATGGGCCTACACCCGCAACCCGGCCTTCTATGATTTCAGTGAGATCGGCGGGGACTGCACCAACTTTGCGTCCCAATGCCTGTATGCCGGCACCGGGATCATGAACTTCACGCCGGAATTCGGCTGGTACTATATCGACGCCACCGACCGTTCACCATCCTGGACGGGGGTGCAGTTTTTCTGGGACTTCATGACCCGGCCCCAGCCCACCGACGGCCCGGTGGGCATCCAGGTGCACATGAATTTCCTGCGCCCCGGCGACTTCATCCAGCTCCGGTTTGAGAACAGCGGGGAGGTATTTGCCCACACGCCGGTGGTGGTTTCCGTGGGGGCCGTGCCCAGGCCGGACAATATCCTCATCGCGGCCCACTCCAATGACGCCGACTATCGGCCGCTGGACAGCTACCAAAACGTGGTGGAGTGGCGGTTTCTCCATATTGTGGGGGCGTTGCGGGTGACAAGCGGGCCAAGTAATGGGCAGATCCGGACAGGTAATGGCGCGGAGAGTTGAAGCTCTCCGCGCTGTGCGTTTATGATGCCCATTTTCGATTTTTGACAGATTTCCCGTGGCCAAAGTGGATGTACCGGTGGCCAAACGCCTCAATTTTCCGCGCACTTTCCAGCATCGTACCCCTGTCATGGTAGAGCATGGACACCGTGGGATAAACCATATTCATCAGCGCGTCCCCCACGATAAGATCCGTTCCGTTTACGTCCAGCCCAATGGAGCCGTCCGTGTGCCCGGGAAGTCCGACCACGTTCACGGAACATCCATAGCGTTCCAGGCTGTCACCTTCGTCCAGAAAGACGGCAAGCATAAAGGCCGGGATGCCATTGGGTGGTTGGAAGCTTTTGATTGAGGCGGACAATACGATCCGGCCTAAAACCGTGTTGGCAGATAACGCCTGGCTCATATTGTCCTTTAACAGATCAAGGTCAGCCCTGTGCATAGCAACTGGACAATTCAATTCCCGGGACAAAAAGGCCGCATTTTGCGCATGATCCATATGGCCGTGGGTGAGCACCAGCAGCCGCACCTGATACGGCCTACAGGCATCCAATACCTTCTGCCGATGCTTTTCACGGCCGGTATCCACCAAAATCGCACAATTTCCATTGGAAATCAAAAAACTATTCACGTTTCCGCAGATAATGCGATGAATTTGCTCCATCTCTATTCCTCCTGCTTTTTGGGCCGTCCCCGGCGGGGCTTGGCCTTGATCTGCCCCAGCGGATTGGACTGGGCCGCGTCCCGCAGCGCGTCGCTGTCCACATGGGTGTAAATCTGGGTGGTGTTCAGATGCTCGTGGCCCAAAACCTCCTGGAGCGTCCGCACATCCACGCCGTTTTGCAGCATCAGGGTGGCGGCGGTATGGCGGAGCTTGTGGGCCGAGTATTTGCTGCTGTCCAGCCCCGCGGCGGTGAACCGCTGCTTCAGCATATAGTGGACGCCTGCCTTGGTGATTCGGGTATGCTTCCGGGTGATGAACAGGGCGTGGGGATCTGCCGCCCCCGACATGGCCCGTACTGTCAGCCAGTCCTCAATGGCATTCTGACAGGCGGCGTTAAGGTAGACAATCCGCTCCTTATTGCCCTTGCCCAGCACCCGCAGCCGATCATCCCGCACATCGGACAGGTTAAGCCCCACCAGCTCGGAAATCCGCAGGCCGCAGTTTAAAAACAGGGTGATCATGCAAAAGTCCCGCTCCGCATTGTCCCCCTCAATGGATTCCAAAAGCTGGATACTCTCATCCAGTGTCAAATAGCGGGGCAGGGTCTGCCGAATCTTGGGCGAATCCAGCTCCTGGATGGGATTTTCGTCCAAAAGCTTGGCCTTTGACACCAAATACTTGTAGAAAGACCTAATTGTGGCGACTTTTCTGGCCCGTGAGGACACCTCAAGCCCATACCGGGAGTTGGGGTCGTTGGCGTTTTTCTTCCGATCCCGGCTGAGGAAGCTGAGAAAGGCGTAAATATCCGTCAGCGTTACCGAGCGGATCAGAGCCAGATCTACGTCGCTGATGGAGATCTCGTCCAGGGGCGTGGCCCGGGGCACACGGCCTTTTTCGATCTTAATGTAGCGGAAAAAGGTGCGCAGGTCCAAGAAGTATTCGTCCACAGTTTTCTTGGAGTGGCCCTGGATGGTCTCGTGGTAGGTCAGGAAATCCCGCAGGATGGGCGGTGCTTCCAAGCGGTAGTCAATCATGATCGGGGATCGGCACTCATAACTGGGAGACAGTTGGGCAGACTACAAGTCGCGGGACGCCGGAACCATGGCACCAGCTCAAATAGCTCGCTCAGCGGGATAACCGGAAAACCCAGTTTTCCCCTCCCCTCAACTCAACAAAATTTTTATTTTGTTGAGTTGAGTATGCCGATCCACACCTCCTCTCGTTTCCGGTTGTCTAAGACGCGTTTTCTATTCCAATGGATTATGGGGTGATTTCTGTGAGCCTGATCCCATGCACGCAGAACTGCAAATATCAGAACGAGGGCCTGTGCACCCTGGCACAGGCCCAGCCCGCCGCCGTCCAGGCGGTCCCCAACGAGGCCTGCCTGAACTTCACGCCGCGCCCATCAAACCAGCACGGCGATGGCCTCGCGGATATTGCCCACCCGGATCAGGTCTAAGCCGTCGGGAGCCAGCAGCTTTCCGCTGCTCCGGACGGGCACCAGGCATTTGGTGAAGCCCAGCCGCCGGACCTCGCTGAGCCGCTGGTTGATGGCGTTCACCGAGCGCAGCTCTCCGGTAAGCCCTACCTCCCCGATGGCCGCCAAGTCAAAGGGTACGGGCTTGTCCCGGAAGCTGGAAGCCAACGCCACTATGAGGGCCAGATCCGCGGCCGGCTCGTCCAGGGTCAGTCCGCCGATGACGTTCACATAAAAATCGCAGTTAGACAGCATCAGCCCGCCCCGCTTTTCCAGCACCGCCAGCATCATCATGGCCCGGTTGTAGTCAAACCCGTTGCTGGTGCGGCGGGAATTGCCGTAAGCGGAGGGTGCCAGCAGAGCCTGCACCTCTGCCAGCACGGGCCGCACCCCCTCCATCACGCAGGTGACGCAGGAGCCGGGCATATTTTCCGGCCGCCCGGACAGCATGGCCTCCGACGGGTTTGGCACCTCCACCAGTCCCTTGTCCACCATCTCAAACACGCCGATCTCGTTGGTGGCCCCGAAGCGGTTCTTTGCCGCCCGCAGAATCCGGTAGGAGTTGTGCTCCTCCCCCTCAAAGTGGAGCACACAGTCCACCATGTGCTCCAGCACCTTGGGCCCCGCCAGGGAGCCTTCCTTGTTGATGTGGCCCACCACAAATACAGTGACGCCCATCCCTTTGGCCAGGTGCATCAACGCCATGGTGCACTCCTTCACCTGGGCCACGCTGCCCGGCGAGGAATTGGACTCCCCGTTGTAAATCGTCTGAATGGAGTCCACAATCAGTACGTCCGGCTTCTGCTCCTGGACAGCGGCCACAATGTCGTCCAGGTTTGTCTCGGAGAAAAGGTACAGCCCCTCATCCCGGACACCCAGCCGCTGGGCCCGCAGCTTAATCTGACGCTCCGATTCCTCCCCTGATACATACAAAACGTTGGCAAACCGGCACAAATTATCACAGATTTGCAGCATCAGCGTGGATTTTCCAATCCCCGGCGCGCCGCCTACCAGCACCAGGGAACCCTTCACCGCACCGCCCCCCAGCACCCGGTCCAGCTCGCTCATGCCTGTGTTGAAGCGCAGCTCATCCACCGCCTCAACCTCCGCGATGGGCCGCGGTCTGCGCAAACCGCCCCCCCGGGGGGACGGCGCGGAGGACTTCTTTTTTGCCTCCGCCGCGGGCTGCTCCACAATGGTGTTCCATGCGCCGCAGGCGGAGCATCTCCCCTGCCATTTCAACGACTCATTTCCACATTCCGTACAGTAAAACAGGCTTTTTGCCTTTGCCATCGGTCATTCTCCTCTCCAAACACTGGGTATCATCTGTAATTCCTGGACATAGGCCCCGGCCAGTGCCACCGCGATTTTCCGCTGGTATGTGTCGGTCAGCAGAAGGGACGCCTCCTCCCCGTTGCTGAGAAAACCGCACTCCACCAGGATGGCGGGGCAGCTGATATGCTCGAACAGGTAAATTCCATCCGGCATGGGCTTGGCACGGCGGTCGTTCTGCCGATCCAGCGTCTGCCGCAGAACCTCCTGGGTGCCCTCCCCCCACTGGCGGCTCGTGTCCCCGGTACTGTAAAAGGTCTGTGCTCCGCTGTACCGTGTGTCTGTAAAGTGATTTTGGTGCACACTAATCAGCATGGCATTGGGAAACCCGGAGATAAACGCCGCCCGGTTTTTCAGATCGGATACCTTTTTCTCCCGAATGGTGCGCGCTCCCTCGCTGTGCATGGAGCGGTCCTCGCTCCGGGTCAGCTCCGTCCTGACGCCCAAAAACGCCATCAGAGCCTCAGTTTTCAGCACAATATCCAGGTTAATGCCGCTCTCCATTTTCCCGCTGGCGGAGCTGGCTCCGCCGTCCTCCCCGCCGTGCCCCGCGTCCAAAATCAGCACCCGCTCCACATCTACTGGAGCAGTCACGGCGGACACCACCCGGTCCCGCCCCATCCAGGCCGCGCCCCCCAAGATGCAGAGGCACAAAAACAACAACAGCAGATCCCGTTTCACTGGCCCGTCCCCCCTTCCCTCCAGCATATGAGGAGAACGGGCGGTTCATGTCAAGCTCAAAGGTAGGAAAACACCTCATGATGGCGGCTGGACATGATCACCGACACCTGTGGGAACCGCTGGGCCAGCCAATCCCGCAGTACCGGACATACCACGTTTTCCGTGGGGAAATGTCCCGCATCGATCAGGTTCAGCCCCTGGGCCTTGGCATCCAGAAAGTGATTATACTTTACATCTGAAGTCACAAAAGTGTCACAGCCCTGGGCCAGCACATCCTCCAGCATCCCTGCGCAGGCCCCGCCGCCCACCGCAACCTTGCGGGCAGGCTTCCCGCCGTCCACCAGCCGCAGGCCGTTGGCTCCCAGCAGCCGCTTTACCCCCATGGCAAAGTCGTAAAGGGGCTGTTCCGTCACATACCCCACCCGGCCAATGCCGTAGGGCCTCCCCTGCCCGTCCACACCGCTCTGCTTCAGCTGGCCTATCCCGGTGAGGCCAAGCCGCAGGGCCAGCGCGTCGTTCACGCCCCCCTCCACCGCGTCCAGGTTGGTGTGGGCACAGATGGCTGCGATCCCCTTCTCCGCCAAGCCCAGCAGTACGCGCCCTGTGACCGTCTGATCCGTCACAGCCTGCACCCCGCCGAAGATCACCGGATGATGGGACACAATGAGCTGGGCACCCAGCTCGGCGGCCTCCTCCACCACCTGTTCCGTGATATCCAGGGACACCAGAATTTTGCTCACCTGGCCGCCCGCCCGCCCCACCAGGAACCCGGCGTTGTCAAAGCCCTCCTGTAATTCGAAGGGTGCCTTTTCCTGTAAAAACGCCAACACTTCGCCAACGCTCGTCATGGTATCCAGCTCCTTTTCCATTATGTTCAGCCCGGACAGCACAACTTCCAGATCCTTAATGGCAGCTTGATCCGGCGCACGGGCGGCCCGCTGGCCCGCCAGGGACTTTTCCACCTTTCCCCGGATCATCGCCAGGTACTCCCGCCGCAGGGGATCGCCGCTCTGCCGCCCCGCCCACTGTTCCGCCGGGGTGAGTGGCGGCATCTCTCCGCCCATTACAAGCCAAATACTGTATAGCCGTTTCCCTTCACAAGCCAAGCACTCCTTGAGAATCCGGTAGCCATTCTCCTGGAGCCACCGCCGAAGCTCCGCGAACCCAGTCATGGGCTGGAGCAGAAGGAGTGTCCCCTCCTTTGTCCAGGGAGCGGCCTCCAAAATGGAGGCGATTGTCTCCCCGCCCATTCCGGCGATGGCTGCCGCGTCCACCTCCTCCGGACGAATACCGGACAGCCCATCGCATAGGCGAAAGTCTACTCTGTCCCCCATGCCAAAGCGCGCCGCGGTCTCTCTGGCCCGTTTCAGCGGCCCTTCCCGCAAATCGGCCGCAATCGCCCGGTCAATCTGCCCCGCCAGCAGCAGCCACACGGGAAGATAGCCGTGGTCGGTGCCGATATCCGCCAGTCGTGCCCCCTGGGGCACCTGCTCCGCGATGGCCCGAAGCCTGGGCGTCAGCTCCATGGAATCCCCTTCCCTTCCTTTGGATAAAGGAAAAGAGCGGAAACTCCGCTCTTTTCCAGGGTGGCAGTCAGGCGACGGTGGCGTTCAGCTTGTCCAGCAACGCCTCCACGTCCACGCCGTGCACCATACAGGCCTGCTCCACGGTCTCCCCACGGGAGGACGGGCAGCCCAGGCAGTGCATCCCGATGGACAGGAAGATGGGGGCGGTGTCGGGCGCAATGTCCAGAATATCGCCGATGATGGTATCCTTTGTAATTTTGGCCATTTCAGGATAACCTCCTTGCAGTTTTTGTCGAACAACCTATAGTATACCCAAAACTGCGGCGGTTTGCAAGTGTTTCGCCCAAATTTCAGCAATCAACCTTTCAGAAATGCCGCCAGCCGATCCATGCCTTTTTCAATGTTCTCCATGGACGTGGAGTAGGACCAGCGCACAAAGCCAGGCGCACCAAAGCCTTCCCCCGGCACCGCCGCCACCAGCCCATCCTTCAAAAATGCCGTGCAAAAGTCTTTGGAGGTCTGGATCTGGCTTCCGTGGATCGTCTTGCCGATGAGCTTTTCCACATTCATCATCACATAAAACGCGCCCTCCGGCTTGAGGCAGCTCACGCCGCCGATCCCATTCATCCGTTCCACAATATAATTCCTGCGCTCCTCAAAGGCCCGCCTCATCTCCTCCACGCAGTCCTGGGGACCAGTGAGCGCAGCCACCGCCGCCGCCTGGGACACGGTGCAGGGGGATCCAGTGGAATTGCTCAAATAGCTGCTCATCACGGATGCGATCCGCTCATTGGACAGCAGCCAGCCGATCCGCCATCCGGTCATCGCGTAGGACTTGGACACGCCGTTGATCAGAATGACGCGCTCCTTCATGTCCTCCCCCAGGGCGGCAGCAGAGACAAACCGTGCCCCGTCGTAGAGCAGCCCGTAATAGATCTCGTCCGAGATCACGTAGATGTCATGCTCCACGCACACCCGAGCAATGGCCTCCAGCTCCTCCCTGCCGTATACCATGCCGGTGGGGTTGCCGGGATTGTTGAGGATCAGGGCCTTGGTTTTGGGGGTAATGGCGACGGCAAGCTGCTCCGCAGTCATTTTAAACCTGGCCCCCTCCCCCGCCGTAACCACCACCGGCTGGCCGCCCACCATCTTGATCATCTCCAGGTAGCTCACCCAATAGGGAGCGGGCAGAATGATCTCGTCACCAGGGTTTACCACAGCCCGCAGAGCCAGATAGACGCAGTGCTTCGCCCCGGTGGACACCACCACCTGGGAGGGCTTGTAATCCAGCCCGCAGTCCTCCCGCATCCGTTGGCAGACCGCTTCCTTCAATTCCGGGGTGCCGGAGGCCGGGGTATACCGGGTCAGATTGGCGGCAATGGCCCGGTCCGCCGCCGCCTTGATGTGAGCTGGGGTATTGAAATCCGGCTCACCCGCGCCGAAGCCGATCACATCAACGCCTTCTGCCTTCATCTGCTTCGCCAGCGCGTCAATTGCCATGGTGCTGGAAATCTGTACTGCGGACGCAGTCCGTGAAAGCTCCTTCAAATCGAATCCCTCCAAGCCAATTGCTTTGCCACATTATATCCCCTGTCCTGCAAAAAAGCAAGCGGGTTTTGATGGTTTCGGGAGGTTTTTGCAGTTCAGCCAAAGTCAAACTGCATTTCAGCGAAAATGTCCCCGCTTGGATTGTCAGGCGGGGACAAAGTTCATCTTCGGGTGTTCTTGCGGTACAGCAGATACAGTCCCTTCACCAGAAGGTCGTGATCGTACTTGATCTCCCGGCGGCAGTGGTGGTAAAGCTCCGGGGCCTGGCTTCCGGTAGCCACCACCGTGACAGCGGGAGCACCTGCTGCCTCCTCCAGGGCTTGAATGACCCGGTCAAACGCGCCGCTGTAGCCATACAGCACCCCCGCCCGCATGGAGTCCACCGTATTCCGGCCCAAAGGCGTGTCCACCTGGGCGATGGAGATCTGGGGAAGCTGGGCTCCGTGCCGGGACAGGGCCTCCAGCGCAATGTCCATGCCGGGCATGATAGAGCAGCCCTCAAAGGCGCGCTCGCTCAAGTAGGAGAAGGCCACGGCGGTGCGGGAGTTGATCACAATGGCAGGGGCGGGATACAGGGCGGCGGCGGCCACGCAGGAGGCCACGATGTCGCTGCCCAGCTGGTCGTGAACCTCCGCCTTGATGTTCAGCCCGGTTTTCAGCCCCGGCCCCACCACCAGCGGCGAGCGTCCCGTAAGCCGCCGCAGGGTGCGCACATAGGCCGAGGTAATCGGCGGCACAACGCTTGACAAGATAGCTCCCTTTACACCAGAAAGCTCCGCCCGGTAGAGCTGGAACACTCCCATCAGGTCAATGGCGCAGCGGTCATCAGTCATTTTGGCGTCGGTCTCCAGCTCCGACTGGAAGGACAGCTCCCCCGCCCCGGTGAACAGGGCGATGGTGGTGCGGATGTTGCCGATGTCAATGGCTAAAATCATGTCCCCTCTCCCCTTCTCTATCCGTTCAGTATGTCCATGACTTGTTGGTATTTGTTTCGATAAAGCTCCCTGCTTGGGGACGACAGCTTTTGAAAGCTCCGCTCCAGCTTTTCCTTCACAAAGTTCTTCCCTTCCTCAAACTCCAAGCCCCGCTCCCGGTAGGCCAGATACAGCAGGCTGGGCAGGCTGTCAAAATGAGAGACCGCGTCCGCGTCCGCCACGCAGAGCTCCTCCACACTTTCCCGGTCCTGCGGTACACTGCCCCGGTGGCTGCGGATGCAGTTTTGCACCAGCGCGATCTTTTCCGGCGCATAATCCCATTGGGACAGAATGCCCTGGGCCATCTCCGCCCCGTGGAGGTGGTGCTCGGGATACAGGCTGTAGTCGGTGACAGATGCGATATCATGGAGCCATGCCGCGATCATCACGACCTCTTTGTCCGCTCCGTACCGCTCCGCCAAAAACGCCCCGTTTTTGACCACCGCCTCGATATGAGCGTACACGCCCATCCCAAATTGATTGGAGGGCTGCTCACAGCGGCACCGGAGCTCTCCCCGCAAATAATTCAAAATATCATTTCTCATCTTGATTGCCCCTTATCGAACCTATTTTATCACGGGACGCCGCCCATTGCAAGGAGGCAATGGAACGGCCGGAACGTTTCCGTCCCGGCCGTTTGCTCAAATATTCGCTCGGATGACCTCACCCATCTTGCGCGTGCCGATAGCGCGCTCCCCCGGCCCTGCGATGTCGGCGGTGCGCCAGCCATCGGCCAGTGCCTGGTCCACAGCGCGTTCGATGGCGTCCGCCTCCTCTGCCAATTTGAACGAGTACCGGAACATCATGGCGGCGGACAGGATGGTGGCGATGGGGTTGGCCTTGTCCTGTCCCGCAATATCCGGCGCAGAGCCGTGAATCGGCTCGTACAGCGCGGGAGCACCGTCCCCCATGGAGGCGGAGGGCAGCAGGCCGATGGAGCCGGTGATCATGGACGCCTCGTCGGACAGAATGTCCCCGAACATATTCTCCGTCACCACCACATCAAACTGCCCCGGATCCCGCACCAGCTGCATGGCGCAGTTGTCCACCAGCACATCCTCATACTCCACATCGGCGTATTCCTCCGCCAGCCTGTGCATGACGGACCGCCACAGCCGGGAGGTCTCCAGCACATTGGCCTTGTCCACGCTGGACACCTTGCGGCGGCGCAGGCGGGCCATCTCGAAAGCCCGTCGGCCGATGCGCTCGATCTCCTTCTCGGAATAGGCCATCAGATCGGTGGCCTCCAGCCCCCGGTCCTCCGTCTGGTACTTGTCCCGCTTCCCGAAGTAGATACCCCCGGTAAGCTCCCGCACCATCAGCAGGTCAATGCCCTGTTCCGCCGTCTCCTTTTTCAGGGGGCAGGCGTCCGCCAGGGCGGGCCGCAGGAC
>ERZ779629.914-NODE-914-length-10904-cov-4.632224_pt1 | contig 10904 bp, 9 predicted proteins | sample MGYA00514192_ERZ779629 | MGnify/ENA primary metagenome ERZ779629 (study PRJEB29562, sample SAMEA4376709) | mouse gut metagenome | isolation source: Cecum | study: EMG produced TPA metagenomics assembly of the A DSS colitis mouse model was used to assess the... | reverse complement strand
GGATTGACCCTCTCGCAGGCATCCTTGGCCAGAGCCGCCAGCCTCTGGTCCGCCTGAAATTCCCGGAAGCCCATCTGGGGCACTTCGCCGGGCCGGTAGCCGAAAATGGTCACATCCACATCATGCTGCAGGGCGTCTTGGGAGATCAGGATATCGCCTATGTCCAGCTCTGCGTTCAAGGATCCGGCCACGCCTGTGTTGATGACATGGGTTACTTGAAAGAGGTCTGCCAGAATCTGTACACAGAGCGCCGCGTTCACTTTGCCTATGCCGCAGCGAACCACTACCACGGAGGCTCCGTTAAGGATGCCCTCATGAAATTCCATTCCGGCCTTTTTCACGATTCTGGATTCTGACAATTCCGCCTTGAGCTGTTCCACCTCCAGCTCCATGGCTCCTATGATTCCTATTTTATTCATGCTTTTCCTCATTTCCGCGCATGTGCGCTAAAGGGTTTCAAGGCCCTTGGTCTGTTCTTTTGGGGTTGGATTCTCTGCTCTCACAGCGGGGCTGTATTGGATAGGGAAGTCACTGCGGGTATATCAGCCTGCTGTCATCTATATTGTACAGTACATTGTCCAGAAACTTTTTGGCCAGATAGTTTGCCATGGGAAGGTTCATGTCCAGATAATTTCCGCAGTCCATGGGGGAGGCGCCGGGAACCTGATCCCGGAAATCTCTGATGAACTCGTACAGCTGTACCATGAGGGGCAGAATGTCTCTGGAGGTGTAATCTCCCGCCAGCAGCAGGTAGAAGCCTGTGCGGCAGCCCATAGGGCCAAAATAGATGGTTTTGTCCCCATATACCGGATGATTGCGCAGGAAGGTGGCCGCCAGATGCTCGATGGTATGCACCTCTGCGGTGTTCATCACCGGCTCCTCATTGGGGCTGGTCATGCGCAGGTCGAAGGTGGTGACGGTCTCTGAGCCTACGGTGTCCTTTCTTGACACATACACGCCGGGCTGGAGCCGGATGTGGTCTATGGTGAAGCTTGCGATTTTTTCCATGAGTTATTTCCCTTTCTATAAGGCATATTGTGCAAAATTCATGCTTTGGCAGCATACCGATCCGTAGTTGAGTTTATCATATGGCGGTCTGTTTGGCAAGCCTGCCTTGACAGAAGAGGGCGCTTTATTTATACTAACCATATGGCATGGAAAAGGTAAAAAGCAGTGCGGCCATAGGGAGGTATGATCATGAATCCTGCATCGATTTTGAAATTCCTCAGCGCAAAGAAACAGTTCGAGGACAATCATCCGAAATTCGAGGCGTTTGTCCGCACGGTCTTGTCCAGACCTCTGGAGGAGGGAACCGTGCTGGAGGTCACTGTCACCAGACCGGGCGAGAAGCCCATGACGGGAAATATCAAGCTGCTGCAGTCCGATCTGGAGCTGCTGGCGGAACTCAAGGAGCTGTCGGAACACAGCAGATAAATGGCAAGGGAGCATATAGATGATATATCTGTCACATTTTTCCTTTCCGCACATAGAACAAGAATATAGCTTTGTGATGGAGATAAAGAGGACTTGTTATGATACGGTCTATCCTTTTATGGTGGTGTCCAAGAGGGGGCTGCGGATGCTGGATCTGGAGCCGGTGACGATTCTGTACGGCGGCAACGGATCCGGCAAGACCACTGTGCTGAACGTGATCTCAGAGAAGCTGGGGCTTAAGAGGGACACTCCCTACAACCGGAGCAATTTTTTTGAGGACTATACCAGACTCTGCGACTACGAGACCCTAAGGCCCGTGCCCGTAACCAGCAGGATCATCACAAGTGACGATGTGTTTGATTTTATATTGAATCTGCGGAATCTGAACAATGGCATCGACAGAAAGAGGGAGGAACTGTTCGAGGAGTATCTGGAGACAAAGTACTCTCATTTTCAGATGCGTTCTCTGGAGGACTACGAGCAGTTGAAAAAGTCCTACATGGCAAAGACAAAGACTCAGTCAAAGTATGTCCGCAATACCCTGATGGACAATGTGAGGGAGCATTCCAACGGTGAGAGCGCATTCCTATATTTTTCCGAGAAGATTCAGGAGAACGGGCTTTATCTGCTGGACGAGCCGGAGAACAGCCTGTCTCCCCTGCGCCAGCAGGAGCTGTTGAAGTTTCTGGAGGATTCCGCCCGGTTCTTCGGATGTCAGTTTATCATATCTACCCATTCGCCCTTTTTGCTGTCCATGAGGGGCGCGAAGATATACGATATGGATGAAGAGGTAGTGGATGTGAAGCGGTGGACGGAGCTGGCCGGTGTGCGGGCATATTATGATTTCTTTAAGAAGCATGAGGGGGAGTTTTGTTAGGACGGGCCCGATGCGGTGAGGAAATCGAAAATTAAATAGAAAGCGACCCATACGGATGGCATATTAAAGGATTATTCAAAGGAGCATTATGAGCGGGCCGGTCAGGGAGAATGCGTCCGGGGCTGTGATCAGCACAGCGGTATGAGGAGTGTTCAGAATCTGGAGTCCGTCATCAATGAGGGGCTTCGCGTCGCCTTGCTGGAGGAGACTCCGGATCAGTCGCTGGAGGTGCTGCTGGAGCACCTGGGAAAGGCGCTGAACGGGGAACGCACCTATATATTTGAGCGCAACGAGTCCGGCGAAGATGACAATACCTATGAGTGGACGGCCTATGGGGTGGAGCCGGAGAAGGAAAACCTTCAGAATGTCCCTCCGGAGGTGTGCGCCGACTGGTATCGGAATTTCAGTATAGGCGGGCATATCGTCATTGAGGATCTGGAAGACATTCGGGAGACGGATCCCCTCCAATATGAGAACCTGAAGCGGCAGAACATCCACTCCCTTGTGGTGATTCCCCTTTATGACGGTGAAAAGATCATCGGCTTTTACGGTGTGGACAATCCGCCCGTGAAGTCGCTGGAATATGCGTCGAATATGCTCCAGACTGCAGCGTACTTTATCGTGTCCTCCCTGAAACGGCGGAATCTGGTTCGGGAGCTTCAAAAGCGCAGCTACAACGTTCTGCATGCCCTCAGCGTGGATTATCTGGGCATCTATCAGGTGGACTTCGACACCGATGAATGCGAGATATACCGGGACAGCCATCGGCTGAGGAGGGACTGCTCCGTCCGTCTTGAGGAGGGCTACCGGAAGGCCATGGAAGAGTACATTTCCCGGTGCGCGGTCTTGCGGGATCAGGAACGGCTTCGGACCATGACGAAAAAGGACTATGTGCTTGCGCAGCTTAGAAAGAGAAAAAAGTTCTTTGTCCGCTATCAGGTGAGGGATAATTCCTTTGGACTGAAACATATGGAGATTCATTTTTCCGGCACCGGGAGGACGGGTGAGGAAAACTGTGTGATTTTTGCCCTGCGTGACGTCAATGCCGTGGTGGAGCAGGAGGAGAAATATAAGCTGGAGGCAAGGCAGAGTCTGGAGGATATTCTGGAAGGGGCCAGAACGGGTATCTGGACCATTGAGCTGGAGGAGGGATGCCGTCCGAGAATGTATACGGACCGGACCATGCGGCTTCTTTTGGGGGTGCCGGATGAGATAGAGCCGGAGGAGTGCTATATGCTCTGGTTTGAAAACATCGAACCTGACTATGTGGAGATGGTGCAGGAATCGGTGCGGGAGATATTGGAAACCGGGCGCTCCGAGGTCATCTATCCCTGGAATCATCCTACGCTGGGGAAAATATATGTCCGCTGCGGCGGCGTGCCGGACAGAACGTTCAAAAAACCGGGGGCCTGCCTCAACGGGTATCATCAGGATATCACTGAGATCATGGTGACGCGGAAGAAACAAGAGCAGGCCATTATGGAGCTGCTGGAGAAAGTGCGGAAGGCAAATTCGGCCAAGAGTGAATTTCTTTCCCATATGTCCCACGATCTCCGTACTCCCATCAACGGGATTATGGGGATGCTGGCCATTCAGGAAAAGGTTCAGGATGACCGGGAGCGGCAGAGAGAGTGCCGGGAAAAAATCCGTGTGTCGGCAAAACATCTGCTGTCTCTGGTCAATGATGTGCTGCAGGTCAGCAAGCTGGACAGCGGAAGGCCGGCGGCAGTGGAGGAACCTTTTGATCTGCGCAATGTGCTGGAAGAATGTATTTCCATATTGTCTGCAGAGGCAGAGGGGGCCGGAATCCGGCTGGCGGCGGAGGAGATTGATCTGCAGCATAGTCGGCTTATCGGAAATCCGCTGCATATCAAGCAGATTTTGATGAATGTCATGGATAACGCCATCCGGTATAACCGGCCTGAAGGCTCCGTATTTGTCCGGGTAAAGGAGACCGGCTGCCGGAACGGAATCGCAAGTTATGGGTTTGTGGTGGAGGACACCGGAATCGGCATCGGGGAGGAATTCAAAAAGCATATTTTTGAGCCCTTCACGCAGGAGAATCAAGGCGCAAGGACCCATTATAACGGCGTTGGACTAGGGATGTCCATTGTGAAGAAGCTGGTAGACCAGATGAAGGGAACCATTGAGGTGGACAGTCAGGTGGGCAAGGGGAGCGTGTTTCGCATTACCCTGCCCATTCCGGTGGATCAGGCTCAGAGCGAGTGCCCCGTGGAGGGGGACGAGGGTGTGCGGGGAGATATTTCCGGCATGCGTATTCTCTTGGTGGAGGATAATGAGATCAACTGTGAGATCGTGGAGTTCATGCTCAAGGATGCAGGTGCGGAGGTAGTGACGGCCAACGACGGAAAAGCCGCCGTGGACGCATTTGCGGCGTCCAACCCGGAGACCTTTGACTGTGTACTTATGGATTTGATGATGCCTATAATGAGCGGATATGAGGCGGCCCGTGTGATTCGAGGTCTGGACCGTCCGGACGCGGCAACGGTGCCCATCGTAGCGCTGTCGGCCAACGCGTTTGAGGAGGATGCCGCGCTTGCGAAGGACGCAGGAATGAACGAACATCTGGCTAAGCCAGTGGACATCGGGAAAATGTTTCAGGTCATGTGCCGGCTGAGGCGCTGGGAGCCGAAGAACGGATAAGCAAGTGAAATTACAAAATGATCCGCAGGGAGAGAAATAGGGTGGACTGTGGAAGCCCTATATCAGGGGAATGAAAAAAGCATGGCGCTCATGAAGAAAGCGCCATGCTTTTTGATTCATTATTTTGCAGCTGCCTATATTTAGTTGTAATTGTCGATGCAGGGCTGGAACATGCTCTTGCTCACGCCGCAGAGAGGGCAGCACCAGTCATCGGGAAGATCCTCGAACTTAGTGCCGGGAGCGATTCCGTGATCGGGATCTCCCTTCTCAGGATCATAAGTATAGCCGCAGGGATTACAAAAATACTTCTGCATGATCATACCTCCTACTAAAATATTGGAAATTCCGTACTATTGTTTTGAACCGCTCTTAGCTGAAATATCTCTTCAGCAGACCCTCGAATGCCTTGCCGTGCCTTGCCTCATCGCGAGCCATCTCGTGAACAGTATCATGAATCGCATCCAGATTGGCAGCCTTGGCCCTCTTTGCCAGATCGAACTTGCCGTCGGTGGCGCCGTTCTCGGCGTCTACCCGCATCTCCAGATTCTTCTTGGTGGAATCGGTGACAACCTCTCCCAGGAGCTCTGCGAACTTAGCGGCATGCTCGGCCTCTTCAAAGGCAGCCTTCTCCCAGTACAAGCCGATCTCGGGATAACCCTCTCTGTGGGCAACTCTAGCCATGGCAAGATACATGCCGACCTCGGAGCACTCGCCCTCGAAGTTAGCTCTCAGATCCTTGATGATGTCCTCAGGAACGCCCTGAGCAACGCCTACCACATGCTCTGCAGCCCAGGTCTTCTCACCGGCCTGAACGGTGAACTTCTCGGCGGGAGCGTGGCAGATGGGGCATTCTGCGGGTGCCGCATCCCCTTCGTGAACATAGCCGCATACCTGACATACATACTTCATAATGCTTTCTCCTTTTATATTTATTTGTATTTAAACTATAGTAAATCCCATCCGGACAGCCATTGGCTATGGCCCGTTAGATGGCATAGTTTACGTTTTGGCGGGCAGGATCCAAGCTCTAAGAAGGATCCTCCGTCTGGTCTGCACAGCTGCCGCAGAGCCCGTAGAAATACGTCACATGACCGGCGATGCGGCCGTGGAAGTTCTCGGAGGCGGCATAGTCGATTTCCTCCATGCCGTCTATCTGCAGATCCAGAACCTGGCCGCATTTCTGGCAGACAAAGTGGTAATGGGGAGAAACATCACCATCGAAACGGTCAACCCCGTCGCCTACGTTCAGCCGGCGTATCTCGCCCTCCTCGGCCAGAAGCGTAAGATTGCGGTATACGGTGCCCAGACTGATGCGAGGGTTTTGATTCCGCACGTTCCTATAAACTGTATCTGCAGTAGGGTGATCTTTTCTGGTTTCCAGAAAGGATTTTATCAGTTCCCGCTGCCTGCTGTGTCTCCGTGCAGTCATCCGATGCTCCTTTGTGTCTTTCCTTCCTATTCGTTCCCCTGATTTTACGGTGTTCCTGCTATGGACAGATACTGGGGACCGATACCAGAAAGCAATTAATAAAAATAGGAATCATTATTATTAATTATATACGCTTTCTTAAGCATGTCAATGATTTTGGAAATATTTATGAAAATTTAAGGAAAGACCTTTTTTAGTATTAGAGCAGAATCCGATCCAGCCTTGCGCCCAGTCTGCTCAAGAACTCGTTGGTAATGGTTCCGCATTGGGTCGCCAGACTGTCGGCAGTATTCTCTAAGGAGCCGCTCTTTCCAATTATGACAACTGTGTCACCGGCCTGAATCCGGGGGATTCTGCTTACATCCACAATGGTCTGATCCATGCAGATCCGTCCTAGAATAACGGCCCTATAGCCGTTTATGAGGACGCTGCCCTTTCCGTAGGACAGTTCTCTGGGCAGACCGTCGGCATATCCGATGGATATGGTGGCGATCTTCATATCTCTTTTTGCCGTGAAGGCCGCACCGTAGCCGGTGGCTTCTCCGGCGTAAAGGGGCCTGACGGAAGAAACTCTGGCCTTCAGGGACAGAACGGGCCGCAAAAAGCCGCGCCACAGATTGCTGTCCGCCTTGTTGCTGAGCAGGCCGTAGAGCACTATGCCCGGCCGGACATAATCCGCAGCAAGGGCCGCCTGATTCTGCAGGCCATGGACATGACTTTGGCGGGGAGTGTATTCGGCGGCCTGAAGGGCGGCCTCAGGCTCGGAAAGCTCATCACGCTCCTGCGCTGTCTTTAGTGTGCTGCGGCGGTTATCGGTCTGTTCGGATTCGGACAGCTCATCGGACATGGGGGCCTCCAGCAGATTCAGGATTCCGTAGCTTGCCAGCATGTGAAGCCCGCGGCAGGTATGCCCATTTTGCCTGAGAACATCTATCACCTGATAAAAAGCCTGAATCTGACTTTCGGTGAAGATTCTGTCCTGACGCAGCAGAGAGTCGGAAACGCATAGATGGGTGAAAAACCCGTCTATGCGGAGATTCTTCATCTTGCAGACGGAGAGAATCTCTTCCAGATTTTCACAGCGTATTCCCAGACGGTGCATACCCGTGTCTATGGCTAGATGTACATGAAGCTTTTTGCCGTAACCGTTCAAATGCTTGGCATATTCATAATCAACTACGGACTGGCTTAACTGATGAAGGTAGAGCAGGCGAAAATCCTCAGGAGGTGTATATCCCAATATGAGGATTTCTCCCTGAATGCCCGCTTCCCGTAGGGCGATGCCCTCTGCAAGGCAGGCAACGCAGAAGGCGTCCACGCCCATCTGGTTTAAAAGTCTGGAGATGGCTACGCCTCCATGGCCATATGCGTCAGCCTTGACAGCCGGCATCAGACGGCAGTTCTTTGGAAGCATGGAGCGTAGAAAGTCCACGTTATGCTTCAGGGCGGCAGGGTCCAGCTCGATCCATGCCCTCAGCCCCTCCCTGACGGCAGGCAGCTTGTGGGAAGGGTTTTGGTCTATGGGTGTCTCCTGCGCTTTGCGCGCGGCAGCGTCTCTGGAGAGACGATTGGCGTCAATGGACTCGGCAGCGGTTCTGGAGGCCTGAGGTATTTCTTCAGTAGGTATATCTTCAGTAGGTATTTTTTCTATAGGCATGTCTTTGAGGGGCATCTCATCAACAAGCTTTTCCTCCTGCTCAGCCGGCCTCTCCCATAAAGAAGGGCCATTCACTTCTCCGGCGGCATTTTGGGCTGTCTGCTCCTCCATTTCCAGAAGCTCGCATATCTCGGCAATTTTGATTTCCCGTTTCTTTTGGTCGGAGCGCAAAGAGAATAGGGAACGAATAAACGCAATGAGATAACCCGCCATAACTGACAGAAGTGTCACACATAGGTAATGAACCAGACTGTTCTCCACCAGAAGCTCTGTGAGCCGCAGAGACTTTGCGGCAGCTCTGACCACTACGATGAACCCCGGATGCAGTATGTAGATCCACATGGCGGCAGTGCGCAGGCCCTTGCTGCATTCCATGTGGGGGGCGGATAGGCATTGGTACAGAAAATACATGGTGGGAATCAGCATCAGATACATGCTGTCATGGCGCTGAAATTCAAAAAAGCGCAGCACAAAAGCCTCCCCGGACAAGATGGCAAATGAGAAGACCAGCCCCATACAGTCGGACCAAAGTTCCTGACGGTCGGTTCGGGGGGCCTGAGCCGAGCTTTCTTGTCTCTGTGCCTTTGTTCCTGCCCACGCGCCCATCACCAGAAAGATAGGCGCAAAGAACAGACCGTTTCTGGTGTAGGTGGAAATCTGGAAAAGGAATCCGTAAGCGTTCTCCAGAATAGGCGCCTTCTGTGCAATCCCGTAATAGCTGTCTCCGAATAGGCCTATGACATATAAAACAGCTGACACAACTGTCATAACGCGTAAGCTCAGAAAACGGCTCATGAGGTAGATCAGCAGGATGCCCAAGATTGCGGCAGGGAAGTACCAAAGATGATAGAAGGTTCCGTCCAACGCCAGCATACGCAGTGCGCCGCCTACGGTCATGTCCTTGTAATGCCCCGCATAGATGCCGATGGGCAGGTAGAGGAAAATGCAGGCGATATACAGCAAAAAGGTCTTTGCCAGATATTTTTTCAGCGCCGAAGAGCCCTCCGGCGAAGCATCCAGAAAGCGGGCCGCAACGAACTGTCCCGTCACCATGAGGAAAAAGGGAACTGCCACCCGCGCCAGCACTCTGGTGAGGAAGAAGTCTGCGCTTTCATTGATGGAAGCAAGAGGGGAGGTATGGATAGCGATGACCAGAATGGCGGCAGCTACCCGAAACCTATCCAGCCCTCCGTAGTTTTTCGTAGTATGCATCTGTTTCGCTCCGATTTCGGTTCCTGATTTTTGACGGCGGTGAAAGCATAAGCATCAGGCTTATTCTTCAAATGCAAGCTCAATGATTCTTGTGAGGATCTCTCCGAAGGAATGTCCAGCTGCCTTCATCATGCCGGGGTAACGGCTGTGGGAGGTGAAGCCGGGTATGGTGTTGGCCTCATTAAATACAATTTTGCCTTCGGGAGTGAGGAACATATCCACCCGGGCAAACCCCCTGCAGCCCAGCGCCAAATAGATGCGCTTTGCGGTCTCCTTGATTTCCGCCGCCTTTTCGGGGGCGATTCTGGCGGGTACATGGATGGCAGAGGTCTTTAACGTGTACTTCTCCGTGAAATCGAAGAAGCCGCTGGAAAGCTCGATTTCATCCACCTCGCCCACTGTCAGCTCCTGATTGCCCAGCACTGCGCAGCCCACCTCGAAGCCTTCGATGTTTTCTTCCAAAATGACCTGCGTGTCATATTTGAAGGCCAGCGCAATGGCATCGGAGAGCTGGGAGGCCTGAGTCACCTTGGTGACGCCGTAGGAGGAGCCTGCCTTAACCGGCTTTACAAAAAGAGGATAGCCGATTTCGTCTGCAAAGGCGTCCGCCCGGTCAAGAGGCGTGCCGCGCTCCAGTATCAGGGAATGGGGAACCAAGATCCCCTCTAATCCTACCAGCTTGTGGGCACGGTCCTTGTCCATGCTTAAAGCGGAGGCCAAGGTGCCGCAGCCTGCCACGGGTATGCCTGCCAGCTCCAGAAGCCCCTGCAGGGTGCCGTCCTCGCCGTTTTGGCCGTGGAGAACGGGGAAGGCAACGTCTATGTGCAGACGGCTGATACCCTGACGCTCCAGCAGAAGCAGGCTGTTCTCCCCTCTATTGGGAGAAAGCACGGCGGGAGTGCAGTCTCCCGAAGAATGCCAGGTATCGTCCAGCATTTTTTCCACGGAGCCGGTATAATAATACCATGTACCCTGCTGGGTAATGCCCACGGGCAGCACATTGTATTTCTCCGGATCCAGATTCAGGATGACGCCGGAGGCGGAAGAGAGAGAGACACTGTATTCGGGGGAGCAGCCGCCGAAGAAAACCGCAACATTTAATTTTTCCATGATTGATTTGATTCCTTTCTTTTTTACATTCTATATTCTAAGTGCTTTTGTAGGTGTCCGTCATGTAAATTGCCAAGCATTTCCTTGGCTAAGAGAGCAGGTGATGCAAATAGGGCAGGGGATTTCTGCCCTTGCCCTACTATCCTACAACTAAAAAATGGAAAAGTAAATAGAAATGGTAAAAACTATTTCAATCTAAATTAATTCGATCCGCTTTCCTGCAGCAGCGTCTGAACTCGGCTCTGGATGACGGCGGAAACCTGCTCCGGGGTTTTCCTGCCCTGAAAGAAATCTCTTGCGTCCTGCTCCACGATTTTAATGATGGCGTTTTCCGTGGCGGTTCGGGGCGAAAAGTCGATTTTTGCTATGGCAGCCATAACGGCGTCGGCCTGTGACTGCTCCAGAGCAAAGAACTCCAAGGGTTCGCCGTTGATATAGATACTTCCCTTGGGGTGTAACCAGTCGTTTCCGTCGGAATCTTTGATACGATTTCCGTTTTCGTCCAGAATATACATGGGGGT
>ERZ779629.912-NODE-912-length-10919-cov-8.827780_pt1 | contig 10919 bp, 8 predicted proteins | sample MGYA00514192_ERZ779629 | MGnify/ENA primary metagenome ERZ779629 (study PRJEB29562, sample SAMEA4376709) | mouse gut metagenome | isolation source: Cecum | study: EMG produced TPA metagenomics assembly of the A DSS colitis mouse model was used to assess the... | reverse complement strand
CCTGCTGTCGCAAATGTTGTCACTCCCGGAAGATTGGGACTATACGTTAAAGGGCTTGGCCCTTATCAACCGGGAAAAGATCGACGCCATCCGGCAGACTAGTCTGCTCCTGCTCTGTCAGAATGGCGATATAGTCAGCGGCGGTATTGAACGATAGTTTGTCCTCGTCCACTAAAGTCAGCAGGGGCGAGATCAACTTGGTCAAAGCTATGTACCGAGTAACTGTCAGACCACAGTTCTCTCCAGCATCCCGCACTTGGAAAGGGTGATCTTTGAAAGGAAACAGTTCTGCCAGTGGAACCTCCTGCACCTGTTCGCCGTTGGCCTCCGCTTTGCCGCCAGTTTGAAACAAGTCGTCACAGCCAGCCAACTGTATCTTACTGGCGCTGCCTTTCACGATGCCAAGACCTCCCTTGTCAGAGCCGCATAGGCGGCGGAGACTTTACCAGCAGGGTCATGGAGGTAAATACTTCTGCCCTCTGCGCTGGTTTCTGCCGCCCGGATGGACTGAGGGATAATACTATTGAAAATCCGCAGCTTGTCCCCATAGGAATCGCGGAGCAGCTCGATGATCTCCCGTGAATAGGTCGTTCGCAAATCCGCCATAGTGATAAGGATGCCCGCAATTTCCAGACCGGGATTGATTTTCCGCTTCACATTTGATATAGTACGGATAAGCTGTTGTGATCCGCGCTATAAGATCGTAGGACCCTCGGCGTAACCATTGGCCTGCGGTAACCAACCCGCGTATAACAGAGTGGCTAACTGCCGGGAGCTGTTCCTCTTTGGACTCTTCTCATATGACCTCAACCCACTCATTTCCCAAAAGTTACCCCTTGACAAATGTCACTTCATAACAGCACCAATGTGAACAGGCGGGGGAAGAAAAAGCCGCCCCCAGCCTGTGACCGTCCTACAGGCAGGGGCCAGCCGGTTTTCGCCCCTTTTTCTTTTTGGGCGCCTTGTTTTCCTGGTTCTCCATGGTGATCTGCCCATCGACCTGTGCCGCAGTCTGACGGGAGATGCCACGTTCTTTATTGGTGGCGGTTCGGATGCCCTCGCCGTAAGACGTCTTGGCAGAGACCAGCCAGCCCTTCTGGAGCAGTTCGTCCATCAGTTCAGCCACAAACTGATTCCCGATCTTATTGCGTCCGTCTTTGTCACACAGACGGCGGATCTTAAAGTGTTCCGCGACATGGATCGCAACGGGGTCTACAATGTAAAGATTGCTGCGCTTTGTCCTGCATTTTTCCAGGACATAACTTGTGATCTCATCCCGCTTGGCCTCCAGCTCCGCCCGATACGCTTCATCGCTCAGATCCCGGTATTCCTCATAGCGGTCAACGTGATAGCAGCGGAAGGTTCGCGCTTTCGATAGCTGCTCTTGCAGTGGCTGGATGCTGGCCTCATCTATCACTCCGCTGAAGCTGCTGGGGTGTAGGTAGAGATCCTGCTGGTCTTTGACGGCTGTATCACAGCTTCCATTGTGCCCAAAGGTAACCGCCCACCCCAGCTCTTGGAACAGGCGGCGGCTTTCCTCTTTGAATGCGGCCCTGTCAGCGTCGCTTGACCAGCCGGAGGAGTAGCGCTCAGTGCGGATGCGAAAATAGACTTTTCGATATGCCATTGTCGATTCTCGTCTTTAATGATGAAAGATAAAAGCCGTCCACGGTCTGCCTAAGAAACTGGCAGGCTGTAGACGGCCTTTTCGTTATTTTGAGTGCTTGGGAGTTCGAGTCATGCGTGTTTCTGAAAACTCCAAAATTCGGCGGATTTGCATCTCCGGCGCATTATTTTTATTTTACACCCTCGATTTTTTCAATGTGGAATAATTGTTCTTGATTTATCCGTATTTTATGAATTTATGTGCAAAAATCCCGCACCGAAGTGCGGGATTTTTGACTGCATCTCGTTTGTCAACGAGACTTGGTGGACGATATGGGGATCGAACCCACGACCTCAGCGTTGCGAAAAGATTCAGAAAACTTTTTCGGCTTATTTCTGCTCTTTTTTGCCGTTTCCACTGGAGTTCACTTCATCTGTAAGCCTCTTTAATGGGCTGTTCTCCATATGTTCCGGCCGTGTCTGTGGTAGGTTCTGTGGTCAGAAACGCTTCCCGCCTCTGACCGTCGGTTTTCCGCCGGCGCTGAGCGGGAAGCATTTCACATTTTTGCTGTCCGCATTGTAACTCTGACAGGAAGGTTTTGCAACGGTTTTCTGCCAAGACAGACCCTCAAATTCTACAGGGCTATCTCCAAAGATAAGGACAGAAGATCGAAACACAAGGCACAGTACAGGATGTCGAAATCGTGTATAGGCAATCAGTTTGCTGAAGAGTACTCAAAGCTGGCGTTGGAATCTGTGTGCTGAAACAGGAGGTGGTCTCTGTGCCAGAAGCGGTAACGAATCTCCGCGCAGAGGCTTTCGTGGATGGTGCGTTCCATGCGGCCCTCCACCGGAGCCCGAAGGGGCTGCCACCGTTCGTTCAGCAGTTCTACCTCCAGGCAATACCTCCCCTGACGAATCACCGCACCGTAGGGAGACCACTTGTCAATTTTGGCGCCCCGGTAGGTCGCCAGGCGGTATTCCCGGCCACGGTACAAAACAGAGCAGATACAGCCAGTGAAGCCGCCCACAGGCAGAGGAATTGTCGCAATGGCAAGCATTAGACTGCCGCGCTCCGTCCCATCCCAGACGCACTGTGTCCAAAGGTATCTGCTGGGAAAAGAGCGGCCCCGGTCTGTCTCGATGTATCCGATCCCGTCGGAGAAATCCAAACGCTCGCCGTTCAATTCCAGCGTTCCACTCAGGGAATGCCCCATACTGATGACGCCGTGGGCGCACTGCATTCCTGCGAAAAATCGAAACGGCCCCATAATGTCAGACCGCAGAGCGGTAAAAGGACCGTAGCGCAGTGAGCCGCAGAGGGAAAGATTGTCTTGCCGGATATGGAGGTCGGTCCCCTGACTGCCAAAGCTGGACTGTCCAATCTGTACCTGGAAAGGCTGCCGGGAGACTTTCAGCTGTGCTTCCGGGTATTCCAGCCACCACGCCTGATCCTTTGAAATGACCTGGAGGGAGGCGGTGCGGCGTCCATCTCTATCGATATGGAATGCGGGAATCAGTGCGAGAGTCTGCCCCTGCGGGTTCTGGTGCTTGAAGTACCAGCCCTCAAAATAGGGGCCGGTCCTGTTTGTACCGCAGAAAAATCCCATGATTCATCGCCTCAGATTCAGTTTTCCCTGAATCTGGGGATTTTATATGGGATGTTCTCCGATGCTGGAGGCCGTCGAAGCTATCTTGGCGAAAAAGTTTTGCGGATATAAACCGCAAAACTTTTGATATAAGTAAGCATTGCGGTTATAACCATATACTTTAGCAGTATAAAGACATCCATATATCAGCGAGCAGATAGACGAAAATTATCAGGGGATTAAAATAATGCACGTCGCAGATTTCTTGCTGAGCGCAGAATATTAAGCCGCTCCCGGTCGGGAAGCGGTTCAATCCTTGTGGGACTGTATCCAAAGAATTAGGAAACAACTCAGTAACTATAAATGAGCAAATTCACAATGTGCACAAAAACCTGCTGGTTTTGTCTTTCATGCAACGACAAAGCGATTAAATATCAGCCTATATGTCCCTGCCTCGTAGATAAATTTGTGCACCTTTCAGATTTGCTCATTTATAGTCAGTAAGAAATTTGGAAGTAATTTGAGAATGCCTAAACTATTGAGAATTATATTTTTCGAATGTAATAGGATTCCGGTTCTATTAGCCAATCTGGAGAATCCATGACGGTTAACGCAGGGTTTGTGATGATTACAGGATTATATTCTGCATCAGCAGTTTTTGAGAGGTCTATAAGATACAGAAAGTATTTCTCACCATGCAGTTTGGCGATTTCGTACTCGTTCTTTGACCAATGAAACCCAGAGTTTGATACAGCCTTGACTTCAATAAATCGATCTGGTTCTTGAGACTGAGGCGAGTTGAAAGAGACAATGTCATATCCTGCTGTAACATCCACTTCAGAGATTCGCCTAACTTTTTCAGATATAGGTAATCCAAGCCTCTTTTTTTCATATTCCAAGGCAAATACTTCCGCTTTTTCGCCTACTAACTCATTGCGCTCAAGTTGCTTTTTTAGCTGCTCTAAGGATAGCTGTTTACGTCTTTCTCTGCAATGTCCAGCAATGAGTGCATCATATGAAGAGGAGATATGAAAACGAGTTCCTTGAGTGCCTCTTAAGGGAATCAAAAATCCTTGACTAATCAGTACATTTCTCACGCCAGACAAAGGAAGTGGTAGCAGTTCGTTTTTAAAGGCATAACAGTATTGGACGGAGTCGTAACAAAACATACTTGATTCCAAAATGCTTTCTCTAAACAGCTGGTCTACAGTAGACACGACGAGCGCATCATTCAGCTTATCCTTATCATTTAGGACTGCAGCGATGGCCGGCGACAAAGAGACCATGTCTTCAGATATCTCTATCCATCCTAGTGAATGGCAATATGTAATCAAATCCCCAACAGATAGATAGCGCTTTCCAGGGGCACGTGCACATATAATCTCCGCATCACGGATTGAGATTTGGCTAGTTCCTATTACATCGCAGATGAAGAAGAGGATTCCTTCTTTTCCACCTTGATATTTAAGATTTTTTAGTGCGTCTAACATAGTCTCTTATCAACGCCTTTATATCTTCATCGCCTAAGTTTTCGGAGATATTATCAAACAAGGGAACGGGCATATTTTCCATAATGTCAGTCATGCGTCGTTCTTTCTCAGCCAATCTTGTGTCAATAGTCTCATCAACAGTATCACGAGATAGAATATAGTAATAGTTCGTAACAGTATTGGGTTCTAATCCGTAACGGTGAATGCGATCTTTAGACTGCACAAAATGTGCCGCATTGAAAGATCTTTCAATATATATGGCGTTATGGCACGCCTTGTGCAGCGAAATGGATTCAGCAACTGCAAAGGGATTTGCAATAATAGCTTTGAAAGGACAATCCGGATGCTGGAATGCTTTTACAATTTTCTCCCTTGTAAAAATAAATTCGTCATCATCAAGGCTCTCTCTTTCTACAGGTGTTGCTCCATACAGTTCTTGACAGGGGATACCTTGGCTTTCGAGATATTGCTTTAAGTCATGGATGGTGTGGATAAACGTCGCCCAGATGACAACCTTGCCGTTGCTGGCTAAGATGTCATCGACTAATTGTTTTGCGGCAACATATTTCGCTGGCACCTCATTTGCCTCGTAATCAAGGATGGACTTCAAGACATCTGAATCATCAATTGCTTGATATGCTTCTATAGGAAATTCCTCATCCTCAAAAAAGTCGTGTAGGGGGGCCTTTAGCATTGCGGGATTAGATGCAGCCTGCATCAAACGAATCGTCCTAGCTTGAGCCAATGCTGCCTTAAACCGAGAGGAGGTATCCGTAGCTCCGTCTGCCATAAATTCATCCATATATTTCTTTTCAACAAAGTCGTAGATTCTTTGTTGCCGTGACCCCATAGGAACATAAATCGGAGGATGAACAGTCGCTGGTGGAATGTTCAAATCACTTTTTCGAATGCGAATAAAATATGGAGAAATGTTATCAATCAACCGACTGACCCTCGCCTGATCTCCCGTTATTGTGATATCCCTAAGTTGATTGACCTCAAAGCCCATGACGTTTTTATTGGGCCAAATGAATTTGAACATATTGTAGATGTCCTCATATCCATTTGGTGCAGGTGTTCCTGTAAGCACAATACGAGATTTGCTGTACTTTGACATTTCAAGCACAGCCTGAGCAATAATCCCTCCTGATGAATTTTTTGCCTTGTGTGCCTCATCGAGTACCACCATAACTTTATTAGTTCTGAGAAAAAAACCGATTTCCCTTTGTAGCGATGGTAAAGAGGCATACGAAATCAGGGTCAATTCCGCAGGGTACTTTGAAATTAAATAATCTTGCTTGTCGTTCCTGTTGACACCCCCAACAAGTCTCTTGGACACAGGCTTACGACCAAAGCATTCTTCATATTCTAATTCCCAGGGACCGAAAGAGCTCAGCGGCCCAACAATCAGAAGGCAATCGACATGCTTGGGATTTTCTGCAGGAAGATTGTGTAAATAGGCATAAGCGCCATAGACAATACTCGTCTTACCAGCTCCAGGTACCGAAAAATTACAGGCATTTTGAGAGAACGCCATATGGTAGGCTGAAAGGAGCTGGAGTGGATATAACGATCTTGCAGTGAGATTTTCTGCCACAGATTGGGTGAACATCTCAAATTCATCTGTGTCACACTCGTTATTGCGAATATGGAGGGCTTTTTTCGAGAATTCTGCAAAGCGCCGTTCTTCCTCATAATAATCTTGAATAACTTTTTCAGAACTTTCACTTTGCGATTCGGAAAAACCGTATTTGGTAAGCATAGAGCTGATATTTGACAGTACAGCGAACGGCTCACTATCTCCAACAGAAATGATAATGCAATTATCTGCTACATTTGGGTGTAGATAGTCTTTGGCATATCGCCATGCAAAGCGATTTTTTTGCAGAGCTGTGATGTCACCCAAAAGATGTATTTCGTTTTTGGCCGAATCAAAATCTATAGAGATACTTGCCACTGTCTCATCTCCGTTCTAAGATTTTCTTCATCTCCCAAGCAATCTTATTGATTTCCTTAATCATATCTTCGATACGAGGATCTTCAGTAAAACTACTTTGTTCACAATCCACCGATTTGAGCGCACTAAGAGCTCGTTCAATAAGGTCTGCAGGTTTGGCCGCATCACGCTTATCTTCGAGCTTTCGGGAGAATCGATTGAGGTTTCCTTTTAGTTGTCCCTTTGCTTGTTCAATCCATGTGCTATCACGTTGCCTGAGTAACAGACTAAGATCTTCGCCAGGACAACGTTCTCGCAATTCTTGGACAGTTTCCGCATCAGAAGGAGTATTTTCTTGATGCTGCTTCAAAAAGTCCCCCCATAAATCTTTGAAGAAAAAGATACTTCCTTCTTTTCCTGTCTTTGCAATATCACGGAATTCTTTCCCTTCGTATCTCGCTCTAATATAATCAAAGCAGACAAGCTTCAAGTCGGAAATATCAGAGTCGGTATAGGTCCAATCTGTGCGAGCTCGTGCTCCACGATTCTTATAAGCATCAAGATAGTTTGCCAAATCGACAAACGGCCCTTCTGTCTTCTCAAGTCGTGTATAAATGCCATCATAATCATATTCTTTGAGGTAATCTTCCATCAAATCTAAGATTTTAATCCATTTCTTTATCTGGCTTTCATCTTCGCTCATAAAACCTGCTATATCTTTTTCTGAAAAGCCGAGTCGTTTCAATTCCTTACATTTGAGATACTTTTCAATGGGATTGTAATCCAACTTATCATCTTCACCCATCTGATAGATGGTTTCGAGTTGCTGGATATCTCTTTCTTCTGCATCATCAGGAAGAATGATTGCAAGGAAGTACATACAATGTTCAACTTGGCCATATGTATATCCCAGTTCATCGTGCTTATGGAACAGTCGATTCAACAACATCGCACGCCGGTTACCATCGACGATAATTCCATCAGCTGTAACAATTCCATATCTCTGCTGACCGTTTTTTAATAGACTGTCCATAGTCGTTTTATTACGATCAACCTTGGACTCGTATAAAAATTTCTCAATGATTTCTCGATCAGAATCCGATTCTGCATTCAACTCGCCGTTTTGCGTTTCGTACGATAGGACATCAGAACCGATTCTTCCGTTATATTTGTTGTAGATGAGATAATCCAAAGGAATTCGCCAGACAATTTCTGCCCTTGTAGAACCCTTATAGCGCAGAGGAATACCAGTCATGCTTTGGTTCAGTTGATTTGTTTTTAGTTCGTCTAACTTGACTTTTCTGGTAACAGCATCCATTAAGAAAGACCTCCCATCCTAATAACAATACTCTTAAGAATAAAATATCCTATTGCAATGGCTTGGGGCAACTGCTGAGGCTGTGCATTCGTATTAATTAGCAGAGCTTTTTCCTCAGCTGTAAGCAAGGTGTCTATGAACTGTCGAATATCTGTCAACATCTCATATGGTCCATCCTGTTTTTCAACTGTACGTTGAGCGGTGGTCATACAGAAAAGTTGTTGAAATCTCGAAAAAGATGTGACTTTATCACACTTTCCCGCAATATAATGTTTTACTTTCTCAAGATACAAAGGTGAAATAATGCTTTCTGAGAAGTCCGGTGTAAAGAATTTTGCTTTATCTTTCCCTTGGCTATAATGAATTTCTGCATCCCATTTAATCAAGTTCTTCTTAAAATCAGAGTGGTAATTAGTTAATTCTACACGGTATGCAGAAAGAATTAAATAGGGGATATGGTACTTGAACTTGGCGTTATCTTTACGCGGTTTTTCCTTTTTGGGAGAGAATTCAACCCCATTAAGATTATAAAACTCTATATCAGGGTCGTGGCGAATAGGGATATATTTCTCTGGAATTTTCTCTCTCGCGTCCAATAAAATTGCTTTTGCAACAGCGTAGGATAATTTTGGAGGAACCGCATTTCCGACCAATGTGTGTTTGGTTGCTTTTGACTTTCCATAGAACCTATAGTCAATAGGGAAGCTCATCATTGAAGCAGCTTCTCTCACAGTAGGCAAACGATATTTACCTTCCCCATGACCAAGAAGCATCGCCTCACGTGCACACGCAGTCATTGTTGCCATCACAGTCCGGGCTGGTTTATCGAGATTTTCAGGAAAGGACATTTTTCCCATATAGCCTTTGTCCTGTTTTAACCGTTTAGCAGTTTCCCATTCAAAACTTGCTAATTCATAAACATATCTGTGATCGGTTATATCTTTACGGTCCATTTGCAAATCCGGATAATTAACATCTTGAATACTATCTTCCGATGTAGATGTAGGCTCACCGAGCGAGGTAAGGACATCTCGTAAAGTTACAAGAGTTTTATCTGTATGTGTACTTTGGGGGACTGGAAACTCTCCGCACAGATATCGCTTTCGGTTAGTAGGGGCTCCAAAATACTTTGCATTATATATACCCGCAGCACCATCATGTGGGCGCAAAATAATATCCCCCTGTAATCCAAGGTCTTCGGCCGTATATTGCTTTTTCATATAGTTTTTTACCGCAGGAACATTTTCAAGAACCCAATAACGGAGAACAGAATTTGGTTTTGCCTTTTTCCGTGCAATAATGCGTAAATAGGCTTCAATTAACTGTATACCGAGTGTTTTGTCGCCATTTCCAGATTTGTTTGAATGTGAAAAAGCTTGGCATGGAGGGGATCCGATAATTACTTCAGAGTCGGGAACAAGCGCTTCAAATTCTTCATCAGGAAGTAGGGAGATTCTGATGACATCATCTTGTATCACATTTACTCCCGGTTTGTTCCCTCTATAGGTAGTAACCGCAGGTTCCCATTTATCTACGGCAAACACAATTTCAAATCCCGCTTGCCTGAATCCCTCTGAGAAACCGCCACCCCCACAGAAAAAATCAGCTACCCTCATTGCTATCTACCTTCTACAATAATTTGTTGTGATTTATACCAGAGTAGACTGCTTATTCTTGCAGATTAAAGTCCAGCACAATTTCCATAATCTCCTCCACTTAACATTCAGGCCCAATACAGATTTTCAGAAAGATTTCTGTGGTGATATGGTTTTCTACCCAGTCTTGATAGCAGATGTCAAGACAACACCTGATTTTGCACATAAAGCCTGTTTTTTCTCATCTTTTTTGAAGAACAAATTCCCGTGTATTTTATAGCTGATAGCCATAAAACAATTTTCTTTATCTCGCTATATGAAAAATGACTTATGGCTTGGCATAGCATCGGATTTGTATGAGCATACTGCCAAAACCTATTACAACACTATTTATAAAGATAGCATATCTATTCCCCAAAAGCAATAAAATGATAGATTTACACGATTTAATTTATAATCGCCATTTCGATGGTCAATAATGTTAGGGATTTCATTTTTTATCATGAGGAATGGTCTCTGCTGTGTAATGTACAGCTTTTGTTCCTTGTATGAAAGCCTCCTCAGCAGAGCGGTGTTATCCCGAAAACTGCCTCCCCTATGAAAATGAAAATCAGTTAGAATTTTCTGACCGCTTGAGGAATACACTACAGTTTTCTGTGGATAGATTTATCTGGAAACGATAGCCCAGCTGGTCAAAGGCCTGGAGATCCTCCGGGCTTTTGATTTGGTTCTCTGCCAGCCAGCGCACCATCTGTCCCCGGACCATTTTGCACTTGGTGCCTTTTTCGATGACCTTGCCGTCTTTCAACTCTCCGAAGACGCAGGTGATAAACTGCACCGTTTTAGGTAGGTGAGCCTCCACCGCCTTGCTGTACTCCTTGGAGGCCAGATTCAGCACCATGTCCGTCTCCGAGGCTAGCTGACGGGCCAGACGGTCTCCCCAGAACTGATACAGGTCCCGGTAGCCGTCCACCTCCAGTTTCGCCTGCATCTCTAGCCGATAGGGGGTCACGCCGTCGAAGGGACGCAGCAGGCCGTAGAAGCCGGAAAGGATGCGCAGGTGTTCCCGGAGGTAGTCCAGGTGAGTCGTCTCCATCACGCCGGGGGCCATGTAGCGGTACTGAATGCCCTCGTAGGAGAGAATGGCGGGGGTGAGATTACGGCGCAGGTCCATCTGCTCCAGCCGCTCCACGTTTAGCTTGGCAATGGAGTCGTTGCACCTCCAGAGGGCCTGTAAGTCCTTGGAGGACATACCCTGGAGGACAGCCTTCAACTGCTCTGTCTGCTCCAGAAACTGAGGCAGACTATCCACGGCAAAGCTGTCCGTATCCACCACCATTTTCTTCGCCGGGGCGATGATGATGCGCATAGAGCCCCCTCCTTTCA